>Ga0224496_10000260_pt1 | contig 38127 bp, 40 predicted proteins | sample SF_Jul11_sed_USG_2_FD_168127 | JGI IMG/M metagenome (GOLD analysis project Ga0224496, IMG submission 168127) | Sediment microbial communities from San Francisco Bay, California, United States - SF_Jul11_sed_USGS_8_1 | ecosystem: Environmental > Aquatic > Marine > Sediment | place: USA...
GAAACAGCCCGGCTTGCTGAGTATCCTGACCACGCATCGTGAACCTCCCGTGGGGTGCTGGTGAAAGAGTTTGGCCTATCTACCCCGAGGGAACAGAGAACACAAGAGTTTTTCCGCAGCCTGCTAGGTCGGCTGCCGCCTGCTGCAATTTGAGTTCCGCTGTCTTGCGATCGGTAATGTCGACGATCGCGGCCAAGACCTGCCGGCCTTGCGGGGTCTGGATCGGGTTGAGGCCGATCTCCAAGGGGAACTCCGAGGCGTCTTTGCGGCGGCCGAAGAGCTCACGGCCTGCGCCCATCGAGCGGGTCGAGGGCGAGTGAAAGAAGGCGGTGCGCTGCTCGGGGTGCCGGGCTTTGAAACGTTCGGGAATCAATACTTCCACGGGTTGGCCCAGGAGCTCCTGGCGGCTGTAGCCGAACAGGTGCTCGATTTGGGTATTGACCATGGTAATGACACCGGCCTGGTTGGCGAGGAGCATGCCGTTGGGGGCGGATTCGACGACCTGGATTTGCGTTTTTGCGAGAAGGGCTTCATTGGCTTCAACCAAGCGGACCCTCTTGAGGTGCTGTATGAATAGCTGAATCAGCATGGCGGCGGCGAAGAACACGACGACGCTGAAGCTTCGATTGATGACGGCGAAGGGCACAACCCCGCCAGAAACGGAGGTGTGATATCCAATAAGGGTCAAACCGCTAGACAGGAGTGCGACTCCCCATGCAACCTGGGGTTTGCGAGTTCCTACTGTGAGGGCCAGTGGAAACAGGTAGAGCATGGGGGTGGCGATGCCCAGAGGGGTGAGAAAATCTATCCCGAAAATGGTGACACAGAGGAGACCGATGGTCCAGGGGAGCCATCGCAGGGTAGATCCATCCGGCTCCAGCGTTGTCTGGTGCACCCGCTGCTCAGTCATCCCACAACCATGATCAGCGTGACGAGACGTGCCGTATCCGGTTCATTCTCGACGAGCAGCAGGGCCGGCTGGTTTCCTGAGGGGTGGTCGCTCATTGATGAATCCTGGCGCTAGGCCGCTTTGTCCGCTGAGGCGTTTCCATAATGAGTGATCGTCGTGAGGAGCGTCTTCTTCTTGATCGGTTTCGTCACATGGGCCGTGCAGCCAGCGGCCAGACTCTTGTCTACTTCTTCCTTGAACGCATTGGCCGTCAGCGCCACGATCGGTGTCGGCCTGCGCTGCTGCTCCCGTTCCCATTGGCGGATGGCCGCCGTCGCCTCGAGACCGTCCATGACCGGCATCTGCATGTCCATCAACACCAAATCGTAGGCGCCGGTCTGGAACTTCTGCAGAGCCACGGTCCCGTTCTCCGCCATGTCCAATTGATAGGGGGTGTCTTTCAGAAAGAGGGCGATCACATCGCGATTGTCTTCCAAGTCCTCCACCAGCAGAATGCGACAGGACAGCAGGGAGGTGGACTCCTGATGCGCCGCCGATAGTTGTCGGTCTGGCACAACTGGCGTCTGATTCAGCGCGATGGCCAGCGACTCCAGCAGCCGCTTGCGGCTGACAGGCTTGTAGGCGCAGCTGGCAATACCCAGTTCGCGCGCGCTCTCTGAGGAATGTCCCCGCATGTCCGAGACGTACATGACCAGGGGCAAGGAGGCGTAGTCTTTCCGTTCGCGAACGGCCCGTGCGAGGTCCAGTCCATCCATGTTGGGCATGTGATAGTCCAAGATTGCAAGATCAAAGGGCCTTCCATCCCGTTGGGCTTGGTCCAAAGCCCTCAAAGCTGATGGGCCGTCGTCGGCCTCGACTAATGCGGGTCCGAACTGCTTGAGATGTTCCCGGACGATCATTCGATTGGTCTCGCTGTCATCCACGATGAGGAGGCGGCGGTTACGAAGATCAGGAGCGGGTGACGGTGAAGCGGTGCGCGGGATAAAGGCTTTCGGAAGGGGGACGACGAACGAGAAGGTGCTGCCGAGGCCCTCGGTGCTGTCGACTTCGATATGGCCCCCCATGAGTTCCACCAGGCGTTTGGAAATACTCAGACCCAGTCCGGTGCCGCCGTATTTCCGCGTCGTGGATGAGTCGACCTGTGTGAAGCTTTCGAAAATCGACTCGACTTTGTCTGCCGGAATCCCAATCCCTGTGTCGGAGATCGAGCAACGGAGCGTTCCTGGATCGGGCTGGTTCGGCTCGACACGGAGGACCACTTCGCCTCGTTCCGTAAACTTGATAGCGTTGCCGACGAGGTTGACCAGCACCTGACGCAGGCGCGTGGGGTCGCCCGATACCCAGGTCGGGACGTCCGGATGCACAAAGGTCGCGATTTCAAGCTGCTTGGCGTGGGCGCGGATGGCCATCATTTCGCCGATCGTATCGATGAGATCGTGGATGTCGAAGGTGAGAGATTCAAGGCCCAATTGGCCTGCTTCGATCTTGGAGATGTCCAAAATGTCGTTGATCAAATCAAGCAGGCTCGTCGCGGCACGGCTGAATCGCCCGACATACTCCTGCTGTTCCTTTGAGAGTGGTGTTTCGTGGAGCAAGTCTGCCATGGCGACGATTGCGTTCATAGGTGTACGGATCTCATGGCTCATCGAGGCGAGGAACTCGCTTTTGGCCTTCGTGGCCGCCAGGGATTTCTTATGCGCCTCCCTCAGTTCTTGATTGCGGGCTTCCATGTCCCGTGCCGCCTGCTCCAGCTTCGACTCGGCGGCTTTCCGCTCGGTGATGTCCCGGAGTAGGCCGGTATAGAATCGGCGATCGCCCAGCCGCATCTCGCTGATGGCAAGTTCGAGGGGAAAGACCGACCCGTCTTTGTGCCGGCCCACCACCTCGCTGCCGGTTCCAATGACTTTGGCCTGTCCAGTCCGGTGATAGTTCGCCAGATAGCCGTCGTGTTCACTCCGATAGGGCTCCGGCATCAGAATCTTGACGTTTTGCTCGATGACCTCGTTGGCATGGTAGCCGAACAATCGTTCCGCGGCTGGATTGAAACTCGCGATCGTGCCCCGCTCGTCGATGGTAATGATGCCATCGGCCGCATGGTCGACGATGGCCCGAAGGCGCGCTTCCTGCTCCCGAATGGCCGCCTCGGCCTGCTTGCGGGCGGTGATGTCGTAATTGATCCCGATCATCCGGGCCGCATTGCCCGCTTCGTCCTTAAGGACAATAGCGGAGGCTTTGATATGGCGGACGACTTCGTCCGGCAGAACCACTCGAAATTCTGTGTCGAATTGACCTCGTCCCTCAATGCCCGCTTGCAGCGCGGCCTCGGCCTGTGGTTTATCGTCAGGATGGAGCCGGGTGGTCCAGGCTTCATAGGCGCCGGGAAAGTCGCCATCCGTATATCCATAGAGTTCGTACATCCGCTTGTCCCAGACCAACTTGTTTTCAGGGATGTAATAGTCCCACACGCCGATGCCACCCGATTTCGTGGCCAAGTCTAACCGGTGAATGGTGTCGGTGGTGATCTGTTCCATCGTCTTTTGCTCGGTGATGTCCTGAACCGTTCCCGCCACACGTGTTGGGCGGCCCTCCGAATCACTGGCTACCGTACCGCGACAGAGGACATAGCGAGACTCTCCGCTCGGGCGAAGGATGCGGCAGATCACCTTGTACGAGCGTTTCTGTTCGATCGCGTCTTCAACGATCTTGAACACTCTGGCTCGATCGTCGGGGTGGATGGCCCCACGGAAGGTGTCGTCCGTGGGCGTGATCGCGCCAGGAGCATAGCCGAAGATGCGACACTGTTCGTCCGACCAGGATGAGATCCCCGTCACCATGTCCCACTCCCAGCTTCCGACATGGGCGAGCGCTTGGGCCTGGTCCAGCCTCTTCTTATGAGCTTCGAGCTGTCGCTGTGTCGTCACGCGTTCAGTCATATTGCGACAGGTGCAGATCAGCCAGCGATCAGACTCCTGTCTGTCGTCTGACAAGACGAGCGAGATTTCAGCGTCGACCGGGTGTCCTGACTTGCTGAGGCCCTGGACCTCGCCGGCCCAATGACCAATATGTAGGAGTATCGGGAAATAGTATTGTTCAATCTGGGTGATGGTCTCTGGTGCGTAGAGGGTCTTCCATGATCGGCCGATCAACTCCTCCGGCTGGTATCCGTAGATGGCGGCATGGATCTGATTCATATAGGTGTAACAGCCGTCCTGGTTCAAGAACGCGATCCCTTCCGACCCGTGCTCGATCGCACGGATGATGTTCGCGTTCGTCCGCTCACTCTCTTCGAGCCTCGCGTGGCTGTGTTCGAGTTCGCTCTGATGCCGTATCAGCTCCAGCCGACTGACCACTTGTCGGCCCAACAGTCGGAGCGCGTCCATTTGTTCATCGGTCAACTGTTTAGGCGTCTTGTCGATCACACAGAGAGTGCCCATGGCATAGCCGGTCGGAGTCACGAGGGGCATCCCGGCATAGAAGCGAATGTTCGGGTCCGTTGCGACGAGGGGATTGTCGGCAAACCGTTCGTCTTGGCTGGCATCCGGGACGACGAACAGATCGTTGCCATGGATCGCGTGGGCACAGAAGGCGATGTCGCGGGAGGTTTCCTGAGCCTCGATACCCACCTTCGCCTTGAACCATTGACGATGGGCATCGACGAGGCTGACCAAGGCGATCGGGGTTCCGCAGATCTGGGCGGCAAGCTGGGTCAGGTTGTCAAAGCCTTCTTCCGCCGGCGTGTCGAGAATCTCGTATTGTTGTAATGCAGCGAGGCGAGCGGCTTCGTTCTCTGGCAAGGGCGCACTCTGCATGTCTCTCTCCCTGGTATCGGTGGAGCTTCTTTGCGCGAACCTCTTGGCGGTCGGCAACCGACTCGCGCCGATAGTGCGTGGTTGGACTCACACTTGCGGCGCGTATCTGAGTGGCGGATGTGTGGTCTTGCTCCGCTGCCGGCTGTTCTGCCGTATTCGTACTATGGGTAGAATCTTTTCGGAAGCAAAATATTTTTTTTGGCGTGAGGGACAGGGTATAGATTGGATGGGCAAGACGAGACGCTTGAGCGGTCAGATGCCTTGTGGTGCGCACGATCAGCGTCTTGCTTGAGTTTTCAGAAGACGCATTGTAAGGTCTTGCTGACCTCAGACTCACGTTTACAGGACTCTATAACCGATGCCGAGAGATGATCGATTTGTCGAAATGATCCAGAAACTGCCGCGCAGAGGGCTGCGCCGGTGGCAGGTCGTGCTGATCGGGCTGGTGGCGGTCAGCATTATCGGTGCCACGACTGCCGTAGGGGTCGTGTGGCATTTTGCGAATGATCTCCCATCACTCGACCTGCTTCAGAACTACCAACCCAGCTTGGTCACCACGGTCTACTCGGATGATGGTCAATCCATCGGGCAGTTTTTCATCGAACGCCGCATTTTGACCCCGATCTCAGAAATCCCCAAGACGTTGACCCAAGCGGTGATCGCCACGGAGGACGCGCGGTTTTTTGAGCATCCCGGATTGGACTACATTGGGATGTTGCGAGCCGCGTGGACCAATATTCGGCACGGCGGGAGAAAGGTGGAGGGCGCCAGCACGATCACGCAACAGTTGGCGCGGTCGCTGTTTCTGTCGTCCGAACGTTCCTATGAGCGAAAAATTCGCGAGCTCGTCTTGGCCTACAAGATGGAAGCCGTCTCGGGGAAAGAACAAATTCTCGAAACCTATTTGAACCAAATCTATTTTGGGCAAGGGGCCTACGGAGTCGGTTCAGCGGCCCGCTCCTATTTTGATAAAGACATCAGAGAGCTGACCCTGGCTGAATCCGCATTCTTGGCGGGGCTGCCGAAATCCCCCAGCCGGTTTTCTCCATTCACGGCCTACGAGTTGGCGAAGAAGCGGCAAGAACATGTGCTCAGTCGCATGGAGGAAGTTGGATTTATCACGGCGGCGGAGCGGGAAGCGGCTGCTCAGGACACGCTGAATTTCCACCGGCCTGGGAGCGAGCATCTCGCTCCGTACTTCGTCGAATATGTCCGTCAATTGCTGGTGGCGAAATACGGGGAGTCGATGGTGTACAAGGGCGGTCTCCAGATCTACACGACCTTGAACATCGAGATGCAGCGGGCGGCAGAAGCCGCGTTCTTGAACGGCATCCGTGAGCTGGACAAACGCGAAGGGTGGCGAGGGCCGCACCGCACCGTCGACTTAGCCACGTTCAAACTTTCGGACATGACCTCGACGGGTCAGCCGTTAAAGCCGGGAAGTGTGGAAGAAGGGGTCGTGCTCAAGGTTGCCAAAGATCACTATGTGGTTCAGGTCGGATCATTCGCTGCGAAGCTGGCGTTTGACGACATGGCGTGGGCCAAGCGGATGCTGAAAGGGTTTGATCCCGCAGTGGACTTCGTGGTCAACCCGAATCTGAAACAGATTCTGAAGCCGGGAGATGTCATCGAAGTTGGGATCAAGAAGATGACGAAAGATGGGATCCACCTCACCCTGGAGCAGACGCCGATTGTCGAAGGGGGCTTGATAGCGATCGACCCGAAGGTCGGTGCGATACGGGCCATGGTGGGCGGGTATGATTTTTCTCGCAGCGAGTATAATCGCGCCGTCCAAGCCCATCGGCAGCCCGGATCCGCATTTAAGCCCCTTATCTATGCCACTGCGATGAGCCAGGGGTTAAGCCCGGCCACGCAGATTCTCGACGCTCCGGTGGTGTATGAGCAAGAAGAGGAAGACAAGATTTGGAAGCCTGAAAACTATGGGCGGAGATTTCACGGCATGGTGAGCCTTCGCGATGCGCTGGCGCAGTCGCACAATCTGGCGACGGTTCGGTTGTTGGACAAGGTCGGGGTGAAGAATGTGATCGAGTTTTCTCGATTGGTCGGGGTCACGAGTCCGCTCCCTTCTGACCTGTCTCTGGGGCTCGGCTCCTCGTCGATTGGGTTGATGGAATTGACCTCGGTGTACGGCGTGTTTCTCAATCAGGGGAGTCGAACGGAGCCCTTTGCCATCAAATCGGTCAGCGATAGTTCCGGGAAGACGCTCGAGGCGGTCGAGCCTGAACCTCGTGAGGTGATCACGAAAGAAACCGCCTATCTGATCACCAACATGATGGAAGAGGTTGTGCAGAAGGGAACCGGACAAGCTGCGAAGGTTTTGGAACGCCCCATTGCGGGGAAGACCGGCACGACCAACGACTACATCAACGCCTGGTTTATTGGGGGGACACCGAACTTGGTGACCGGCGTGTATGTCGGGTTTGATGACCGCCGTTCCCTCGGTCCAAGTGAGACCGGCGCTCGCGCGGCCTTGCCGATCTGGATGGCCTTTGTGAAAGAAGCGCTCAAACAGCTTCCCGTCGTGCCGTTCGAAATTCCGGACGGTGTTATGTTTGTGAAGGTGGATGCCTCGTCGGGCCTTCTGGAGTCGGAACAGGGAGCAGATGGAGAAAGTGAAAAGGGAACGGTGGAGATTTTCTCAAAAGGAAGTGAGCCCACCCAATCCGTCCAACGGCGAGTGGACCCCACCGATTTCTACAAGATGGATCAAATTCCCGAGAGGCAACCGACGGAAGAGCGCGATGTGGAATAGCCCTGGCTACGATTTCGAGTCCTGATACTCTTCATGCCACGCCATTTGAATCGTTTCTAAGATTTTCTCGTTCGACTTCTTCGGGTCGTCCGTAAAGTCCGCTAGCGCCACGATCCAAGCATGCATGTCGGTGAACCGTACGGTCAGCGGATCCGTTTCAGGGTGTTCTTCGACCAAGCGTATCGCAATATCTTCGGTGTCTTGCCACTTCAGCTCCATGATGCCCTCATAGTCGTATCGGTCGTGATGTGTGTGGTGGTGCCGGAAGGGATCTCCGTCTTACACGTCGGATACGTTCTTTCCGTGCAGACTTTTTTTGAGCGAATCGTCCAGCATTGCCACGTTCAAGTGCGTCGCGGCCTGTTCAAGCTCTGCCATGCGCGCACGGATGACGCGAGCATCGGCCCCGTCTTTTGCGGCGGACAGTTGCGTGAGCGACGTCCGAATGCCATCGACCTCCGCGGTGGGTACGAGGTGTCCTGCTTCGGCCAGAGATTTCTCAGTCGTCTTTATCAACGCGTCGGCGTCCAATCGAGCTTCGATCAGCTTCCGAGCGCCGACGTCTTCTGCCGCAAACTTGAATGAGTCCTCGATCATCCGCTCCACTTCCGTATCGGACAATCCATAAGAGGGTTTGACCTCGATCGACTGGCTTTGCCCGGTCCGCATATCCTTTGCGGTCACGTTCAAGATGCCGTTCGCGTCGATCAAGAAGGTCACCTCGATGCGGGGCACCCCTGCCGGAAGCGGCGGCACTTTGAGGCGGAATCGCGCCAGGCTCCGGTTGTCTTTGACGAGTTCGCGCTCGCCCTGCAGGATGTGGATGTCTACTCCGGTTTGGCCGTCGACATAGGTGGTGAACATTTCCTTCGCGCTTGCTGGAATGGTCGTATTCCGGCGAATCAGGCTGCTCATGACCCCGCCCATCGTTTCAATGCCGAGAGACAGGGGCGTCACGTCCAGCAGCAACATGTCCGTCGTTCCGCCGCTCAGGATATCGGCTTGCACGGCCGCTCCGAGCGCGACGACTTCGTCCGGATTCAAATGGCAATGCGGAACCTTCCCGAACAGCGCTTCGACGCGTTGCCGGACCAATGGCATGCGGGTGGAGCCACCCACTAACACCACCTCGTCGATATCGTTTGGGGTGAGGCCGGCGTCTTTTAAGGCAATGCGACAGGGCGCTAAGGTACGTTCGATGATCCCCACTACGAGAGACTCGAGCTGATCACGTGTCAGCTCTCTGGTAAAGCATCCCCTGTTCTCCGGGAGCTCGATGGTGATCTCGGTTTTGAGCTCATCAGAAAGGCGTATCTTGGCCCGCTCGGCTTCTAACCGGACCGCCTGCATATGATCGGGGTAACTGCCGATATCAATCCCACGCTGGTCTCGTATTTCTGCCGCAAAAAGATCGACCAGCACCCGATCGAGATCGTCTCCGCCAAGGTGAGTGTCGCCGTTAGTCGCCAGTACTTCAAAGATGCCGCCTTTCAACTTCAGGATCGAGATATCGAATGTCCCACCACCGAAGTCATAGACGGCGATCGTCCCTTGCGTTTTTTCCTGAAGCCCGTACGCGAGCGAGGCGGCGGTCGGTTCATTGATGATCCGGAGGACTTCCAACCCCGCGATGAGGCCCGCATCCTTTGTGGCCTGTCGCTGACTGTCATTGAAGTAGGCCGGAACGGTGATGACAGCTTTCGTAATACTTTCGCTGAGGTGAGCTTCCGCGCGTCGCTTCAATTCTTTGAGAATCATGGCGGAGATCTGCGGCGGCGAATAGTTCTTTGGACCCAAACGGATTCGGATCACCCCTCCGGTTTCACTGAGATGGTATGGGAAATAGGCCAACTCGCTTTGGACATCCGCCAGCCCTTTTCCCATGAACCGTTTGACCGAATAGACGGTGCGCTCCGGGTTCCGCGTCAAATGCTCCCTAGCGGAATCTCCGACGATCAAACCATTGTCCGTCAAGGCGACAACCGACGGCACCATCGTCCGACCGTGGCGGTCCGGCACGACACAGGGCTGGCCGTCCTTCATATAGGCAATCAGTGAATTAGTCGTGCCGAGGTCGATGCCGACTATACGTGCCATGACAAAGATGCTGAAGTGTATGTCATTAGGCGATCGTGGCTGCCAGATCGCTTACGATGTTGTTGATGTAGGTCCGGTTTGACAGTAAATCGCGCATGTGTTTTAAGACTCGATCCCGCTCTGCCCTTGCCTGGCTCGTGGCTTCTTCTCTGTCCTGTAGCTGATCCCAGTCCGTAAAAAGCTGCCGAAGTTGCGACTCCATGTCTTCACGGCGACCTTCCAATGTCTGTTGCTCGGTCTGAAGCGTGGCGCGAAGCCGATGACCTTGCTCCGAATCGCGATCCGAGGCTCTGTACTCCTCCAAGGTCTCTTGTAGTTCCAGGATTTCCTCGAAGAGGTCGGCGGGAGGAGACGTTCGGATATCCTTGACTGAACCGGCTTCGAGGGCCAGGAGGTATTCCGCTCGTTGTATAGGATCACGAAGCGTCCGGTACGCTGTATTGAGCACGGCGGCGTTGCTGAGGCTGATCGTTTGTTCCGTCGGACTCTTGGTTTGATAAAAATCAGGATGAAAGGCACGGCTCAATTCATAGAATTTGGCTTCCAGCTTTTTGGGGTCTAACGTGAGTCGCCGTGGGACTCCGAGGCAGGTGAAGTAGTCGGCGTCTTTCGAAACCGGCTGGACTTTCACGCATCGCTCGCAGAAGTATTCCCCCGACATCTCGGATTGACAATGCCAGCACATGCTTCTGGCCATCTGCAGCTGGCGGCGGGTCTCCGAATGGGGAGAGGATTGATCGTTAGCCATAAAGAAACAACCGGCATGACGCGCGCCATGCTTCGTCGGGATCTCCTGTGTTTTGAATCAGGCGGAGAACGATTCTCCGCAGCCGCAGGTCTTGTTGGCGTTTGGGTTGATGAACTTGAAGTTTCCGCCCATCAGGTCCTTTTGATAATCCAATTGCGTGCCTTGGAGATAGATCGCGCTCTTGGCGTCGACGATCACTTTCACACCGTCAATCTCATGGATCTGATCGTACTGTCCGATCTTGTCATCGAAATTAATCGTATAGCTCAAGCCGGAACAGCCTCCTCCCTTCACCCCAAGGCGCAGTCCGCCTTCTTCAATCCCTTGTACATTGATCAACCGCTTGACTTCCTTCAACGCCGAGTCGGTCAGCGAGATGATCGGAGCCTGCGTCTCTACGTTGGTTGTGTCCATGGGAAACTCCCTTCGTAAACGTTACTTGGTATCGATCGACTGAGTGTCAGCCTTCTTCTGATAGTCGGTCAAGGCCGCTTTGATGGCATCTTCCGCGAGGACGGAACAGTGAATTTTTACCGGTGGAAGATTCAATTCTTGAACGATGTCCGTATTCTTGATCTTCTGGGCTTCCTCGATCGTCTTTCCCTTCAGCCATTCGGTGGCCAAACTGGAGCTGGCGATTGCCGAGCCGCAGCCGAACGTCTTGAACTTGGCATCGACGATCGTATCGTTCTGCACCTTGATCTGTAGCTTCATGACGTCGCCGCACTCCGGGGCTCCCACCATGCCGGTGCCCACGTCGGCATCGTCCTTCTTAAAGCTCCCTATGTTGCGGGGGTTGGAGAAATGATCGACGACTTTATCGCTGTATGCCATAGTGCCCTCCGAAATTTACAGTTTTAAATTCGTAATGTATCAACCTCAGCTAATGCGCGGCCCATTGAACGGACTTCAGGTCCACGCCCTCTTTCGCCATCTCATAGAGCGGGGACATTTCTCGTAACCTGGTGACTACCTCAATAACCTTCTTGATCGTATAGTCAATCTCTTCATCGGTATTGAAACGGCCCAAGCCGAAGCGGATCGAAGAGTGAGCGAGCTCCGTCCCGACGCCGAGTGCGCGCAACACATAGGAAGGTTCCAGTGTGGCCGACGTGCAGGCCGAACCGGACGACAGCGCGATGTCTTTCATGCCCATGAGCAGCGACTCGCCTTCGACGTAGGCAAACGAAATGTTGAGGTTGCCCGGCAGACGGTTCGTCGGATGGCCATTGAGATAACTTTCTTCGAGCGCCGCCATGATGTCGGCCTGCAGGTGGTCGCGCATCTTGCTCAACTTCGCGGCTTCCGATGTCATCTCCTGCTCGCAGATTTCACAGGCCTTTCCAAATCCCACGATCAACGGGACCGGTAAGGTGCCGGACCGCATGCCACGTTCATGCCCTCCTCCGTCCATCTGGGCCGCGATTCGAACGCGAGGGTTCCTCTTTCTCACGTAAAGTGCACCGACTCCCTTGGGACCGTAGATCTTGTGCGATGTGAAAGACATGAGATCAATGCCCATGGCTTGTACATCGACGGGAATCTTGCCGACGCCCTGCGTGGCATCGCAGTGAAACAGGATCCCCTTCGCTTTCGCGATCTTGCCGATTTCCTGGACGGGATTGATCGTGCCGATCTCGTTGTTGGCCAGCATGACCGAGATCAGGATCGTCTTATCGGTGATCGCATTCTGCACGTCCTGCGGATTCACCATGCCGAATTTATCAACCGGCAAATAGGTCACGGTCGCCAGCCCTTTGGCTTCAAGGGACTTGGCCGTATCGAGCACGGCCCGATGTTCCGTGGACGATGTGATGATGTGGGTGCCTTTCTCTTTGTACATCTCTATGACGCCCTTCAGCGCCAAGTTATCCGATTCAGTGGCACCGCTGGTGAAGACGATTTCTTTTCCGTCGGCGTTAATCAGCTTCGCAATCTGTTTCCGGGCTTGTTCCACGGCTTCTTCCGCGGCCCACCCGAAGGCGTGGTTGCGGCTGGCAGAATTGCCGAATTTCTCGACGAAATACGGCAGCATGGCTTCCAGGACTCGTGGATCCATGGGAGTGGTGGAATGGTTGTCGAGGAAAATGGGAAGCTTCATCGTTCAACTCCTTGTGCCGAGGGAGACTGAATCGTAATAAGGGGTGTGCCGCCCAGCATGTCTTCCAACGTCATGTTGTTCAGTAACTGGGCGATACTGTCTTGGACTTTCAACAGCGGTGTGCGAATGTTACAGTGATCACGTTGCATGCAAAATTCTCCCTCTTTTTCGTGAGAGCAGTCGGTGATCCCGAGCGGGCCTTCGATGCTTTCAAGGATCTGCGCGATGGTGATCTGTCCAGCGCTCCGTGCGAGGAGATAGCCTCCCTTGGGGCCGTTGTGGCTTTCGATCAGGCCGTTCTTTGAGAGCACCTGGAGGACCTTCGCCAACAATTCCAACGGAATGTTGTATTCCTCGGCGATCTCTTTTGTATTGACCACACGGCCAGGAGTGATATCGCCGAACTGGACCGACGCGATATGCTGTAAGGCCATGAGTGCGTAATCAGCTTTTTTAGAAATCTTCAACATTGCTATTGCCGAGCTTTATGATCGGAGACTATAATGATCTCCGATCAATATGGTCGGACTAAGACTAGCACGCAGATTTCGCTGATGTCAAGGCAGGATGAGCGTTAGGCAATGGCGTAGAAAGGAATCGGTACATGGGCGGAACTAACCCTTATATTGAGAAAACGGACTATGAGCTCCCAAAAGTTTCCTATACCCTCACATTTATCCAGCCGAACGGAGACGCGACCACCGTTACCGTCGATCCTGAAAAGCTTCCCCATGGAGACACCGGCCTCCCCGGCAGCATTCTGGACATAGCGATGGGGCACGGAGTGGATCTGGAGCATGTGTGTGGTGGGGTGTGCGCCTGTTCAACCTGCCACGTCTTGGTGAAGCAGGGGCTGGAATCTTGTAATGAAGGCACGGACGATGAATACGATCAGTTGGACGAGGCGCCCATGACGACACTGCAGTCCCGGTTAGGTTGCCAATGTGTGCCCAACGGAACGAAGGATGTCGTCGTTGCGATCCCCGCCGTCAACAAGAATCTCGTTCGAGAGGCGCACTAATCCTGCAACATTCGTCGCGGTGTCATTCGTCAAACGGTATTTGGTTACACGCGAGAAGTATCTGATGAGGAATGGTTTTGGAATGGCTATTTAGTCGTACGTCTCGACCTTCACTTCCTTCCGGTCGTAACCCTGTTCCATAAAATATGCACGGAGCGGACGGACAAAGGCTTTCGTTCCGCAAAGCAAGGGCACAACTTTTGGCTGCCTCATGACCATTGGCGTGAGTATCGTCAGCGTTTTCTCCACGGCTTCAGCCTCGCCGTTCTGAGCGACCAAGGGAAGGTAGCGGAACGAGGGCTGCTGCATGGCCATGGTGAGCCATTCCTGATGAAATAAGCTCTCGTCTTCGCTCGGGGCCACCGCAATCAGGCGGACCGGAGTGTGAATTTTTGACACAAGCATCTGCTTGAGGAAGCATCGCATCGGCACAAGGCCGGTATAGCGCCCAATGAGCACTAATTCCCGATCGAGGGTTTGAGGGAGGATGAATTTTCCGTACGGGCCTGAGAGGGCGATTTCATCCCCCGACTTCAATTGGTAGAGATAATTGGAGCCAAGCCCGCCGGGAACACGGTCGAAGACCAGGGTCAGCTCAGCATAGGGCGATGAGGGGTCGGCCATGGAGTACGCACGATTGAGCGGCGGCTTCGGTCCTACCGGCAGTTTAAGGGAGACCCACTGTCCAGGCTGAAAGGAAATTCTTGTAGTCTTGGGTTTGACCACCAGTTGGCGGACGTGAGGCGTGAGGTCGGTCACCGAAAGCACTGTGGCAGGTTGCGTCAGTTCCGCCATAAAGATCTCTGATCATCGTCATAGCAGAAGGCGTCGGGAGATGGAAGGACCGGCGCGATGTACAAGGATTTTCGCAGCATGGTATAGATGTCGCAAACGAATACATCTCGTAAAGGAACAACGCCGTTATGAACCAGGTCCGTGTCCGATTCGCTCCCAGTCCGACAGGATTTCTTCACATCGGAGGAGTGCGTACAGCTCTCTTCAACTGGCTCTTTGCGCGCCAGCAACAGGGCGTTTTCCTCCTTCGCATCGAGGATACCGACCAGAGTCGCTCGACGGATGAATCGATTCAGGCCATCATCGATGGGATGAAATGGGTCGGCCTCGATTGGGATGAGGGGCCGTTTCGCCAAACCGACAGAATGGATCTGTATCGAAGCCACGCGAAGAAATTGTTGGAGACGGGGCATGCCTACTGGTGTGTGTGCAAGGCGGAGGAATTGGAGGCGCGGCGAAAAGAAGCAGAAGCCAAGGGGGTATCGCCTCGGTATGATGGTCGCTGTCGCAATCTGGGAATATCACGTCCAGCTGGAGATGCCGCGCTGCGGTTCAAGGCCCCGCGAGAGGGGCAGACGGTTGTCGATGACTTGATTAAAGGAAAGATTGAGTTCGACAACACCATATTGGATGACGTGATTGTCCTTCGATCAAACGGCTATCCAACCTACAATTTTTCCGTCGTGGTTGACGACGCCTTGATGCGCATTACCCACGTCGTGCGAGGAGACGACCATCTGACGAACACGCCACGGCAGATTCCGATCTTCGAGGCGCTGGGATTTGCCGTTCCACGCTTCGGACATTTACCGATGATCTTGGGATCAGATAAAACACGGCTCTCCAAGCGCCACGGAGCCACCTCAATCATGGCCTACAAAGACATGGGGTATCTTCCTGATGCCATGGTCAACTATCTGGTCCGACTCGGCTGGTCGCACGGGGACCAAGAGCTGTTTACCCGGCAGGAGCTGATTGAAAAGTTTGCATGGGATCATGTGCAAACGTCGGCGGCCGTCTTCAATCCGGACAAACTCTTGTGGATGAACGCCGAATACATCAAAACCAGCCCTCCGCACCATGTTGCGCAAGCGCTCGTGCCGTTGTTGGAGCAGGCGGGGTTACAGGAAGCGGTCGAATCCGTTTCGGGGGAATCGCTTGCACAGCTCGTGGTGTTGGTGAAGGAACGGGCGAAGACCTTGGTCGATATGGTGCACTGGGTCAGGCCCTATTTCGGGGAATCGGTTTTATTTGATCGCGAAGCGGCCAAGAAATTTCTCACGCCGACCATCGCCCCGCTGCTACAGAAGCTGCTCTCTCGCTTCGAGGCAGTTCCAAGCTTTTCGAAACAGGGGTGGGAAGAGATCTTCAAGAAGCTTGTCGAGGACGAGGGTGTGAAGATGGGTGCGGTAGCCCAACCGGTTCGCGTTGCCTTGACCGGACGGACGGCAAGCCCAGGACTCTTCGAGGTGATGGAGGTCCTTGGTCGAGAGCGGACCTTATTTCGGCTCCGCAAAGGGATCGAGCGCGCCTCTACCGGGTGAAGAGTTTCTCTTGCCAAACCCGCGTCGATCTTGACGGAATTACGATTGATATATTACTGTGAACGCCGGTTGGGGGATCGTCTAGCGGTAGGACGTCAGTCTCTGGATCTGACTACCTAGGTTCGATTCCTAGTCCCCCAGCCAAAAATTCTCTCTTCTCGTTTCCGCACTATGAAGTGCCACCGTACCGCGCTGGGGGATCGTCTAGCGGTAGGACGCCGGCCTTTGGAGCCGGCTACCTAGGTTCGATTCCTAGTCCCCCAGCCATTTTCCCATGAAGCGGAAGATATGCTGCCTAACAGTATTCCGCTTGTTCGACGCCAGCCCAATCGGCAAGTAACGCCTCACGTCTTACAACTCTCTGACAGGTGATTTCCTATAGGGAAAGGGGTATTCTTCAGCCGCAGGCGAAGAGATCAGAGTATTTCATTGCGTTCACCATCATCACGCAAATGAGCCAACCCGAAGCCTTCTCCCGCATTCTCATCGACAAAGCGTTAGAGTTAAGCGGATGGGATTTGCTGAATCCCCAGCAGATCCAGTTTGAACAGCATACGGAGACCGGGCGAGCGGATTATCTGCTTAAAGATAGCTTCGGTCGCGTGCTCTGTGTGTTGGAAGCGAAGCGCGAAGGCCTTGATCCGTACGACGCCAAAGAGCAGGCTCGCGGTTACGCTGAACAACTCAATGCCCCGCTTATCATTCTGTCCAACGGCCGTGAACATTGGTTTTGGAACTATGAGCGAGCCGTTCAGCGCGACGCCTACCGCATCGAGCGGCTTCCCTCGCGTGACGATCTAGAACGAGCCCGGCTCAAGAACCTTCAGCCGCCGCGTCCCCTCGGAAGCGAAGTCATCACACCCGAGTATCTCCGCCAGCTCAAACACGACCTAACGCTGAGACGATACCAGATTCGGGCGATGGACGAAGTCGCCCGGCTGTTCGATACCCAAGGACTGCGGAAGTTTCTCCTCGAAATGGCCACGGGAACCGGCAAGACGCTGCTCTGCGCCGCGCTCATTCGCCGCTTTCTGATGAGCCGAAACGCCGAGCGCGTCCTGTTCATCGTGGACCGTATCGAACTCGCGAGGCAGACCATCGAAGACTTTGCCATCGTCTTACCGGAGTTCAAACCGGTGATCTACAAGACCGCTCGCCGGACTGGTGAGCTGCTTGGGTCGTCCGTCGTGATCGCGACCATTCAATCGCTGCTGACCGACCGCCGCTATCGGGATGAGTTCACACCGTTCTATTTCGACCTCGTCATCAACGATGAAGCCCATCGGTCGATCTATGGCGATGCCCGCGAAGTCGTCCAATTTTTCCAGGCCACACGTATCGGTCTCACGGCGACGCCCAAGGCCTATCTCAAGAATGTAGATATTGAGAAGTTGGCCGAGGAGAACCCCAAGGCGCTGGAGGCCCGTCAGTTGCGCGACACCTACCATTACTTCGGCTGCAAGCCAGGCTTCCCGACATTCCGGTACGACATCATCGATGCCGTGAAGGACCCGGAAGGTCCGTTCCTCTGTCTGCCCAAGATTTTCGATTTCCGCTCGGATATCACGACCAAGGCGCTGGCGGAATCGGGTTGGGCGGTCGTCATCAATGAGCAGGAGGAAAGCTTCAAGATTCAGGATCTGGAAAAGAAGATCTTTACGCCAACCCGCAACCGCCTCATGTGCGAAGCCTTTCTGAAGGAAGCGCAGAAAGATCCGGCAGGGGCCATCGGCAAGTCCATTGTGTTTGCTGTGAACCAGACACATGCCACCAATCTCACGAAAATATTCAACGAGCTACAGCCCGGCATCGCACTGACGATTACCTCGCGAATCCCCGAGGCATCGGTGCTGGCGAAAGAGTTTCGTGACGGCAAACGGTCCGAGCGCATCGCGGTCTCCGTGGACATGCTCTCGACCGGCTACAATTGCCGCGACGCACTGAACATCGGTCTCTTTCGTCCGGTGTTTTCGCCGACGGAATATATTCAGATCAAAGGCCGGGGAACTCGACGCTATACCTTCATGATCGGCCACACCGCTTATGAGAAGTCCTGTTTCTACCTCCTCGACTTCTGCGCCGTCGCCGAATACTTCGAGGACCAATACGATTACTCGGTCCCGCTGAAGGTGCCGCGTGAAAAGAAATCCTCCGTCGCAACGGACTCGTATACCCAGGGCGATGGCCCTCACAGCGTTGCTGCAGAAGGCCAATCAGAGCCTCCGGCACGGGAAAAACCATCGCGCGTCATCCCGATCTGGGAGGGGATCGATACCCTCGTGAGCCAGGAGGTTCGTATTGTCGGCCCCAATGGCGAGAAGGTCGATATTATGACGTTTCGTGGCGGCTACGAGCGGGACATCAAGGAATTCGTTGCGCAGACACCCATACTTAAAGCAGCCGTGGAAGCCGAGGACGACGACGCCATCGAAACCATTCTCAACGAGCGGTTCTACCATCGCCCGGAGATGTATTATTCGCCGGACAAGCTTATTGTCTCCTATGGCGTGCCGGCGACCACACCGGCCTTTGTTTATCATGCGCTCGGGCGCAAGCCGCTCCCCACGCGCGACGCCATCGTGACCGACACGGTCGATTCCATTGCCGCCCGCTTCAACCTCCGGTACAGCGAGCAGAAGTGGGTAGTCGCCACCGCACAATTGCTGGCCGAAGATTCTACAGCGCTGCATCGATTCATGAGTGGGGATATGACGTTGTTTACCGCCAGCCAGTTTAATCAGCTTGGCGGCGTCTCTGCGCTAGCCCGCTTTGAAGATCGTGAACAAGTGTTCGAAGCCTTGCGCCAGTCCACGCTTGTCAGGCAATCATTGATCGCAATATCACCCTCATAATCATGTGTTAGGACCATCCATGCGCACGCCTCCTGTACAGTCCGATTCCGTCGCCGCCCAGGCCCTCGCCACGCCGTCGAATTTCTTTTCTTCCGGCCTCCGGCAAAAGGTCGATCAGCTCATGAACATCCTCTGGGCCGGGGGCGTGAACAATCCGATGGATTCCATCGAGCAGATTTCCTATCTGCTATTCCTGCGTCTGCTGACAGAGAAGGACAATGCCCTCGCCAGCCTCGACAAGAAATATGTCTGCATCTTCTCCGGCAAGTGGGCCAAATATGCCTGGGGTAACTTCGTCACGCTGACCGGCGATCAGATGTTCAACGCCGTCCGCGACGCCATCGAAAAACTGCACGAGCTGCCCGGTCTGACCGACACGGGCAAGCTGCTGTTTAGCCGCGCCACGCTCAAGATTTACGACCGCCCGACCCTCCGCGCCGTCGTGCAAGCCATCCATAGCATGGACCTGTCCGCCCATGACGGCCACGACCTGAAGGGCGACATGTATGAGTATCTTTTGAGTAAGCTGTCGGCCTCCGGCACCAACGGCCAATTCCGCACCCCGCGCCACATCATTGACCTGATCGTGGCGCTTGTGAATCCGCAACCGAACCATCGGATTTGCGACCCGGCCTGTGGCACCGCGGGCTTCCTCATCTCTGCCTTCACCCACATTTTGCGGCAACACACGAAACCGGCTGACCTGAAGCAGGGGCTGGTGGACGGCGGGCTTCTCAAAACGGCGCAATGGAAGTTTCTCGAAGAGCAGGCCTTCACCGGCTTCGACAACGACGCCAATATGGTGAAGATCGCTATTTTGAACCTCTATCTTCACCAGTTGGAAAAAGCGCGCGTCTCCATGCTGAACCCGCTCACCACCGGCTTCGGTGGCGCCTATCCGGGCCAGCAGTTCGACATCATCCTCGCCAACCCGCCGTTTGCCGGAAAGGTGCAGGATGAAAGCATCCTGGCCGACCTCAACTACAAGTTGAACACTCGCGCGACAGAACTGCTGTTTCTCAAATGGTTCATCGATCATCTTGCGCCTGGGGGACGGGCTGGCGTCATCGTGCCCAACGGCGTGCTCTTCGGCTCGACGAATGCCGCCACCAGCCTGCGCGAATTGCTCCTGACCGAGTGCGACCTGCAAGCGGTGATCAATCTGCCGAGCGGTGTGTTCAAGCCCTATTCCGGCGTCGGCACCGCCGCGCTGATTTTTGAGAAGGGCAAGAAGACAGAGAGTGTCTGGTACTACGACCTCACCGCCGACAGCTACAGCCTCGACGACAAGCGCACGCCGATTGAGGCCAATGACATTCCCGACGCGCTGGCCAAATGGCCGAACCGCGAGGAAGGCCAGAACAGCTACCGGGTAGCAATTGAGAAGATTCGGGAGAATGACTGGAGCCTCGCAGCAGGACGTTACAAGCCCGTGACAGCGGAACCGGTGCATCACGACGACCCCCGGCGCATCGTCGCCGAAGTGCTGACTCTTGAAGCGCGCATCACAGAGAAGCTTACCCGTTTGCAGGGTATGGTAGAGTAGGAGGGCCGATGGATTACAAACACATCATCACAATCGAATCGGGCAAGCGCGGCGGACGTCCTTGTATACGTCGGATGCGCATCGCCGTTGCCGATGTGCTCGGCTGGCTGGCGGCAGGCATGACGCATGAACAAATCCTGAGCGATTACCCCGAACTCACTGAGGAAGACATTCGTGCCTGCCTGGCCTACGCCGCCGACCGTGAACGTCGGCTGGTAACCGCCGCCCAATGAAGCTGTCGTTCGACCAGAACCTCAGCTTCAAACTCTGTCAACGACTGGCCGACCTCTTTCCAGGATCGAGTCAGGTTCAGCTGCTCGGTCTGGCGGAAGCCGACGATCAGGCGCTGTGGCACTATGCCCAAGCCAATGGCTTCGCGCTGGTTTCGCAGGACTCGGACTTTGCCGATATGGCAGCGTTGTTTGGGCCCCCGCCCCGAGTCATCTGGTTGCGCTGCGGCAATCAGCCTACTGCGCATATCGAAACACTGTTCCGGACCCACGCCCAGGTCATCGCCTCGTTCGAGCACGACCCTGATGTCGTCTGTCTGGAGATCTACTGAGGCCATGAACCGCCGGGTATCTACCACACTCGGCGACGTGCTCATGAATTCCCTCGCCCCTCTGAGGGGAGAGGGTGAGGGGTGGAAACCGAGCGGCAAGAAATGACACGCTGGCCGATAGTTCCGCTTGGAGATTTTGTCGCTAAGAAGAGCAGCTCGGTTAACCCGGCTATGTTTCCTGGTGAGGTTTTCGACCTCTATAGCATTCCGGCATTTGACGCTGGGCAACCGGATGTGTGTGCAGGCAGCGAAATCGGCTCTGCAAAGCAGGTTGTTCAGCCAAACGACGTGTTGCTCTCAAGGATCGTTCCCCACATCCGCCGCGCATGGGTGGTCGGAGAAAGCCAAGATAGACGATTGATTGCGTCAGGTGAATGGATTGTCTTTCGCAGCCCACAAATCCGTCCAGGCTATTTGCGATATTTTCTGATCGGAGATTCCTTTCATACACAGTTTATGCAAACTGTGTCTGGGGTGGGCGGCTCTTTGCTAAGGGCCAAGGCGACAGAGGTTGCAAAAATCAAGATTCCGGTTCCTCCGCTGGCGGAGCAGGAGCGAATTGTGAAGCTGCTGGACGAAGGGGACGAGTTGCGGAGGCTGCGCGCCCAAGCCGACCGCCGCACCGCCGACCTCATTCCTTCCCTCTTCCATGAAATGTTCGGAGAAAATGCGAAGAAACCACACGTTCGTGTAAAGTTGGAACAAATCGCCAAAGTTGTCTCTGGGGTTGCAAAGGGCCGGAAGTTCAACGGACGGCTGCCTGTCGAAGTTCCTTACCTTCGTGTGGCAAACGTACAGGCAGGACATCTTGACCTGTCAGAAATCAAAACGATTCAGGCGTTGCCAGAAGAAGTTGAAGAACTTGCGCTGCGGAAGGGCGACGTACTGCTCACAGAAGGCGGCGACTTCGACAAGTTGGGACGTGGGGCAATGCTGGAAGAAGAACTCCCAAACTGCATCCACCAAAATCATGTCTTTCGTGTGCGTGTTGAGCAGTCGAAGCTCGATCCGGTCTATTTTGCCAAGTTCCTTCTGACTGGTGAAGCTCGCGGATACTTCCTCGGCTGCGCCAAGAGGACGACGAACCTAGCAAGTATCAACATGACACAATTACGCGCCCTGCCAGTCCTGCTTCCTCCGCTCCCACAGCAAAAGGAGTTCGCCGCCCGCGTGTCCGATATCCGAGCGATGCAAGCCGAGCAAGCAGCCTCCTGCCGTCGCTTGGATGATCTCTTTCACTCCATGCTCCACCGCGCGTTCCAGGGAGAGTTATGACGAGCGAGAAGAAGTCCACCGGGTGGTCGGCCATTCGCCGGCGTCTGAACGCGCAGTCGAAGACGTCACTGCTGGCGCTGGTCAAAGACCTCTACGACGCATCATCCAGCAATCGCGATTTCCTGCATGCCCGTGTGCAGGCCGAGGCAGGCGACGGAACGGCCGTGGAACGGTACCGGCGCACGATCATCGAGCAATTTTACCCCTCACGAGGATTCGGAAAGCTCAAACTGGTTGAGGCGCGCAAAGCCATCCGCGATTACCGCAGGGCCACGGGCAACCTGGCAGGCACGATTGACCTGATGCTGACTTACGTGGAGAACGGCACGCAGTTCACGCGAGAGTTCGGCGACATCAACGAGGCGTACTACAACAGTCTCGAATCCGTCTTGCATGAGATGACGCAGCTCTTGCGAAAGGAAGATCCGTCGTTGTATCCAGAGTTCCGGGAGCGGATTCAGCGACTGGGGGATCACGCTGACTACATCGGGTGGGGGTATGGAGATTATCTTCGGGACCAAGTCGGATTGCTCGAAACGGAGCTGGCAGGGGAATGAAACCGCCCTACACAGAACGGCAGGGGCAGTTTCTGGCTTATCTCTATCAGTACAGTCTACTGAACGGCTGCGCGCCGTCCGAGGCGGACATGCAACAGTTCTTCCAGGTGACCCCGCCGACCGTGCATCAGATGGTGCTCACGCTGGAGCGGCGTGGCTTCATTCGACGTGTTCCCGGCCAGGCGCGCAGCATCACCCTGACCGTTCCGCCCGAGTCCTTGCCCTCTTTACGGCGCCCCCAAGACCGCGCCTCCAAGCAAGAAATCTGATGTCGTCATTCTGACATGCGAACGAACGTCCCTGAAAAGCTGCTGAAAATCATAGACGAGATTGACGAGCAAGGCCAGGCAAGCCTGACACGATTGACGGTGTTGAAGAAGTGGCTTGAGCGTCCGAAGCGGCTGTCCGCCTTGGCCCTCTGGGTCGCCGCGAGGGCCGTTTCCCGCAAAGGTAAAACGAGTGGAGCGGCTGGGATATTGTTCCTGGAAGCGCGCACCTTACTGGCCGGTTTGGATGAGATAACACCGAAGCTAAACCGCCAGGCGGCGCAGCGGCTGCACGATCGTCTGCGGGACTTTCAACATGAATACAAGAACCAGCAATGGGGGCTGGTGCGCATCGTTCACAATTGGAACCTATTACTGATAGAGGAAGCGTTGAGCCTGTACCTCCGGCACGGTCAGTCGCCGTCGCACGGCTACAAACTGGCGGCAGACTATTGTCGACACTACGACCCCCGATACGGCGAGAGCTTGAATGGCCCCAGCAGGACAAAGCTTAAAGAAATCGTCCGGTTCATGTTCACTGTCGAAGCTCTGGAGGATGACCGGACATCAATTTGATAAAACGCCGATGACAGAAACTCTCCACAGTCCTGTCTTTCTTGCCGGTCAAGTGGCGTGTGGAAGTTCAGAAAACAGGCTACGGAATAGCCTGCCGAGTAGCTACTTCAAAGACGCCATGTCGATCACAAATCGGAACTTTACATCGCCTCGGAGTACCCGTTCATAGGCTTCATTAACTTGCTGGATCGAGATCAGTTCGATCTCCGACTCGATCTGGTGCTGTGCGCAGAAGTCGAGCATTTTCTGGGTTTCTTTGATCCCGCCGATGAGAGAGCCGGCAAGGCGCCGTCGTTTGAAAATGAGCGAAAAGGCCTGGACTGGGGTTGGGGTTTCTGGCGCACCGACCAAGATCATGGTGCCGTCGGTCTTGAGCAGGTTCAAATAGGCGTTGTAATCGTGTGGAGCCGAGACCGTGTCGAGGATGTAGTGAAAGTACCCTTGGAGCTTCGTAAAAGTTTGAGGATCCGACGTCACGACAAAGTTCGCAGCCCCTAACCGCTTCGCGTCTTCTCGTTTACCCTCGGACGTACTTAAGACCGTCACTTCCGTTCCCATCGCATTGGCGATCTTCACCGCCATATGGCCGAGCCCACCGAGGCCGACAACCGCCAGTTTGTGGTAGCGACCGACGCCCCATTGGCGCAGGGGCGAGTAGGTCGTAATGCCCGCACAGAGCAACGGCGCGGCGCCAGCGAATGAGAGCGCGTCGGGGATCCGAAGGACATAGTGTTCATCGACGAGGATGTGGGTTGAGTAGCCCCCTTGAGTGATCTGGCCTGCTTTATCCTGCCCACTGTAGGTCCAGACTGTGCCACCATCGCAATACTGTTCCAGCCCCTCGCGGCAAGCCGTGCACGTTCGACAAGAATCCACAAAGCAGCCGACGCCGGCACGATCACCAACCTTGAAGGCCGTGACCGCTGGGCCGACTTGCGCGACGGTTCCGACGATCTCATGCCCAGGCACCATTGGAAACAGGGAAATGCCCCATTCATCACGGGCTTGGTGGATATCTGAGTGGCAGATACCGCAATGCGAGATCGCGATCAAGACGTCGTGCGGACCGACCTCGCGTCGTTCGAAGGAGAAGGGCTGTAAACTCTCCTTGGCGGCCATCGCCGCGTAGCCTTTGGTCGGGAGCATGGAGGGTCTCCTTCTGTAGAGCGGATGGAAGTTAGACATTAGCAAGTTCAATCCGACTTGCCAACAGCAAATGCATAAGTGTCTGTCAACGACAATACGGATCGCTCACGGGACGATGTAGTTGCGATTCAACCAGGAAGGAGGAGCGATGGCGGTATCGTTTCAGGAGTCGCTCAGTTGGTCGATGAACCGCTAGCCTTACCGTTCCCTTCGCTCTTCCGCGCATCCTGAGCGAGAGACTCCTGAATGCCTGTTTCGTTTGTGAGCGGCGGCCCTGGAATACGGTAGCGCTCTGTGGCCCACGTTCCCAAATCCGTGACCTGACAACGCTCGCAACAGAATGGGCGCCAGGGGTTTCTCTTCCACGTCGTGGGTCGATGGCAAAGGGGACAGGTCATGGATCTAGTGTAGCGTGGTGGCCGGATAAAGAAAAGTCGTGGCGAGGTCGGTCAGTCTTGAGGGACCGATTGCGGTCTGGCGAGATGGAGTAACCGCTGTAATCGGCTTCGATCCAAGTCCGTGAGGCGTAAGAACTCAACACCGAACTCGCCGTGTTTCACCCATCGAACGGCGGCGGAATGGACCGTAATCGGGACGGCCAAGTCGGTCGCATGGATCAGCAGCTGGACTCCTGTTCCGGGTGACATTGAAATCGTGCTGGTGACTGCGCAGCCACCAGCAGAAATGTCAAACATCGTGCCTTGGCGAATCTCGGTCTGCTCGGTTGTGGAAAAGAGGACCCGCAGTTCAATAGGAATTCTTGGATGTTCTCGACATTCGATCATGGTGACCTCCACACGTGAGCGAAACGTCTTATCGTATTTCTCCGACAGCCACTAAGATCTTCTGGAGGGATAGTATAGATCGGTAGGGTCTCCATGGCACGCATTGAGGAAAAATCTGCGTGCCGAGAGGCTGCTGATCACTCAGGCGTAACGATTGTTAGCGGCGGGGTGTTGGTTGGGTTTTCTCAACCCTGGCCCACGCATCTTTGAGTGACACGGTTCGGTTGAAGAGGAGGGACTCGGGTAATGAATCGAGATCGACACAAAAGTACCCTTGCCGCTCGAATTGAAAGCGGGAGCCGGGCGCGGCTGAACCAAGGCTTGGCTCAACCAAGCACCCGCTGAGGGTTTCAAGAGACTGAGGATTGAGCGAATAAGTCCAGTTCCGATCGGTCTGGTCCTTGGCCTCGTCAGGAAGAAGGAGCGGATAGTAGAGGCGGACGGTGGCCTTGAGTGCATGTAAGGCCGATACCCAGTGGATGGTGGCCTTCACTTTGCGTTGTTCGTGTGCCGAGCCGCTTCGTGTCTTAGGGTCGTACGTACAGTGTAGTTCGGTGACCGCCCCAGTGTGAGGATCCTTCGTCACGCTCACACATTGAATGATGTATCCATAGCGGAGCCGGACTTCCCGGCCAGGCGCGAGGCGATAAAACTGTTTCGGTGGATCCTCTCGGAAATCGTCTTGGTCGATATAGAGCGTTCGTGAGAATGGAACCTTCCGAGTTCCAGCGGCAACATCCTCCGGGTTATTCACGGCGTCGAGTTCTTCAACCACGCCCTCCGGATAGTTGTCGATCACGACTTTCAACGGTCGGAGAACCGCCATCACGCGCGGCGATCGTTTGTTCAAGTCCTCTCGGATAAAATGTTCAAGCAACTGCATCTCGACGATGGCGTCGCGCTTGGCGACCCCGATGTGGTCGCAAAAGGCACGAATCGCTTCCGGCGTCACACCTCGGCGACGAAGGCCTTTGAGGGTGGGAAGGCGAGGGTCATCCCAGCCGGCCACCAGTTTCTTGGTGACCAATTCAAGCAGCTTGCGCTTGCTCATCACCGTGGAGGTGAGGTTGAGTCTCGCGAATTCGATCTGTTGGGGACGATGCGGAGCCTCGGACTCCGCGACGACCCAATCGTACAACGGTCGGTGGTCTTCAAATTCAAGGGTGCAGAGGGAATGGGTGATCCCCTCGATGGCATCGGAGAGCGGATGGGCGAAATCATACGAAGGATAGATGCACCATGTGGTGCCCGTCCGATAATGAATCGCGTGCCGAATTCGATAGAGGATGGGGTCGCGCAGATTAATGTTCGGCGATCCCATATCGATGGCGGCACGTAAGACGTGAGTACCATCGGTAAACTCTCCGGCGCGCATGCGTGCAAAGAGATCCAGGTTCTCTTCCACGGACCGCGTTCGAAAGGGACTGTTGCGACCAGGCTCCGTCAGTGTGCCGCGGTACTCACGAATGTGGTCGGATGAGAGGCTGTCGACATAGGCCTTGCCTTTCTGAATCAAGACAATGGCGAACGCGTAGAGCTGCTCAAAGTAGTCCGAGGCATAGAAACTCTTCCCGTTCCAATCGAATCCCAGCCACTGGACGTCTTCCTGAATGGCCTGGACATACTCCGGGTCCTCGGTAGTGGGATTCGTATCGTCGAACCGCAGATGACAGATTCCCACCGGTGTCTCGTTCGCCATTCCAAAATTCAGGACAATGGATTTGGCGTGCCCGATGTGGAGGTACCCGTTGGGTTCGGGGGGAAATCGCGTGACGACCCGACCACCGTGTTTGCCGGATGCGCGATCGGCGGAGACGATGTCTCGAACAAAATTCGATGCGGTTGTGGACTCAGAAGCCATCAGGTCGTGTTCTGTAACGATCTACGTTCGGTCATTCGGTCATATGGACAGGCCAATTACACGAGAGAGTTCTACCATAGACTGGATGATGGGAGAAATGGGGAACGCTTAGGCGGAGGGTTCAGCGGCGGAAGGGTCCGGTGGCGGCATGACACTGAAATCCTTCTGTGCGATGAGATGGCCTTCCATGCGCAGCCGAAATTCATATCGACCTGGCGCAGGAAAGATGAGTAGGGGAACGTTGATCCCGAAGTCCGAAATCTGCAGCCGATCGCCGATGTTAATGTTCGGAAGAGTAGCCCGGCAAACCAGTTGTTCGGAGTTGAGATAGATCAAGTCGATATCAAAATGATAGGGGCCTTCCGCGTCGGTCAAGCAGAAGTAGAGCCCCATTTGCTGATGCTGAAAAGGGAATGAGGGGGCCTGTAGATGGGTAAAAATTCCGATCAAACTTTTCTTTTTCGTCAAACTGTCTTCAATGACCTGGTCGCAGACGAGGAAGGCTTGCACGGTAGGTTTTGGAATTTCTGTCATGGCGCTATGCTAGGGATATGGAATGTCGATGGCCACACGAATTCGAGCCCGCTGGGTCGCGGCAGAACGACGTACCTGAGTGCCCACCGCCGGCGCGGAATCGATAGAGGGGGCTGAGGCGTTGGGCTCGAGACATGTTGATAGAGGGTGAACCCGTTCACCCGAGGATGGCCGGCCCACCACGGCTCTCGACGATGTCTCCAAACAGGGTTTTCCCGGAGCCGATCCGACAGTAGTGGGGGGTAATTTCCACTTCCACGCCCCTATGCGAGTAAAACTTCCCGAATAAGAGAGCGACTTTGTGCTCCGATGTCATAGCTGCGCTGAGCACGATGCCACCGGACTGCAGATCTGTTAGACGAACCGATGGACTCTCGACCGCCGAAAGGCTCTGCCCGAAGTGAACCTCGACGGCGAATCGCTCCTTCTCGTTCAACGTGAGGGTATTCCGGCGTAGATGGGCGATGCGAGTACCGTGTGCGTCGTATAGATCAAGGGTGATGAGAAACAGTCCGTGCGCACGGTTGGTTTCGATGACGACTTGCTCTTTTTCATGAATCGTAACGACGCCGTTGGTACTTCGGAAGGTGTTGGATCCGATACACAGCTCGAGTCCCGGTCTGGTGAGCGCTCCACCTGTTGCGGCGTGACCCAATGGACCGGTCTTGTGAAGCACCGCCGGTTCATCCATTCAACATCCTCGATCCTCAGTGCCCATCGGGTCGTTCGGAGTTGGTACAGTGCAGAGGCAGCTTCGAGTAAAATTTTTTTGAAAGCTATGCTTTCTGGTCATTCCTGTCAAGACTCGCCATGGCAGAGATAGACAAGTATTTTGGCCCCCTGCAAACGGCTCAGCCGGAACTCGCCGATGTGCCCTCATCCAGCGGGGGTAGGGCTTCGTTGCAAACAGAAAACCGCTTATGCTACGGTCCAGCTCTCGGACAGTTACTGGATGGTCCCATCGTCTAGCCTGGCCTAGGACGGAGCCCTCTCAAGGCTTAAACACGGGTTCGAATCCCGTTGGGACCACCACACTTTCCCTTGATCCTGTCGCGAGTTAGCAACTTTCACTTGAGCGGTTGCCTCTTCCGTCAGAATTCCATAGGACAATCCATAGGACAACAGGGCGGTGTGAAGCTGAGAAACGGCGGCTCGGAGTTGCTGATTCCAGCCATATCCGCCGTGCGAATACGCAGCGGTCATGGACTGTCCCCCAAGTTGATCGTGTCCCATTCCTCGCAGCCGATGCCCCAACAGCGCCGCTCGCACTTCCAGCGGAACGCCGAGATTCTGAAGCCACGTGGCGAACGTGTGGCGCAAGTCATGGAAGTGGAGATCAACCACCTTCGCTTCCTTTGCCAAACGCTTCCAGAAGATGCTGAACGCGGCTGGAGTCCATCGTCTGAAGATTCTCCCGTCCACATGGGGGATCGCCCCGTGTAGGGCCGCGTAGGCGGCAGGATTGAGGGGAATTTCGCGGGGTGTCTGCTTCAGTTTGCTTCTTGCCGGCGGCAGGATTAACCACCACCCGTCATCCCGCTTTCGCAACCAGGTTCGATCGATCTCGAGAATTTTGGCTTCTCGGAGTCCAGTGTTGAGGGCAACCGTCACGATCCGCCACAGTTCCGCCGGGTCATACTGGTTTGCATTCATGACCTTGAGTCGGCGTTCATCGGCCTTACCCTTGATCGACTTTAGCTCTTCAATCGTGGCCACACGTTCGCGAGTTTGGGCATCGGGTAGCTCCACGCGCTTTAACCGGTTCTTGTCGAGCTTATCGAAGTCGACGGCGAGGTTCAGAATCCGCATGAGCACATTCCACTCTCGCCGAATCGTCCAAGGTGCGGCTTTCGCTCTAAGACGAGCTGTGACATAGGCCAGGCCATCTTCAGCCGTGAGAGAGTCCAGCTGTCGTTCGCCGAAACGGGGGAGCAGGTGGGTCTCGATGATTGATTCAGGCCGGGCAAGGTCAAACCGCTTCTTCACGCGCATGGTCTGCCAGTAGAGGGGAAGAAAGCCTTTGAACGTGATCGAAGCTGGACTCGGAGTATCAGCTCTCTCACCTTGCTGGATCTTGGCGATCATAACGATGGCTGCTTCATCCGCGTGCGCTTTGGTGAGGTTGTAGCCGAGGAGTGGTCGGTACCGGACACCCCTCCATCGGAAATACAGATCGAAGGCCAGGCCCTTCTTCGTCGGTCTCTTGTTGATCACATACGCCATGTGTCTCTCAGCGATAGAGTGGGTTGCGATGGTAGACACCCGCGTTTCGAATGTCCAGAGCGTCGCTCGTAGAGATCTTAGGAATACTGACAGGGCCAATGTTCGCGTGTAAGGCGGACTGACTCGGGGAAATCGCAGGTGCCGCTACGGATTCAAATTCAACACGCCCAGCTTTCAGCCACAGCTCAAGCTCATCCTGATCGAACAACAGCGCCCGCGAGCCAGGACGCCGATAACGAGGAATATCCTTCCGTTGGTACAGAGAAGACCTCGACATCCGAAGAAACTGCGCGGCTTCTTGAAGATTTAACGGTCTCATTCACACTCTCTGACACTCGAAAAACCAGAATTCCAATCTATTGGTCACCGGTCACCATGATCTCTTCTCTATCCGAGAAGTGTCGCAATGCCCGGCAATTTACGAGAGCACTTCTGTACGATCATACCTTGTGCCTCTGACAAGCGACGCCAAACGCGCGTGACACGGTCGCACTTATGCGAGGGTTCAGAATCTATGACCATACCGAAAAAGTAGGGGAGGCCGGGCGAAGGACGTCGGCAGCCATGCCTCAGAGGCACCGCGTCCGGAGACGCCGTGCCTTCTGGAGTTAGGCACCGTCGTGTCTAGCGACGCGACCGTGCAGAGACCACAGTCGTCGCCCATCAAGGTGTGTGGCACGCCCGATGGCACCCGCGCCACCGAGGACGGTGTCACGCGTGCAGTCGCGCGTAGCCACAGACTCGGACGGTCTGTTGCGCCCCCGCTTGGGTGAGGGACGCAACCATATCTGTGAAAAAGGCAGATGGTGGCGAGGCGATGTGGCTGTTGGTCCCAAGTGTGGTCGTTCTCATCGTGAGCGCGCTCACCACGAATAGAGAGGCAACATGAACACGACAAGAGAGGACGGGTCGTTGGTCGGGGAGATCAGAAGGTAATCTGCACGTGGATCTCTGCGCAACGCAGCGAGATAGTGCGTCGGATCCGGTCAGAAAGGGGAGTGTAATCTGTGACGGCCCGAGACCCTAGCCATGCACCACTTTCTTTTCTTTGTGCGAGGGCCGGCTGCTGTCAAGATCGGTGAAGCCGGATACGATGACAGGCCGTTGATTGGGGAACTCCGCAATCAGAGACAGTCTCCCACCCATTCCTTCAATGAAGTCTCTGAGCGTCGAGAGGAGGAGGTCGGTTCGTTTTTCGAGGCGCGAGACCCCGTGTTGCCCGATCCCCAAAATTTCGCCGATCTCTTGTTGCGTCAACCGGTGGGCTTCCCGGAGCTCGCGTAACGACCGTTCTTCGGCAATCAGTTGAGCAGCCCGCGCGTGGATCTTTTCTTGGCGTCGTGTCCCCAGTTTCTTGATCTTCTCATGCAGTGTGCTTGCCATGGCGGTCCCCCTTTCCGTCGTGCTTTTTCAACTTCGCGAGGTGCGCGTCCAACCGACGATCGGCTGTCCGGATGAGCGCACGATAAAAGCGCTTTTCGCTGCCACCTGATTTATCCCCGCAGACCAGCAGGATGCCTCTTCGCGCAGGGTCAAACGCAAACGCCACGCGCCAGACCCCACCCTTAGCGTCAAAGCGGAGTTCCTTCATGTTCGCATGCCGAGAGCCCTTCAATGTATCAGCCCGAGGCCTCCCGAGTTGAGGGCCGAACTGTTCGAGTAATTTCGCATGCGCGAACAACTCATCTTGGACGGCTTCGGGCAACGCGTCAAACTCGGGCTCGAACTCTTCGTGGAACCGGACTTCCCATGCCACGATCGAAGTATGCCTTACAAGGCATATGCTGTCAAGTGCATGTTGGGGAGGGCTGTAGCCTATGAAATGGTGCTCGGCGGATCAATGACTTTGATGGGATGCACCACTTCACCTACAGAGAGGGAAGAGGGTCGTCGACTGGTAATCGCCAGGATGAGGAGATCAGGACGGGCCTGATGATGGGCCGGAGTGCTGACCACGACCGCAGGGCGGCGTTTGACGGCGGACTGATCCGTACACGGGAAGGGGACTCAAACCACATCCCCGAAGTCATAACCGGTCATAGTCGGCGTCAGCGGGGTTGTCCCAGACTCGCGCGAAGGCGGCGGTGGCGAGGTGGCTGGAGGCCTGAATCAGCTTACGCTCTTTGGCCTGACGGTGGGAGAGAAAATCTACGAAGGCCTCCACCTCGGCTAACCGTTGGGGAGGCAGATGCCGAAGCTTCTGAAGAATCGTCTGTTCATAGTCCGTCGTCATCCGCGTCGCTCCAACGAGGCATCAGCGTACCCGTCTCTGTCCCAAACATCAATTCTTCCTCCGTGGCGCGCGGGCCCCGCCGAGTCAGTTGTCTGGTGATCCTGTGAGTTCTCCGTCTTTCCCATATTTATTCCATTTTTAAGAGGTTGAGGATATGGCTCTTGCCCGCAGTTGTCTTACATTCTGGGTTTATTGTATCGTTGTGCCCATGTTCGTTGACCCTTCGATCACCGCCCCAGGACTCTCCTCCGATGACCAGAATCAGACACCGGTTGGTGAGGGGGGCGGGGCGTCTCGACTTGGGCTGGCACAGGTGAGCTGATGGGGCAGACGGCCAAACGGACGACCACAGTCACGGTGGATCTGGGTGAACTGAAAGCGCCCTGGCAGGTCTGGTGTCAGGCCCACGGCATTACGCCGAGCCATGCTCTGCGGAACGCCCTTCGGCAGGCCATGGACCGGAGGGCCACGCGGGCTCCTGTGCCTCGGCTGCGCGTCACGCTGAAGCCTGAACGAGCCACTGCCCGCATGGAAGTGAACCTCACGCCCTCAGAGCTCGCTGCCCTGAAGCGGATGGCCGGGCACGAAGGCTATGTGCCGACGAAATGGGTGGTGGCGATGGTGCGCACGAAATTGACCGGGCAGCCGCAGGTCGGCCAGCCGGAATTGGAGACCTTGGCCCGGTCGAATCAGCAACTCCTTGCTCTGGGCAGGAACCTCAACCAGATTGCAAAAGTCCTGAATAGCGCTCCTCAGAATCGGACAGCCTTTCGGGTCGAAGTCATCACCGAACTTTCTCGCGTGATCCAGGCCCATACGAAGAAGGTGTCCGATCTCTTACGCGGGACGGTAGAGCGCTGGCACATCCAATGAGTGCAGCACACACGAGTATCGATGGGTGGCTCGATGAGTGGGGAAGGCGGCTCTTCAATGTCCCAGCGGCGAGCCCATCGCGGCAGTCTTCCAGCACCAGGCACCTTCGTCTTGGTTTACCCGTGAAGGTGAGTACCGGCGGACGACTCAGCACGGCACAGGCTCGCGCCATCTATGTGCGGCCAATGACCTACTGCTGAACCCCATACCGCCCCCGTTCTCTTCGAGTTCCAACGGCACGGCATATCCAGCGAGGAGTTCTGCTCGCGGCTCGATACCTTCTTCAGTCAACTTCCCAAGGAATTTCGCTATGCGGTCGAAATTCGTAACGCGGGCTTGTTGGGTCCTGACTATCGAAAGGTCCTAGAGCATCACGGCGTCGCGCATGTCTACAATCATTGGTCCTACATGCCTTCGTTACGTGAACAGCATCAGCGAATGGATGAACACTTCACAGCGCCCTTCACGGTTCTGCGACTCCTGACGCCGCTCAAGATGTCGTACGAAGCTGCAAAGAAACGAGCAGAACCGTACACGACAATCGTTGAAGAACTTCCAGAGATGCGGCGAGACACCGTGGACCTGGTGAAACAATTGGTAGGAGAGAAGCGGCATGCGTATGTCCTGGTAAACAACCGCAGCGAAGGGAATGCGCCCCTGACGATTCAAGCCTTACGGAATGCGCTGCAGGTCGCGGAGTCATACGGGCGGTGAATGCTCCAATTGTGGCTTGTGGGACAAGCGATCATTGGGCAAGCACGGAAGTCCACGACTCTATCGCATCAATGCACCGGCGTGGAGGTCCACACCGATAGATTGTCTCAGTCCCCCGCAGTCTCCCAACCACTGGGTCTGCGTGACCGGCAGCACAGTATCCATCAGGCGTTGGCCTGAGATCGGCCGGGTCCACTTTGACGTGGACCGCATGCGCCAACCGCTCGATCCCATGGCCCAGGGATCTTCATGTGGTTTTTCGGGTGGATGTAGCGAATCGGCCATTCCCTCCAGCATGTTCCAAGCCTTGTGATAGGCTTGAATAACATGCCGATAAATTTAATCTGTCCTTCTATATCTTTATATTTATCCGCCAATTCTATTGGCATAACTCTGCGCATTGATCCATGTCGGTGGTTCGAGGTCGAGTCGGACACAGAGAGGAGCCAACAACAATGTCTGACCAGGCACTCACAGATGAAACTCTCAAGGACCGTGCTATCAGGCAAGCTCTTGCAGGTAATGTAACCGGGGCGAGACAGACCATCGAAAGGATGGTTGATAGGAGATATCTGAGAGACGTCTGGTGGGCGATTCTGTGCATGCAAAAAGATCGCGGGGATGTAGAGGGGGTCAAGGACACGATCGTCTCATGCCCTGATCAATCGTTATTAGTTTGTCACGAATATCGTGAACTGCCTCTCGCCTTTGCCCGGGCAGGTCATGTTGCTGGGGCAATCGAGATAGCAAAAGCGATGGAGTCTTCGGGAATGTTACCCCTATTGATGATTCCATTAATTCTGATGAACAACGGGGATTTTGTTGGAGCGAGGGGAGCGGTGTCTCATATTGATGAGGAAGCATGTAGAATCATGATGATGAACTTCGTGGATCAATGCCAACGGAAGGGCACCAGTCCAGAGGAGTCCTAGCGCTGGAAAGTGGCTCAGAAGCCATTTCCGAGCAGGTCGTGCGAGGAAAGGAAAGTGACCCAAGCATGTTGTCCCTGATCAAGGAAGATGTGGATCCAGGGAAGGTGTTACTGATCCACGACTTCCTGTCAGGCGAAGCTTGCGCAGCGCTGATCCAGCGTAGCGAAGCTCTCCTCTATGAGCCGGGAACTGTCGCCGGTGAGATCATCGAGCATGTCCGGAACAACGAGCGTGTCGTGGTCGATGACGTGGCTCTCGCCTCAGACCTGTTCCGGCGAGCCGAACCATTCTTGCCTGCTATACAAGGTCATACACTTGTGGGGTTCAATGAACGGTGGCGCTTTTACCGTTATGGTCCTGGGCAGACATTCAACCCTCATCGCGATGGGGCCTATACGAGGATGAACAGCTATGAGCAAAGTCAGGTGACGTTTATGATCTATCTCAACGATGGGATGACGGGTGGGGAAACACGATTCTTCGCGGACATGGAGCACGTCGTCCAGCACCGTCCCTACCTTAGCGTACAACCGAGGGAAGGGATGGCACTCGTGTTCTTACATTCCATCTGGCACGAGGGGGCTATGGTTCACAGTGGGCAAAAATATGTGCTGCGCACCGATGTCATGTATAAGTCGGATCTATAGCTAGGATCAGACGTTCAGGCGTGGGACTGTTCACCAACGCCACCCCCGATTTCCCGCTTCACTCCCCCCTCTCCTAGGCATCTTTTCTGGCATGATCAGGGACTACGGCTTGCAGGACCAACAGACACAGGTAGAACGCCATCAGGCTCAGCAGGTAGTAGGCGGCCGCCAGCCCCTTGTTGGATGTGGCTAATAGGCGAGGGAACGTTTCACCGCACCACTCCCGGTGCTGCGACTCCTGACACCGCTCAAGATGTCCTATGAAGCAGCGAAGAAACGAGCGGAGCCATACACCAAGATTGTGGAAGAGCTTCCAGAGATGCGGCGGGATACCGTGGAGTTGGTGACGAAAGCGGTCGCAGAGAAGCGAAAGGCGTATGTCTTGGTTAATGACCGCAGCGAAGGCAATGCCCCTTTGACGATTCAAGCTTGCGGGATGTCCTGCAGACCGAGGAGACGTGAGCGTTGCCTCTTTCGGTCGCTTTCTTTCTATCGTTTTCCTTTGCCACTCTTCCGCGACGTCCAGATGACGACTCCGGCCTTCCGCGCAGCGCCTTCCAGCGGTCCATCCGCGGTCGCAAGCGCCAGCCCTGTCCGAACCGCGACATCCAGATAGGCCGCATCATAGGCTGACAGCCCATGTTCCCGTCCCAGCGGGATGACCGTCTCCAGAATCCCGCCAACCGGCACCGACATTTCAGAGATTGATAAATTTCCCAATAATGCCACAAACCGCACGATGTCCGCTTTCCCGATACGCTTGCGCCGCTCGGCCACGAGCACGGCATTGGCGACCTCAAGTACCCACACGGATGGTACGACGACCGTCTGCCCTTCCAGTGCATCCAGCACATCGTCCGCATACTCGCTGTGCTCGTCGGGAAAGCACCAGGCTAGCGCGACCGATGCATCGACCACAATGCCTTTCAAAACCGCCTGCCTTCCTCAATCATCTCCCGCACGGTCATGGAATCCGCTTTGACCCGCCCCCGCAGCTCATGCATCCCTTCCACAATCTCCTGATGGCTCAGTCGCTGTGCCTCCCGCCCGACAGGCACCAGCATCGCGGCCGGGACACCATGCTTGGTAATGGTGATGGTCTCGCCTTTGCTGACCCGGTCCAGTAGCGCCGACAGGTGGGTTTTGGCTTCAAATGCCCCGATCGTCTCCATCCTTCCTCCTCTCATAGACTAGTTTAGACTAGTTTAATTTTACCCGATCCGCCTTCCCCTGTCAATCTCCGCTTACTGCGTAGCCTCCGTCTTGCTCGCCCTCGGTGTTCGCTGAGAGACCAACTTATGCGGCCCACATTGAAAGAGTTCTTACAAAGCCGTGCTGGCTGCAAAAGAATGGTCTCAATTTCTTTCAAAGCGATCGACACTTGGAACGCCGCTTTGCATGTCCGAGTGCTGACACGCTCCAAGATTACAGAATCCGTTCACTGCGTGCTCCAAGCATCTAACCACCAAGACTCCCTTCTGATCCATTTGACCCTTCGCCAGTGGTTCTCGTGTATCAGAAACAACTCTGCTACATTAGAAGCTGTCGTTAGTGCAAGTAAGGGGTCCTTTATGACCACGAAAACATTAGATCAGCACATTGAAACGAGGCCTGATATTGCCGGGGGAAAACCCCGTATCGCAGGCCATCGTATTACCGTGTGCGATATTGTCATGTGGCATGAGCGGTTGGGGAAAAGTGTCGATGAAATCGCCGTAGCGAATGGCAGTGGCAATAGGACGCGGGCCGAGGTCCCAAACGGCATGGGAGCCGATGAAGCGCGCCACCGTGGTCACTGAGGTCGCAAAGCCACCCGCTGCGGGCGCGACTTCAAGCGCGAACGAACCGCCATATGCACCGGGCGCCCACACACCGGAGGTGTCGAGCATCGAGGGACCTGCATTGGAGCTGTCGTATCCAGGAGCTTCACCGGGGAAACGCTGTCCGACGGCCGTCCGAGCGACGACGAGGTCGCTGACGCCGAATGGAGCGAGCAGCCGCTGTCGGATGTATGCGTCGATCGGTTGTCCCACAGTTCGTTCGATGACGGCGCCGAGCACGAAGAACGCAACGTTGGAATACCCATCACCAATCATGCTGCCGGGATCGATTACCAAAGGCATACCGTAGGCATACCGAACGACGTCGTCTGGCGTGGGCGGACCGAGGCGGCCCGCGACTAGGGCAACGTCGCGCATGGTCGCATCCCTGTCGGTTCCATCAGGGCGACGACCAAAGAGATCGCGGTGCATCCCTGTTGTACGGGTCGTAGCGTGGCGCAACGTGATCCGTGCGACCCGTGAATCCACCGAGACGTCACTGGGCAGGGGAGTACTGACGCCGAGGAAGCCGAACATCGGTGTATCCAAGCCCATAACATTATCGTCATGCAGCGCTTGGGCTGCCGCTGAGGTAAACAGTTTGGACACGCTGGCCTGTCGAAACAAAGCCGTGGGTTGCGTCACCGGGAACCAAGGTTCCGCCCAGGTGTACCCGCGGGACACCAGCACCACGCCGCCTCTGGCAATGGCCAGTGCCGCAGACCGCACCCCGAAGCGGCGCATCGTGTCGGCCATGGCAGCGTCCAGTTCCGCGGCCAACGTGTGGGGACCTTGTGCGTCGACCGTCACTTGCCACCCACACAGCCGCGTAGCAAGCATCGCTTGGGTCACCGGAGACATTGATCCATGTCATTCGCAGTCCTTGCGCCAGCAACTCGTTGAACCGCTGCTGATGCGTGGCGGTAT
>Ga0224496_10000262_pt1 | contig 37877 bp, 33 predicted proteins | sample SF_Jul11_sed_USG_2_FD_168127 | JGI IMG/M metagenome (GOLD analysis project Ga0224496, IMG submission 168127) | Sediment microbial communities from San Francisco Bay, California, United States - SF_Jul11_sed_USGS_8_1 | ecosystem: Environmental > Aquatic > Marine > Sediment | place: USA...
TCGGGTAAATAATTATGATTGGGATGATGACTGGATACTCACCGATCCAAGATTTAATTTAATCAAGTCGAGCGATGAAGTATTTTTGCGTTTCATTTGTGAAACAGTACATCCGGCGGTAAGAATAAATGACGATGAAGTGCATATGTTGGTGAAACATTATATTGATTGCCTAAGATATGATGGGTGGGAATTGTTTGAGGAGCAAATTGTTTCTGGACAACCAATTTATTCTTTTCGCCAACTCCTTCCTGCCGGAGAACAAGCAATTAATTCAGCGAAACAAGTGACACAGGTTATTAACACATCTTATATCCACACTCAAATTAAACGGCTAGAAAACTCAATAGAAGAAGACCCTGAATTGGCAATTGGAACAGCAAAAGAATTCATTGAAACTATTTGCAAAACTATTCTACTAGATTTAACCGGACAACTACCACCGAAGGATAATTTGCCAAAATTGGTAAGATCCACTTTGAGGGAAATCAAACTTACGCCAGAGGATATTTCAAACGAAGCAATTGCTGCGGATACTATCCGCCAAATGCTCATGAACTTAGCATCTATTTCCAATAATTTGGCCCAATTAAGAAATTCTTATGGAGTTGGTCATGGAAAAGAAGCAAAAACTAAAAGCTTAGAACCAAGACATGCAAAACTCGCTGTGGGTGCCGCCACAACACTTGCTGTTTTTTTATTTGAAACACATCAGAAAAGAAAAAAATGAACTCAAGAGAACCTAACGTTTTTCAAGAAACTTTAAAAAAACTATATTTACTTTTTATATTATTTTGGAAACGAAAATGAAGTAACCCCCATTCCTAATAGCGTTTACCATGACGAGTTTTTTTATAGTACTCATCTTAACGTTCTATTCAATACCTAAAATTACTACCCATCGAGGCGTTTCAGGAAACGCTGTACGTCAATGATATGACGTTCGTGCCAACCTGAGCCGATCTGCTCATCTTGGTCCCAAACTGCTACGGCCAGGGTTACCAAACTGCGTTCGACCTGCTCGACGGCAACACGCGCCTGGACGGTGCTGCCCAAAGCGCTGGGGGCTAAATGGCGTACATTGACCAGTACACCCACGCTGGAATGACCTGGAGGCAGGTGCTCGTCCAGCAAGATGCGGGCGGTGATCTCCATAAAGGCGATCATCCAGGGAGTGGCCAGGACACGCATGGCACCGCTGCCGACATGTGGAGCAGTGTGCTTTTCTTGGACATCGAAGTTCTGCTGGCGAGATAAGCCGGGTTGGATGTAAGCAGTTAAATCCATGAGACAGTCCTTTTCTTAGAATAAAATCGTGTTGGGAAGCACGCTAGGCAACGCCCCACCAATCCTGGCCCTCGCTCAAGCCAAAATCGTTCAGCCTTTTGCGGATAAGGGCCCGAGCGCCGCGAGCGCCAACAGCCGCCAGGACGACCGGGTTTTGAAAGCGCGCCCACCAATCCATCAAGTCCTCCGGCGCGATGATGGGCAGACCGCGGCGGGTATTGCCGATCTTACGGGGGTCAATATCCACGAAGACCACCAAGGGAGCGCCCTCACGCAGCAGGTGCTTGCTCAAACGGCGGCCCATCATGCCAGCACCCCACAGAATGACGGCATCCCTGCCAACCAGCGGGCCGCGGACCAAGTAATGGGCTTTGGCACGCAAGAAATTTTCCAAGGAGTAGCGGCTGTCGGTGCGGGTCAATCTGTCTGGATGTTCGCGCCAATCGAGCAAGACTTGCGGCAGCTTGGCAAAACGCGCCCCAGCCAAATTTAAACGCAGCCACAAATCATAGTCTTCCGCCCAGCCATAATCATGGTAGCCACCCAAATCTTGGACCGCGCTGCGGCGAAACATGACGCTGGGGTGGGCCAGAGGACTTTCGACAAAAATCTCGCGGCGGATATCCTGGTCACTGACCAAAGAATTCAACCACTCAATATAAATCCGGTAGCCCTGACGTACCTGCTCCTTGGGGAACCCGGCCACCAAGCTGGACACCAGCGCAATATCCGGGTGGGAATCAAGATAAGCAGCTTGGCGGGCCAAGCGTTCGGGGTGGGCACGGTCATCGGCGTCCATACGGGCGACGTAAACACCCTGGCAAATCTGCAGTCCGGCATTCAGCGCGGCAATGATACCGCCATGGGGGAGGGGCAATACGCGCACCCGGCTGTCCTGTGCCGCCCAGGCCTGTAAGATGCCCAGGGTAGCATCCTGGGAACCGTCATCGACGGCGACGATCTCAAAATCAGGATGGTTTTGATCCACCAAGGTTTGCAAACTCTCTTCGATGGTTTTAGCAGCATTAAAGCATGGGATAAGGACAGAGACTTGAGGCACAGCCCCCATTCTACCCGTAACCGTGGTTAACTGTGGGTTGCCCGATAGGTAATCTTGTCCATCAGCCAATCTGGAATGTAGCGGCTGAGCAAGACGGCGATCCGCGCCTCTCGGCCCACGGTATAACGTATCTTGGGGCGCGGGGCAGTGAGGGCGTGGGCGACAACCTCGGCGACAACCTCGGGGGCTACGCCGCGGCGCCCATTGGCCATGGCGCGCGCTTCGGTGCGCTGCATGGCGTGGCCATATAATGCGTGGGCCTGTGGGGGGAAATTGCTCATACGTTCTTTGGATTTTTCCAAAGATTTATCCCAAATCGGGGTAGCAATGCTGCCAGGCTCAATCACGGATACAGTCATACCCCAAGGGACCACTTCGCGGCGCAGCGCGTCGGAGAAAGACTCGAGGGCAAATTTTGAAGCAGAATATGGGCCAAAAAACGGAAAGGTAACCCGGCCGCTGATCGAACTCATATTTACGATACGACCGGCTGCTTTACGCAGCAGGGCGAAAAAAGCCTGGGTAACGGCGATCTGGCCGAACAAATTGATCTCAAACTGCCAACGAATCTCGGTGAGCGGCAGGAACTCAAGCGGCCCGCTGACGGCGACCCCGGCATTGTTGACCAAGCCGTGCAGCCCAATATCACCAACGGCTTCGCTCACCTGGTGGACGGCCGCATCGATCTGACCTTGATCAGTGACGTCCAGGAAAATTGGGGTTAACCGTGAGCTGGCCTTTTTTTGCAGCGCGTCTGCATCCGATTGCCTGCGCACGCCAGCGAAGACGCGGTAACCCATGCTGTCCATACGCAAGGCACAGGCCTCACCGATCCCGGTTGAAGCGCCAGTGATGAGGATGGCGCTTTTGCTGTCATTATCCATTTTTAATGTTTTCTCCAAAAAGATCTGTCGCGGCTCGAGCCAATGGTTGAAGAAAAAACTACCAAAGACTTCATCAACCCGCTTAACGATTGTGCAGCCTTACTTGTGGTAAATTACAAAAAAGGGTGTCCGTTCCAAACTTCGCACGGTTGGCGTACGAGAAATCAACAGCGATGATTTACAGCTCTCGATAATGAAAGAAAGCTTTCCAATGCAAATTAACCAGGAAAGCCTTTATCGATTAGTCAACCCGGAGGCTAATAATCTTTCAAAATTCGATCGGATCCCCGGTCAACTTCCCAGGGGTAAACGATGTAAGCATCGGTGCTGGCGGCGAAATAATCTGGCCGAGCGCTGCCAAACAAATTACGGTGTGGATTGAAATGGAGTACGCAGGTAAAAGGCATGCCCCCGGCGGCAGAGACGCGGTTCTTGACCGCAGTACTCGTACGCCCCGAACCCCAAACATCGTCAACGACCAAAATACGCCGGCCGCGCATCAAACCATCATCGGGGAATTGGATGAACTGCGGCCAAACCAGCAGTTTCTCCCTTTTGGTTTCGATCTCGGCAGGGAAATCCACAGCGGCGGTGAGGATATCGGTAATGCCCATTGACTCGGCCAACATCCCGCCAGGAACAATCCCTCCGCGGGTGATCATCACCATGGCTTCAAATTCATGGTCAAACTGCACGACCAGGTTGTCGATCAAACGGTCGATATCATCCCAGCTAACGATTTCCCGGCGCATTGGCTAATCCATCCTTGTTATAGATAATTCTTGGCTGCGGTGTTTTACAAAATGAGTCCCGCACGATGATGGGCGTTTGCGGCACATACCTTATTATAGCAAAGCTTGCGGGTTTACCTCTACCCGCCAATCACCCAAATCCCGCCCAATTAGCAGAGAAGCGGGGGACGGTCCGCGCAGAACGATTTGCCAGCGGTACTGCCCAGCCAAGCGGGAAAAGTAGCACGGGGCGGGACCAATCACCTCGGTGGCACGGCGGTCTTGCTCGTGAACCCACTTGGTGATCGCAGCCGCCAGGCGGCGCGCCTCGGCTTCGGCTTGGGTGGCACTGGAATGGCGGTATTCCAAGCGGACCAGTTGGGCAAAGGGCGGGTAACCCAAGCGGCGGCGGTAAGCCAACTCGGCCTGGTAGAAGCCGGCATAATCGTGAGCGGCAGCAGATTGGATAACGTAGTGGTCAGGATCAAAGGTCTGCAAGATGACCCTGCCTCCCAGTGGGCTGCGGCCGGCGCGGCCAGCGACCTGAGCAAGCACCTGGAAAACGCGCTCGCCGGCACGGTAGTCGGGCATATGCAATCCCACATCGGCAAGCACAACCCCGACCAAGGTGACATAGGGCAAGTCCAGCCCTTTGGCCAGCATTTGTGTGCCGATCAAGATATCGGCGCGCTGGTTAGCGAAATGGCTGAGGATGATCTCGTGAGAATCTTTCTTGCGGGTGGTCTCCCAATCCCAGCGCAGGGTGCGCGCCTGAGGGAACAACGCCCGTACTTCGGCCTCTACTTTTTGCGTGCCGGTGCCATATTGGCGGATGCTGCTGCTCTGGCACTGCGGGCATGATTGGGGAAGTTGGCGCTGGTAACCACAATGATGGCAGCGCAGGCTGCCGTGCCCGGCTTGCTGCGAGGCTGCGGCGGTGTGGCTGGTCAAATGGGATTCACAACGGGGGCAGCGCAAGCTGTGGCCGCAGTCCCGGCAGAAAATGTAAGTGGCCGTACCGCGTCGGTTAAGGAATAGTATGGCCTGCTGCTTGGCGCGCAACACTTCCTCCAGCGCTTGCTGCAAACCGCGGCTGAAAATCGAGCGATTACCGGCCTTTAATTCGCTGCGCATATCTACCACCTGAACTGGCGGCAGTTCCATCATGGCGGTTTGCCCGGCCAAGGGTTGATACCGTACGGCTGGTCCCAGGCGCTGACCGTGGGCGCGCACGGTTTCGGTATGCGCCAGAATACGGGCGGGAAGTTCGAGCAGGCGCCATTTACCCCGTTGGGATCGGTAATAACTGGTGACCGAAGGGGTGGCCGACCCAAAAATGCACACGGCACCAGTGAGGCGGGCATATTCAGCGGCCACTTGGCGAGAATGGTATGCCACCCGCTGGTCACGTTGATAATAGGAACCATCATGGGATTCGTCCACGACGATGAGGCCGACCTGAGGCAGCGGAGCAAATAAGGCGCTGCGAGGACCGACGATAACCGAAAGCTGGCCGAGGCGCGCCCGCCGCCAAGTATCGTAGCGCTCGCCGGGTGACAGCTGGGAATGCAGCAAGCCGACACGCCCAGGGAAGCGGGCCATGAAGCGTCGCACGGTTTGGGGCGTGAGAGCGATCTCGGGCACAAGCACAATCGCCTGGCGCCCCTGCGCGATGACCTCAGCGACGGCCTGCAGATAAATCTCGGTCTTTCCGGAGCCGGTGACGCCATGCAGCAGAAATGGTTTAGAAGAACCCCCGGCTTGTATTTCAGTTTGGAGCACGTCCCAAACTGCCTGCTGATCACCGGTTAGCGCGGGTGGTTGGCTGGGATCGTAGGCAATGCCAGCCAAAGGATCGCGCCAGGTTTGCTGCTCGCGCAGGATGACCAAATTTGCTTCTGAGAGTTTGCGCAAATCGGCGAGATTCCCTCCACACTCGGCATAAATCCAAGTGACATCCACCGGTTCCCGCTCGCGCAAGAGCAATTCCAGCATCTTGCGGCGGCGGGGGACAGCCGTCCGCCAAGCAGCCGGCAGCTCGTCCAACCGCGCCTCGATGACTTCGGGAGGCGCAGCCAATTGAGCCGTGCGGATATATTTAGGGCGGATGGTGGGCAGCGGTAGGACCGGTTGGGACAGCACCCAGCCCTTTTGTTGCAAAGAACGCATACTTGGCCGCCAGCTACCGGCTTGTTTTACCGCGGCATCAATCTGGCCTCCACGCAGTGGGCCGCGTTTCTGCAGCAACGCCAAAAGACGCGCTGGCATTTTGCCGAGAGTGGCTGTATCGAAAACGATATTTTCCGCCAAAGAATAGCTTGTGTCTGCTTGTTGGCTCAACCCCGGGGGCAGCATCAGGCCAACACAAGCGGCCAGGGGTGACAACGTTGTTGTGGACATCCACGCGGACAACGCCAATTGAGCCGGAGTGACCACCGGGAGCTCATCCACCAAGGCAAGGACGGGTTTGGTTTCTTCAACTTCAGGGTGACTGATTTGGCGCAGCACAACACCCTGTGCAGTTTGGGCGCCAAATGGAACGATCACCAAGTGCCCCGAAGCTACCCTATCCTGCAGTTCTTCAGGTAAGTGGTAATGAAAGACACCCGAGACTTGGGGGACGTTTACAGCTATCTCAACAAAACTTGGCATAAAAGAGACGGGGGCAGTGCCTTTTTGGTCACCATGCAGAAGCTGGGAAGAAACTGTCGATTCACGGCAAGAATGCGACAAAAACCTGGCTGCCGACAGCGACGAACAACGAACGGGTTGGGCTGACCGTGAATGCTGTGACCTGCCCGGACGGCAGCGGGGTGATCGAACGGAACTGGCGCGCCAAGTTCAAACGCAGGCTGAAATGATAAACCGACTGGTGGATAGGATCCAGATAATAAATCGACGGTTCGGGAGGGTCGGTGCGCACCAACTGGGTGAAATGAGCGCCGTAAACCAAGGGAGCCCTACTGCGCCCTGGGCGATTATCGGCATAAATTGCTGGATCGGTACAGGTGGTTGGCGCCTCGGGGATATCGCTAAAGGCACATAAAACCATATGCCCTTCATCGTGCAGAAGATAGAGGTCATCACCATTGACAACTAGATCAACGATCCGCTGCATCGAAGGCACCTCATTGGCAAAGAAGAAGCGCGGGGCACCGCCAAAGGCACCATCTTCCCCAAAATAGATCCACACGGCATTGGTCACGGGATCAAGTACATACAGATTGCCATTGGCGACAGAAATTGCCTGCGGAGCCCCCCAATTGCTGTCCGGTGTGACGAGTTGGAAAGCAAGAGGCGGTTCGTCGGGAAGACAATACAGCACGATACCATTGGAATCGATGGCAACAATGGCTGCTTTCAAGTCATTGCCCCGCGGCATGGCATCAATATCGACCAACTGTTCAATGATATAGGCGCCATATTTTCCTGGGCCGCAGCGGAAATCCGGGTCGATCTCATAACCGTAGCCGGTAAGCCAAGCCCGCATGACGCTGCCATCGGCTGCATTGAGCATGTACAGGTCATTGTTGGAGACGACCATACGGGTGATCTCGACGGAGCGGCCCAAAGTCCCGTTGATGGCCGGTTGAAAATCGAGGCGGATGACGCCGTCAATTTGGTCCAGCGCGCTTTGGGCATGCTCGCGCAATGATTGGGACTCGGTGGTTTTCCGGTTGAGGTCCGCCTTGTCCAAATAGAACAGGGTAGTTTCCCAAGCCGCCCGCACATCCAAGGGGTCCTCAATGGTGAGAGCATATTCGGCAACGCTGTATGCTTGAGAATAAAATGCCTGGTACTGCTCTTGGCGCCCGATGCGCAAATAGACCAGTACGGCAATGGTGACCACGACCATGGGCACAGCAACAGCAATAAAAATCAAATTCGATGTTGAGAGCGAGAGGGTTGATTCTCCGGGGAGCATGCGGGACAGAAAAGATCCCACGGAACGGGAAACTTGCTTAGAAAGCTGTGCGACTCGCTGTCCAGTATTGACCACGGCCGGACCCAAAGACGGCGAGGGGCGTCGGGGGCGTGGTTGCGGCGTGGGGGGCGATGAAACCGGCGGCTCAATCAGTCCAGGGCGGGAGGGAATCTCGTCTGCACGGGGGTGTGCTTTGGGCGGCGGGGAGACAGCTTGACTGGGATCTGGCCGGGCGGGCACTTCAACAGAGCGCGGCTGGTGTTGCGCGGGCTTGGCTGGCGCTTGAATGGGTGGCCGTAGCGGGGCTGGCTGCTGAGGCTTTTTTTCCTCTTTTGGTTCCACGAACGATTCGGCCGATTTAAGTAACGTGATCTGCCCTTTCCCCACCCGAGCCAGCAGCAGCACGCTCGTCAAATCGGTGCCAGCATCAATCAGCAAACGACGGCTCACCGTCCCCAGCTGCTGGCCATGGGCATTTTTCAATGTGTTTTCATTCCAACCGCCGGGTAATTTCGGGGTAACGATCAACAGGTCCCCCGGAGAAATCTCTGCTTGGAAAAACCGCACCTGCGTATTCCGCCCCAGTCCCAAGCCACGGCCCGCGGCCTGGGCATCATAGAGGTGGCGGATCTGGGCTGCTTTCAACAGGAAGCCATGCACCGCTCCCGATTGAGCCATATACACATGCCCCTCACGGAAAACGATCAAGGTCAATAATCCTTGAACCTGCCGGCCGCGTCCAGAGCCGCTCAAATTGCGTTTCAACAAGTAATCGTTCAACGTTTCTGCCAGCAAGCGCAGCGCTGAGGTAACCGTCCCCGGAGTCTTATAATATTCCTGAGCGAGGGTCTTGAGCAGTTGGTCATACTGTTCAGAAGAAACCTTAATGCCTCCCTCAAAGGAGGCGAAGAGTATCAAGCGATCCAAGCGCCGACCGCGAGCGGCGCGGCGCGGCGGAATGGCCACATGCAGTCCTGGCAAGTAAGACTGATCGTGACCCTCTTGACGGTAGATCGGGAGGACAGTGATATCTAAGGATGAACCCATATTAATCTGATTTCCATAACCAACTAGCAGAATATTGTAAATTATACTGGTAAAATCCAAAGCACAGCCAAACAAGATAAGAGCGAAAACTCCCCAATATTTTATTTTCAGCGAAAAACCGCACAAAGGACACCCATGCAATTTGAAACGCTGCGTAAAACATCAGACTTTGAAACCTTCGCGACCGAATGGAATACCCTGCTGAGCACAAGTGCAAGTAACGTACCTTTTCTAAAACCTGAATATTTGGCCGCATGGTGGGCGCATAGAGGCGGCGGGGAATGGCAGCAAGGGGAATTGCACACCGTTGTGGCCCGCGAGGAAGATGGCGGCATTGTGGGGATCGCCCCGCTGTTCCTCACTCAAAACCCAGATGGAGAAGCCGCGTTGATATTCATCGGCAGCATTGAAATCTCAGACTATCTTGATTTTATTGTACAGCCGAAAGATGTGGTCCGGTTCACAGCGGGTTTGTTCGAGTACCTCGCCACACCGATATTCCCCGCTTGGAAACACTTGGACTTATACAATATTTTGGACGGCTCACCTACATTGGAGGCGCTTAAAAATACTGCGCAACAGCACGGATGGCGCTACCAACAGGAACAACTCCAACCGGCTCCCCAAGTGCTGCTGACCGGCAGCTGGGAGGATTATCTGGCCAGCATGAAGAAAAAACAACGCCATGAACTGAGGCGTAAAATGCGCAATGCGGCCAACCATGTTGTCCCGGTGAAATGGTATATCGTAGAAGATCAAACCACCTTGGATACCGAATTGGATGCTTTCTTTGAATTGATGGTGCAGGAGCCTCTAAAGAAGGAATTCCTGACACCCGCAATGCAATCCCAAATGCGGGCTATCGCTCACTCCGCATTTGAACATGGCTGGCTGCAGCTGGCATTCCTACAGGTTGGCGATGAAAAAGCCGCCGCCATGTTCAATTTTGATTATGGCAACCGCGTTTGGGGATATAACTCTGGCTTCAGCCTGGACCACCGGGATTTATCCAGCGGCGTGGTGCTGATGGGCAATATTCTGGAATGGGCTTGCGGGCAGGGCCGCCAAGCGTTTGATTTCATGCGCGGCGACGAGGATTATAAATATCGCTTTGGCGCGGAAGACCGCTTCGTGATGCGCGCCACGATAAGCAGAGATTAAGTTATCCTTTTGGAGGAAACCATGTCCCTTGATTTGAACGCCATCCGCGCCAAATTCCCAGCACTGCACAGTCGCGACGTATTCTTCGACAACCCGGGCGGCACGCAGATCGCACAGACCAGCTTGGCGCGCATGACCACCTACCTGACAGAGACCAACAGCAACCACGAGGGGGCTTTTGCAACCAGCCAGGCATCTGACGCCATACTGGATAAAGCCAGGGGAGCAGTGGCCGCCTTCTTGAACGCGGCGCGCCCGGAGGAAATCATCTTTGGGCCAAATATGACCACACTGACAATGAGCTTGAGCCGCTCACTGGCCCAACGCCTCTCGCCGGGGGACTCGATCGTCGTGACACGGCTGGACCACGACGCCAATATTGCCCCGTGGTTGCTGATCGCCGAAGAGCGCGGCTGCCGGGTGGATTGGGTCGATTTCGATGTCGAAGACGGCACATTGGATATGGATAGTTTAGAGAAAGCCCTGGCACACAAACCAAAGCTGGTAGCTATTGGCTATGCGTCCAACTCGCTGGGGACGATCAACCCGGTAGCCAAGATCGTCGAAATGGCCCACGCGGTCGGTGCACTGGTTTTTGTGGACGCGGTGCAGTACGCCCCTCACGCCCCAATCGATGTGCAGCAGTTAGGCTGCGATTTCCTGGCCTGCTCGGCCTATAAGTTCTTTGGCCCGCATGTCGGTATGCTGTACGGCCGCTATGACCTGCTGGCAGAGCTGCCTGCCTACAAGGTGCGCCCAGCGCCGGATATGCCGCCGGGGAAATTCGAGACCGGCACGCAGAACCATGAGGGCATCGCCGGAGTCTTGGGCGCGCTCGAATATCTCGAAGAGCTGGGAACCACCTATGGACGGCAATACGCTGAGCGCTACAGCGAGGATCATGCTGGGATGGGGCTGCGCCTTAAGCAAGCGATGGCCGCCATCCGGGCTTATGAGTATGAAATCAGTACGGCTTTGCTGCAGGTGTTTGCGGCAACGCCCGGCCTGCAGTTATACGGCCCGAGCGACCGGCGCAAGGTGGAGCAGCGCGTGCCGACCTTTTCATTTACGCTGAAGGATATGCCGCCGCGCCAAGTGGCCGAGCAGTTGGATAAGGCCGGGATCTATGTGTGGGACGGCAACTACTATGCACTAGCGATCACCGAACGGCTGGGGCTGGAGGCCAAAGGGGGGATGGTGCGCGTCGGCGCGGTGCATTACAACACCGTGGAAGAAGTGGCCCGGCTAGAGGATGCCTTATCCAAAATCAGTTGATACATTCATGCTCAAAAATCACGTGCACTGCAATACCCCGTTAAATGATAAATGCCTAGGTGAGGGGGGCACCCAGACATTTATCTTCTACAGTATACAGAAAACCGACCCACATTGCAACCCCCAAATATAGTATTTAAGTACTATGCTTTAAAACTCGTGGTTCGCCCTCATTTACCGCAATTAATTCTGTAATCTTGCAAAGAGATCAAGTATTCCTGGAAAATATTTTGGCGGAGAAATACCCCCAAGAATTATCACCTTAAATGACAAACGCCTAGGTGAGGGGGGCACCCAGACGTTCGTCGATGATGATTATACGGTATCCGGTAAAAAAGTCAAGGTTTTGCGAGGATATGCGGGCTAACACTTCTGCAAAGTTCAGCCAAATGATCACTGCAATATCTGTAGGGCATCTTGCGGTTCAAAACTAAGCTGCACCGCCTCCCCTGGTGAGGGAATGGCCATATACGATGGCAGCTCTAAATCCAAGAGCTGGGTATTGACTTCTACACGCAGACGAATACTGCTGCCGCGGAAGGTACGGGCCACAACCCGGCCGTTGATGGTGGAAGACCCACCGCCGCCTAGGTGCATCGCCTCGGGGCGCAGCAAGACCGTCACGCCGCCTTCGGCATCCTCCGGCACAGGGAACTGGCCGATGGCAGTTTCCACAACGCGTTTGCCCTCTACGGTTCGAACCGTGCCGGGCAGCAAATTGTCCAGGCCCAAAAAACGGGCGACGAACAAGGAGGCCGGCTGACGGTAAATTTGCTGGGGCGTGCCGATCTGGGCAGCGCGGCCAGCATCCATCACCACGATGCGGTCGGCAAGGGCGTAGGCCTCTTCCTGGTCATGGGTGACGTACAGAGCGGTCTGCTGGGCATCCTTGAGAATGGCGCGCAGGTCTTCTAGCAAACGCTGGCGTAGAGCACGATCGAGTGACCCAAGCGGTTCATCCAGCATAAGTAAGCGCGGTTTGGGAGCCAGCGAGCGCGCCAAGGCGACACGCTGCTGTTCACCGCCGGAAAGGTTGTTGACATCGCGACTGCCAAATTCCGGTAGACCCACGAGGGTCAAAACCTCATTTACGCGTGCTTGGATGGATCCCTGGTCCAGCGTATGCATGCGGAGACCAAAGGCGACATTCTCAAATACGTTCTTGTGAGGGAAAAGGGCATAATCCTGGAACATGAGTCCAAAACCGCGCTGGTGAGTGGGCGTGGCGGCGATGTCTTCCCCGGCCCAATGGACCGCCCCAGAATCGGGGGCTTCCAACCCAGCAATGACTGCCAGCAAGGTGGATTTGCCACAGCCGCTGGGACCGAGCAAGGCCACGGTCTCTCCTAAAGCAACTTCAAAGGTGATGCCGTCCAAAGCGCGGTTTTTCCCAAAGGCTTTATATATTCCCTGGATGCGTAAGGCTGGTTTCATATCTGGTTCTCTGCCACCGATCAGTAGATGATCAAAATTCGCCCACATTGGCGATACGCAGGCGCTCAATCGCCAGCATACCAGAGGCAGTGACGACCATCAATATCGTGCTGAGGGCCAAAGCCTGCCCATAATTCAACGCCCCCGGCTGGGAAAGCAGGCGGTAAATCACCAGCGGTATTGTGGGGTATTCCGGCCGGGCGATCAAGGCCGAGGCGCCGAATTCACCAAGTGAAATTGTGAAAGCAAACGTGGCGGCCACAATCAAAGCGCGGCCGACAAGAGGCAGGTCAATGTAACGCCGGATCTGTGCAGGAGCGGCACCGAGGACCGCGGCGGCTTGGCGCAGACGCGGTTGGATACTCTGCAAGGCTGGGGTGAGGCTGCGCACAACGAAGGGAAAAGCTACTAAGGTGTGCGCCAGCGGGATCAGCAATGGTGATGCCCGCAGATCCAGCGGGGGCTGGTCCAGAGCGACGATGAAGCCCAATCCCAAGGTTACCGCCGATGTGCCCAGCGGCAGCATAATGAGCGGGTCGAGCAGACGGCTATAAACACTGCCGTCGCGCTGCGACAAAGCCAGGGACGCCGGCAAGCCAAGCCCCAAAGCCAACAACGCCGTGATCCCAGCATAGCCCAATGATGTGGTGATGGCGCGGGCCGGTGGGGCATAGAACAATGAGGCGCGGGGATTTTCTACCAGTTCTTTATAGAAATCGAGGGTCACGCCAGTCTCCACATGGCTGCGCTGGCGGCGCTCCGGCTCCAAGCGGGAAAAGGAACGAGCCGCCAATCCGAGCAAGGGCAGCGTAAAAAAACCCAAGAGAAAAATGAGCGTGGCGCCGGTAAAAATACGCTGCCACCGAGTGATGATCTGTTTCTGGGTATACGCCTGAGGCCGCAGGGTCAGCGGGCGAGAGAGACGTGAGACCAGGTGTGTATAGATGGCGGTCAAAGCCAGCGTACAAGCCAACTGCAGCATGGAGAGGACTGCTGCCATTGGCAAATTGAACAAACTAACCGCCTGGTAATAAATCTCTACTTCCAGGGTGGAAAAGCGTGGTCCGCCCAAGACCAAGATGACACCAAAAGAAGTGAAATCGAAAATAAAAACCAAAAGGGCAGCGGCGGCGATCGCCGGGAGCAGCAGCGGCAGAGTCACCTGGCTGGCAGCCTGCCAGCGAGTGGCGCCCAGAGTGCGGGCTGCCTGCCCCAAGCGAGGGTCGAGGCGGCTCCAAAAATCCCCAACCATGCGCAGCACGATAGTGGTGTTATAAAAAACATGGGCTACCAGAATAGCCCCCAAAGTATTAATGAACTGGACCGGCGGAGCGGCCAGATCAAAGATCGCCATCAAAGCCAAGTTGAGCCAACCACGCGGCCCCAGCAAAGCGTTGAAGGCGGCGGCGACTACCAGGGTTGGCATGACGAAAGGCACGCCAGTGAGGGTACGCAGCAAAGCTTTGCCGCGAAACTCAAAGCGGGCTAGGAGGTAAGCACCGGGCAGGCCGACCAGCAGAGTCAGCAAGGTGGACAAAGCCGCCTGCCACAGGGTGAACCACAGCACACTGCGAATCCCAGGCGAAACCAGGGCGGTAAAGATCGCCGCCAGTTCACCCGCCTGCGCACGCCCAAAGCCAACTGCCAGGATGCTGCCCAGCGGGTAGAAATAGAACAGCGCCAAGAATACCAGCGGCAGCGCCCAAAGCGCAGCGACGCGCCAGGATTGAGCAAACTTCACCGCAGCACAACCTGGCGCCAAGTGTCCAACCACAACTCGCGGTTGGCCGCTATCGCTTCAGGTGCAACAAAAGCCGGCTCTTGGGCGTCCACAAGATATTCCTGGAAAACCGGATCTAACACGGCCTGGGGGTTGACCGGGAAGACGAACATCTGCAGCGGGATATCCTCCTGGAAAGTGGTCGAGAGCATAAAATCTACCCATTTTTCAGCCAGGGCGCGGTTTTGGGTACCTTTGAGAATGCCGACAAACTCGATCTGCCGGAAGCAGGTGTCCGGCGCGGTAACAGCGGCGGTGGGGGCTTTGTCGAGCGGCTCCTCGGCATAGAGCACCTCGAAAGCCGGGCTGGAACTATATGAGACGACCAGAGGATATTGTCCCCCCCAGCGGCTGAACTCGGTGTAATAGGCTGTTTCCCAATCGTTGACAACTTTGACTTCATTGTCCACCAACCCTTGCCAATAATCCAGGTAACCTGCATCGAAGTGACCGACGGTCGCCATCAAGAAGGCCAACCCCGGGGATGAGGTTGCCGGGTTCTGCACGACCAGCAATCCTTTGTACTCAGGCTTGAGCAAATCTTCCAGGCTGCCCGGCTCAGCCAAATCATGATCCTCAAAATAGGCTACGTCATAATTCAAGCAGACATCGCCATAATCCACCGGCAACGCCCGGTTCTCTGGATCCAGTTCAAACTCATCCGGGATACCGGCCAGCAGCGGCGAGGCATACGGCTCAAAGATACCGGCCTCCAGCGCCCGGCTGAGAAAGGTGTTGTCCACACCATAGAACACATCGGCAAGCGGGTTATCCACCGATAGAGCAGCCTTGTTGACCGCGGACCCGGCATCACCGGCTTTGAGGAAGATCACCTTGACATTGTGCTCAGCCTCGAATGCAGCGGCAATATCATCTGAGACGGCAAAAGAATCGTGTGTCATCACGGTCAACACAGGAATTTCTGGTTCCACCCGGCCGCAAGCGGCTAACAACAATACGATGATTGCAACTGAATACTTCTTTTTCATAATACTCCTTCAAACAAACGTCTGTTTTGACTCGAATTGATGGGCTGCCGGAAATCAGCGGATACCATGCTCAGGCACCTCCCGGCCAACCACACAAAGTAAAACGCCGTGTTTTACTTCTACGCGGGCCTGGCTGTTGAGCAGCACATTGGAAATACCGCGGGTGGTCCCAAAATACAAGGTCTCGTTGTTCAGTGGGAATTTCAAGCCGTCAGTGATGACCCCGGAAGCATCCCCGCCGACCGGGATCAGCGAAACAATATCACCGGGCTGCGCTCTAATCACTCCCTGCGCTTTTATGGCATAGATACGCTGGCGCCCTTCGACTAATTCGATGTGCATGCTACTGAGCTTGGGATGGGTGAGCAGTAAAATATTCGCTAAGGTTTGGTCCCAACGGGCGCCCAAGGCAGCCAGCACCACGACCTCAGTGGCTCCTATTTGCTTGGCGTGCAATAACGCCAACTCTAAATCGGTTTCATCTTTATTGGAGGGGTGGCGGATGATCTCCGCTCCGTTGGATTGTAGCGCCGCCAGTTCAGCCTCACTGAGCGAATCGAAATCACCGATCACCACAGCCGGGGAGAGCGCTAAGGCCATGCAGTGCCTGGCACCGCCGTCTGCGGCAATCAACGCGTCATCAGGCCGGAGCAATGCGCGCACATGCTCCGGGTAATGCAGTTCCCCATTGGCAAAAATCACGGCTCTCAAAAAAAAACCTCCGCCCGGGTTTGGGGGAGGGATTGGGATAAGATCACGCTGCAATGCCTCCGCCGGTATTATCCGGATCAGGTCTTACGGGTCGCAGGAAATTGTCCTGCCTCTCAGCCCGGCCAAACCGGGCTCCCCGTGCTGATAAGTTGTATGATTAGTATACTCTGCCACCAATGGCTGTCAAGACCAAGAAGGGCGGATCCTTAAACGAAACTTCCAAAGAGCTTCTTGACAAACCCACCAAACAATTGTACAATAAGTCAATCATACAATTAGACATTTGCACAGTTTTCGTGCCGAGAAGGAAGGTTTATGAATATTGAAATCGATTTCCGCATCCACGTACCCATATACATCCAAGTCATGAATCAGATCAAAGACTTGATCACCGCCGGGGTACTAAAGCCCGGAGACCAACTTCCTACTGTGCGGCAATTGGCATCAGATTTAAGAATCAATTTCAACACCATCGCGCGGTCCTATCGCATGCTTGACGAAGCCGGAATCATTTCAACGCAGCATGGCCGCGGCACCTTCATCCTGGATGCGCCATCCGAGGAGCAAAGCAACAAAATGCGCAAAGAGACTCTGAACCGATTAACCCTGCATTACTTGACCGAAGCCAGCCGGATTGATTTTTCCCCAGAAGAGGTCAAAACCATATTTGAAGAAAAATTGTCTCAATGGATTGAGGCCGGCGCTCCGCCATTGCCTGAAGCAGACGAGGAAGATTAATCAATTAGAACATCTGGAGACAAAAAAATGACTAATAGAACATTCCCCCCCTCAAGACGAATGACGCCATCCAACCAATTCGATAACACCCTGATTCGGTTGAACCCAGTTGCCGGGACAGTCTCATTGGTGCTCTTTTTGGTAGCCACAATTGGGGCCGGAATCATGAGTTCACGGGGCGTAAAAAGCAACTGGATCGGCACATATTTTACTGTCTTGCTGTTTGCCAGTCTGTACATTTTGTTCGCCCTGAAGGTCGCCAAACAATGGGAAAAGGCTGTTGTGCTGCGCTTCGGGAAAATCCGCGGCCTTTCTGGCCCGGGTCTTTTCTGGATCGTGCCGATCGTGGATGCAGTCACCGAATGGATCGATCACCGGGTAATGGTCTCGCCATTTAGCGCCGAGAAAACCTTGACCAAAGATACTGTGCCCGTAGATGTGGATGCCGTGCTTTTTTGGGCGGTATGGGATGCTGAAAAAGCAGCGCTGGAAGTTGAGGATTACCGCTCCGCGATCACCTGGGCGTCCCAGACTGCGCTGCGGGAAGTTATCGGTGTGCTGGAATTGGCCGATATCCTGGTGGGTCGCGCCCGCATGGACAAAGACCTACAAAAGATCATTGACCAGCGCACAACGCCCTGGGGCATTACCGTACAGTCTGTAGAGATCCGCGATATCGTCATCCCGCAGGAATTGGAGGACGCCATGTCCCGCCAGGCACAAGCTGAGCGCGAGCGCCAGGCACGCGTCATCCTGGGTGAATCGGAAAAGCAAATCGCCCAATCCTTTGCAGATGCATCCCAGGCCTATTCCAACAACCCAACCGCCCTGCACCTGCGGGCGATGAACATGCTGTTTGAGGGCTTGAAGGAAAAAGGCGCTTTGGTGATCGTGCCCAGCAGCGCAGTAGACACGATGAACCTTGGGGGATTGAGCGGCATGGTCTCGCTGGCCCAACAGAACAGCGGCGACATGGAAAAATAATACGGTAAGCAAAGCCTTGCGAAGGATCAAACGCCATGCGGTTGGTGCCTTCGCAAGGCAGCCTTTTATACATATTCGCCCCATCGCATTTATCCACCAACCCAAGGAAAAACAATGTCACGTGTAGATAATCTGATTGCCAAAGAATTCAAGTGCCCGCGCTGTGAGGCCAATGGCGCGCATGTCGAGCGGCTGGCAATGACCGGCACCGGCATCTCGCGGCTGCTGGAAATCCAAGCCTATCGTTATGCATTTGCTTCTTGCCACAACTGCGGCTTCACCGAAGTATACAACCTACGCACACTAGAAGGCAAAGATAACCTGGGAACATTCTTAGAAGTATTGTTCTCAAATTAACATGAAAGTAAACCAGCCGAGGAGACCTTAGCATGTGGTATATCCCACATATCCCGTTGGCGGCGCACGCTGCCGCCGAAGAACGCAAACGCAGACGCCAAATGGAGGAAGAAGAAATGACCAGCTACAGCCCTGAAGATATCCAAGCGGATTGGGAATTCAAGATTGTGCGCTCCTCAACCGCCGCCTTCCGCAATCAGCAGATATTTGCCAACCTGCTGGAAGAAGAAGCTCTGGCCGGCTGGGAAATGGTGGAGAAATTGGACGACCAACGCGTGCGCTTTAAACGCAAGCGCAGTGAACGCCGCTATGACGATCGCCTACCTCCAGAGGTTGATCCCTATCGCACGCAGTATGGGAGCAACAGCAACGCCGTTGTCTCCCTGATCGTATTGGTATTGGGATTGTTGATGGCACTGGGGATGGGAATTTTCTTAATGATCGGCACAGGACCATCGCCAGCTGTCCCGATCGCATCTACCGTCATCTTCATCCTCCCGGCTATCGTGATCTTAATGATTTTGGTTGGCATGGTAGCGTTTATCCGGCGGAGATAAAGCAAGCAAGCCGCGAAAATCCCACCCTGGACTACTAAAGACCAGGGTGGGGTCAGCCCCATAAAAGGGAAAACCCTTTAGCAAGCCCATCTTCAGTATGTTTCACGTGAAACATTCATAAACTCAAAGGACGCCACAGTGTTTAGTTTAACTTCAAATATCATTTGGTTTCTAGCAGCTTGTGTTTACGTTTTCTTAATTTCAACCAGAGACATTTTGCTTTGGGTACAATCGCGCCACTGGGAATCAACAACTGGGACGCACCAACCAATCCACCGTCACAAAAATTCGCCAGCTAAGCATATCCACTCAAGAATTCACCAGCACAGAAAACCGCTACACCCCTAGAGTAACCTATGAGTACGAGGTTGGCGGGATCACTTTCACCGGCCAAAGAATAACCTTTGGTGCCACAACAACCTTTTCGCCCGCAAAGGCATCAGAAATTGCCGGACGTTACGCGGGCGGCGCCAAGAGAAAAGTGTATTACAATCCAAAGAACCCAGAGCAATCCGTGCTGGTGAGACGTCTGGAAGCAAGAACTCTGGTCTTCGCGCTAGGATCGCTGGTTATTTTTGTTTTCACTTTAATGTCTGCAAAGATACAATAATACTGCAGCATGTTTCACGTGAAACATACGGAGAATTCATGAAAAGCTTGCGCTACCTCTTTGTCCTGTTCATCATCATGACTATGCTGTGCATTGGCTTCTACCTGGCGGCCAGCCCGCAGGCCATTGCCCCTTTTCTCAGTTCACTGCTAATGATGGCCATTCCCCTGGCTTTGGGTGTTTACCTGGCCCGGCGGTTAAAGGCCGATTGGCGGGTTTATGGCATCGGCATGCTGACCTTTATTGGCTCCCAACTGGTGCATATCCCATTTAACAATTGGACACTCAACCCTATCCTAAAGAATTTGGGGCTGGGGCCAAGCTCCAGCGGCGGCGACCTGATCCTGCTGGCGCTGTTGGGCGGGCTTTCGGCCGGGGTCTTCGAGGAGACGGCCAGATATATTGTTTACCGCCGTTGGCTGGCAGATGTGCGCACCTGGGGTGAGGGTCTGATGTTTGGCGCTGGTCACGGTGGGGTCGAGGCAATGATCCTGGGTGCGTTGGCGTTCTGGCAATTTCTCATCGCTTGGGTAACGCTTAATTCGGGGCAAGCGGCCATGGCGCCACAGACCCAGGCGTTTTTGGACGCGTATTGGAATAATCCCTGGCATTTTTATCTACTGCCTGCGCTGGAACGGGTCGCCGCCATTTGTGTGCACTTGAGCGCTGCGCTGTTGGTGTTGCGCGCAGTTACCCGACGCAACTTATTTTGGTATCTCGCCGCCATCGGCTGGCATACAACCGTGAACGCCGCAGCATACTACGCGGCCCAAACCTGGGACGTGTACACCGCCGAAGGGCTGCTCGTGATCGCTGCAGCGCTCAGCCTGTGGGTGGTGTATTCCCTGCGTGATGAAGAAACAGCCAGGCCGCTGGCAGAAACGCTGGCGCAACCCAACTCCCCCAAAGAATATCAAAATGCCCCTGATGTGATCAATTCCCAGAAACTCGAGGACAGCCGCTATGACTGAAATGGTCTTTACCCACAACCTGAGCAAACAATTCGGAGAGCTGACCGCCGTGGACCGCTTGTCTTTATCTATCCCTGCAGGGGAAGTGTTCGGCGTGTTGGGACCCAACGGGGCCGGCAAAACCACCACGATTCGGATGCTCAGCGCGTTGATTGCTCCAACAAGTGGACAAGCACGCATCGCCGGATTTACCGTGGGTGAACAGGATAGAAACATCCGCAAGAATGTTGGCATCTTGACCGAATCGCCGGGATTATACGACCGATTGAGCGCCGAACGCAACCTGGGTTTCTTCGCCCAGCTGTACGAGGTTGAACAGGTCAGCGCCCAGGTAGAACGCTACCTGCGCATGCTTGGCCTGTGGGAGCGCCGCCATGAAGCCGTGGGGACTTTTTCCAAAGGTATGCGCCAAAAACTAGCGATTGCACGGGCCTTGCTGCATGAACCACAAGTGCTGTTCTTGGATGAGCCAACCAGCGGGCTGGACCCAGAAGCAGCTTTGCTGGTGCGAGAATTTGTCGCTGAACTGCGCCAGGACGGGCGGGCAATCATCATCTGCACACACAACTTGGACGAGGCCGACCGCCTGTGCGACCGCATCGCCGTCTTCAAGGCGCGCCTGTTGGCCTTGGATACCCCGGCAGCGCTGAGGCGCCAATTGTACGGCCGCACCGTGGTCTTTCACTTAGCCCAAGTGGAGCCGCGCTTTGCCCAAGCGGTGCAGGCCAAGGATTTCGTGCAATCTGCCGAGGTGATGGATAACAAGTTGGTTGTCACCCTGGATGATCCAGACGTGCACAATCCAGCATTGGTGCGCGCCTTGGTTGAGCTGGGCGCCGAGGTGCGGTTCGTCGGAGAAGTGCGCCGCACCCTGGAAGATGTCTACCTGCGGTTGGTGCGCAATGATGATGAATAATTGAAGCAAACTGGTCTAACTACCAAATTAATTTATTATGCCCATAAGTTTTTACGACTGTCTGATTCGCAAACGAATATCATCATAAAGGTGATGCTATGAAAAAAATTTGGATACTAACCCGTAAAGAGTGGGCCGAAGTCTTCAAGAACCGCTTCGTGCTCTTCACCGTGGCCTTCATGCCCATCCTGTTCACCATCCTGCCGCTTATCATACTGTCACAAGCAGCTGGCGAGATCAGCGCCATGGGAGATGTGCCGCCAGAATTCAGCGCCTACTGCGACTCCTCCAGCGGGGGAGAGTGCGCCCAAAGTTTCATCCTCTCGCAGTTCCTGATCTTGTTTCTTATAATGCCGGTGATGATCCCGGCAACGATCGCCTCTTACAGCATCGTTGGTGAAAAGACCACCCGCACCCTGGAGCCGCTGCTGGCCACACCGATCACGACTGGAGAACTGTTGGCCGGCAAAGCGCTGGCAGCCGCCATCCCAGCCACAGTGGCGACTTGGGGAAGCTATCTGCTCTTGTTGGGCGGCGCGAGTATCCTGCTCGAGAGTGCTGCGGTCATCGCTGTTATGGTGAAACCGCTTTGGCTATTGGCCATATTCGGCGTTGCCCCACTGCTGTCAATTGCCGGGGTTAGCGTTGCCGTAATGATCTCTTCGCGGGTCAACGACCCGCGTATCGCAGAACAAATCTCCGCCTTGGTAATCATGCCAATCGTGCTGCTGATGATGGGCCAAGCTTTTGGTTATGTGATGCTGGATCAAAGCATTCTTTTGTGGATTGCGCTGGCACTCTTGATCGGAGATGCCGGACTATTGTATTTTGCCACCCAGTTCTTCCAGCGTGAAACCATCCTGACCCGCTGGAAATAACACCCAAGGAAAATGCGATGAACAAATCCCGTCTACTGGTTATCTTGTTTCTCTTGATATTCTTCCCCGGCCATAGTGCCCTGGCGCAAGACGAGAGCGCAACACTCACCCTAAGAATAACCCGGGTTATTGGTATTGGCGGTATAGGCGACAATATCCAAGGCACCTTTAGTATGCGGGTCAGCGGTCCACAAGATCTCACCAGCGTTGAGTTTTATATTGATGAGCAAATGATCGGTGTTGATGAACAGGTTCCCTTTGCGCTGCAGTTCAGCACGACCGGATTTACCCCCGGAAAGCACAATCTACATGCAGTAGGCAATACCAACGACGGGAGAGTACTGTCATCTAATGTTATTACACGTGATTTCTTGGACCCGGATTCTATTGTATCCGAAGTGTTTCTGCCGATCATCGGAATCCTCACCTTGATCCTAGCACTGAGCACTGCCGGGCAAATGTTGAGAGCAAAGTTTGGCAAATCCCGGCCGGTAGGTGACTACGGCTCCCTTGGCGGGGTGGTCTGCCCGCGCTGCCAACTGCCGTATGCGCGCACCTTCTTGGCTCTACGCTTGGGGATTGGAACACTGGAGCGCTGCCCGCACTGCCGCAAATGGGCGATCGTGCGCCGCGCCTCCCCCAGCGCACTAGAGGCGGCCGAGGCGCGCCTGGTCCAAGATGCGCAAGCCGGGGCATTAAACACAGATGAAAGCGAAGGGGACCGGCGGCGTCGCATGGTCGAAGATTCACGCTTTGAGGATTGAATATGGCTGGCCAAAAGACTGAAACAGAAATCACCTATCACCCATTGACTGCTGATAGGTGGGATGATTTTGAAGAATTATTTGGTAAGCGCGGGGCCTACGGCGGGTGCTGGTGCATGTGGTGGCGCACCACCCGCAAGCAGTTCGAGGGGCAGCAGGGTGAAGGAAACCGCCAAGCGATGCAAACCCTGGTCAACTCTGGCCAGGTGCCTGGGATAATGGCTTATGCCGAGGCAAAGGCGATAGCCTGGTGCTCTGTGGCCCCTCGCGGGGACTACGCCTCGCTGAACCGCTCGCATGTGCTGAAGAGGCTGGATGACAAGCCGGTTTGGTCGATCGTATGCCTATTTGTGGACAAGAGCCACCGCGGCAAGCGAGTCACGATTGGCCTTATCCAGGCCGCTGTGGAATTTGTGCGCAGCCAGGGCGGAAAAATAATCGAGGCTTACCCCACACAACCAAAGAGCGACCACCTGCCGCCGGTATCCAGCTTCATGGGGCTGCCTGCCATGTTCGAGGAAGCCGGGTTTGTTGTATGCGCCGAGCCGTCTCCCAGCAAGGTGATTATGCGCCGGGTAATCAGTTAAATTCCCCAAGCCGCGCCTCAATTTTTATTGCTAATTCGTAAGCTTCCGCAGTTTATTTGGCGGATAGGTATTCCTTCCCCCACGATCCCAAAACCTCTGCCACGGAATCCAACAGGACATCAAGCCCTTCCAGTTTATTCTCGAGGTGTTTGCCCAGCAAATTAAGCTGATCTCCCGCTTGTACCCAGGCTGGCTGGTGGGCACTGTCCGGGGGTAAGGTTTCGATTGCCTGTGTCCATGTGTACAGCAACAACCAATAGGCATTCTGCGGCTGCGCGCTTTGCAGCATGGCTTGGATGGCGCGCTGGTAGTAATGCCTTCGGGAAGCGTGCAGCGGCGGCGGGCGGTTGGCCAGTGTTTGTGCTGCCAGGAAAGCGGCCTCCCAGGCCGGCAGCCAATCGCATACGGTTTGCGCATCTGCATGTGCAGCCCCCAGAAGTCCCAACACGCCAGCATACAGACCAGGCCGGCCGCAAGCATGCGCCCGCTGCGGCAAATCCAATAACAGGCGGCGCTCAGTTATCGGTGGTCCAGTGAGGCTGGCTGCTGCATTGGCAGCCAAAAAAAGCGCCCGCAAAAAGCCGTCCACCTGCTGAGGGATACTTTCGTGGGTTAGGTCGCGGCACTGCTGCCATTCCTGACGGGCCTCCTCCAGCAGAGCCTGAGCGCGCGCCGTGACATTCTCCACCTCATCAAACATGCCGCGCACACTTGCCTGCGTAAAATCAATGAAATGCTTAGGGTCGTGCAAACTCCGGCAGTAATATACCGTCGGACCCAACCAGGGGTCAATTCGCAAGCCACGTGCCGGCTGATATTTGTCTTTTGGATGGTGGTTGATATCCAGGTGGACTTCATCGGTTAAGCGCAAAAACTCGCGCCGCGCGAAGCCTTGTTCGTAGATAAATGTTAGATCAACATCAGCAGTGCCCCCCAACAAGGGCTGCTCCCCAAGAATGGCCCCATGCAAAAATACTGCCAGAATTTCCGGATTCGCCAGGACGCGTTTCGCCGCAGTCTCCTCGGCGATTTTCAACAACATTTGGCGGGTTATTTCCATTTGCTTTTTTACCCCCGCAGGAACTTAATCCTGATTGGATATCCCCAGCGGCAGTTCGGATTGGTATGGCGAAAGTTTGAGCGACTGTCGGATGCGGTTTTCGATTGCGTCCAAGTGCTCCTTATGGGCCACAAAATCCAAATTATTACATTCGATCATCAGGGTTGGCGAGGCGATTTCTCCGTTGTTGAAAAAATCGTCATACGCTTGATTAAGTGCCTCAATATATTCGACTTGCATGTTGCGCTCGTATGAACGGTCACGCATCATGATCCGCTGCATCAACACCTCGGTACTTGCCTTAAGGTAAACAGTAAGATCCGGTAAGCGCACTTTTTCACCAAGGGCGGCATGTAAACGGTGATACATGTCCAATTCGTCCCCCACCAAATTTACCCGGGCAAACAGCGCATCTTTGGCAAATGTATAATCCATGATCAAATTACCGCCAATCGCCATTACTTGAGCCACCGATTGGCGCTGCTGATGATAACGACTGAGCAAGAAGAACATCTGCGTTTGGAAAGCGTAGCGCGCCCGGTCGCCATAAAAATCAGCTAAAAATGGGTTTTCTTCAAAAACCTCGAGCTGCAGTTCCGCCTTAAATTTGGACTGCAGCATGCGCGCCAATGTGGTCTTGCCGACCCCGATAACACCTTCAATTGCAATATACATAGGGTTTGTTTCCTGCTTCTCCTGATGAACCGGCCAACAAATTCAGCGGACATTTGGCCCTGATTTGACCAGTCTGCCGCACAAATTAAGCATACCAGCGATTGGCGGGTGGCGCAAGCGAAGGAGCTTAAAATATTAGATTCAGCAAAACACCGTTGAAAAATTGCCCTCTGCATTGTTCTTATTTCCTGCGAGGGAGCATGCCGCGGGCTGCAATTCCCCCCAGAGCATGATCGCTTTCACAAGGTTTCAATTCAAGGAATTATTTGTTATAGTTAACCAGCGACCTCGATACCGGGCAAGGGCTATTCGTTTCCCTCTTTCAGGTTTCGACATCATTTGAGGAATATCAAAATGCCGGAAAAAAACTTTACTGAATTCTCTCTGGAAATCCAACGACACTTCGAGAACGAAACCCATGCAGAAGGTTTGGCGCTGGCCAACGAACACGCTGGTCAGTTCCCGGACAAAGCGCCGCTGCTCAATTATTGGCGCATGTGCTTGGCTGCCCGATTGAAGGACGATGAACAAGCCAACCATATTCTCGAAGCCACCCTTTCCACCGGAATTTGGTACTCGGAAATGCTCCTCCGGCAAAGTCCATCGCTTGAGAGTCTGCAAGGTACCGGAGATTTTGAACGCCTGGTAGAAGCCGCGTTGGCCTTGCGCGACGCCGATCCCAGCGACACCATTCCAATGTTGATCGTTCGTCCCGAGGACCGCTGCACACAAGGCCAAACACCTTGCCCTGCACTCGTCTTCATCCACGGTAATACCGACAATGCCCAGGCCAACCTGATCCACTGGCAAAGCGTCGCCAACCAAGGCTGGGTGGTTTCCTTACCACAATCACAATATGCCATGTGGGCAGGCGCCTATGCCTGGACCGACCATGAAACCGCTGCTGAAGAAATCGAAACCAGCTATGAGAAACTGGTTAAGCAATATGCTCTCGATTCGCGTCGTATTGTCCTCGCAGGCTTTTCAATGGGCGCCGAGGTGGCACTTTGGCTGGCGCTGACCGGGCGCATCCCCGCCCAAGGATTCTTGCTGCTGGGTCCGGGCGGGCCGTTCATGAGCAAAATAGAAGAATGGGAACCGCTCATCCTGCAAGCCCAAGGCCGAGGACTGCGCGGCGCCATCCTCACCGGCCTGGACGATACCACCATCCCCCACGACAATGTCCGCTTGCTGGTCCAAAACCTTAACTCGGGGGGGATCCCTTGCCAGCACCATGAGTATCCTAAGCTCGGCCATGAATACCCGCCGGATTTTGAAACCGACGCGCTTTCTGCCCTGAATTTCATACTCAAATCCTAAGCGGTCAATCGCCGTTCCCAGAGCTGCAATTTGATATACTTCAACCATGTCTAGCCAAAGCGCGACCACCATCTCCGAGGCCATCGCAGATTTCCTGGCGCTGATTGCCAGCTCGCGCAGCGATAACACAGCGCGCAGTTATAAAAATGCCCTAAATGCTTTCGCCATCCTATTGGAGGCCAATGCGCTTCCTCCTGAGAAAACCCCAATCGCCGAGTTAGGCGCTGAACCGATTGCCTGGTTCCTCACCGAGTTAAGGGGCTTTGCTCCTGCCAGCGAGCAAATGTATATTGTGGCCGTCTCGCGCTTTTACCAATACCTGGTTGCAGAAGAGCTCAGTGGAGTAAACCTAGAACGCCTGCGTTTGCTGGTAAAAACCCGCGCCCGCAAACCAGGGAAACGTTTGCCACAGTTCCCCCGCGAGGAGATCGAGAAATTGATCAATTATGCCGCCCATCTGCACGAAATGTTCGTGGACGAGGACACACTGCGGCTGATCAATTACCGCGATCGTGCATTCATCCTCACGCTAGCCGACACAGGTATGCGCGTTTCCGAGGCCACTGGGCTGCGGCGCGGCGACATGGACTGGAATGAGGCCCGCGGCATTATCATCGGGAAAGGGGATCAAGAAGCCGTCGTGCGTTTTTCCAGCCGGGCACTTGAGGCCATCAAAGTTTACTTGCGTCTGCGGGGAGAAATGGGCTACCAATTCAACGGTCCGGTCAGCTCAATGCCGGTATTTGCACGCCACGACCGCGGCGCTGGGAGTAAAGTAAAACCGATTTCCAGCAGCACCGGACGCAGCATCATCAAGCAGCGTGTGTTGGAATGCCTTGGAGAAGCATCCCTCGGAACAATTACGCCACATTCATTCCGCCATTTTTTCGTGACCACGGTGCTGCGCGCCTCCAGCGGCAACCTTAAACTCGCCCAAGAACTGGCCCGTCATAAAAACATCCAAGTTACTCAGCGTTACGCGCACCTCAGCGATGATGAATTGGATCGGGGCTATTTTGAAATCTTTGAAAAGCCCTAAACGCCGAACTCTCTTCAAATCCAGTCGCCTATAAATTCATCTTATTCGGGAAAAAAGTGTCCTGGCTCGTTAATAGTATATCGGCAATCCGCATTGTCATCGCCGCACCTTGAGGAGATTTCCGGTATAATATGTCTTATTTGTGTTCGGCAAATCCCTTGATTCAAACCAGCAAATCCTGTACAATGCTATAGAAACCTTTCAATCTTGAAAGGTTTACGGCACAGCTGGCAATCTTACAGCATGCAAGCAAGGAGAACAACATCATGGATGTCATCAAAGTTTCAGGCACATCGCGTACATCTGCCGTAGCGGGAGCTATTGCTGGCGTATTTCGGGATTTTAAACGCGCCGAAGTCCAAGCAATAGGAGCAGGGGCAGTCAACCAGGCAATTAAAGCATTGATCCTGGCGAAAGGCTACCTGGCCGAGGATGGCTTTGATATTATTTTCACACCGGAGTTTACCGATGTTGAAATTGATAGCAAGGTACGTACGGCGATCAAGCTGGTGGTTATTTCCCGTGACAATGCGATGGGACACACTGATACTGAAGAAGCAGAATAATTTTCAGCGGCACACCGGGGGGATCCAACATCCCATAAAATCCCCCATCTTTCTATTACATTGTAAGACAAGTAGCCTTCGCTTAACGCGAGTTGGCGACCTCATGGGGAGCAAAGACTACTTCCTCTTTGCCGGTTAACTTTTCTTGGATCTTCTGGACGACCAAATCCAGATGACCGGGATGGGCAACATAATCCATTACGTCTGCCGGAACAGTCAAAACCGGACCGAGGGAAAAATCCTGAATCCAGGATTCATACAGATTGTTCAATTGGCCTAAATATTCTGGGGTAATTTGGCTCTCAAAATCTCGCCCGCGCAGTGCAATGCGGCTCATCAATGTCGATACCGAAGCACGCAGATAAATCACCAAATCTGGGGGAGAGAGCAGGTCTGTCAGCAAAGCATACAAATCATTGTATGCTTGATAATCACGTGGGGTGATCTGCCCGCTGAGGAAAAGATTTTTAGCAAATATCTCGGCGTCCTCATACAATGTGCGGTCCTGGATCACAGATGTCGGGTGATTGAGCAATTCGCGGTGAGAACGCAGCCGGTGGGTGATGAAATACACTTGGGAATGAAATGCCCAAGCTCGCATGTCCTCGTAGAAATCCTCAAGGTAGGGGTTTTCGGCGACCGGCTCATAGTATGGCTCCCAACCCAAGCGCTCGCACAGCAGTTCCACCAATGTCGATTTTCCCACACCAATATTTCCTGCCACGGCGACAAACTTCTTCATTCCCGCATCTCCTTTTTCTCAGGTTGTTCTTCGATTTCCGGCACTAAAAACAATACTGCTCGGCTGGCTTCATCATCCATGACCAAATCCATTTGATAACCAGGGCGGAAATCATTCACATCGATCACATGCAGATGGTCGGATAGGCTGGCATCCTTCGGCTGCAATGCAGCCAGCACGTTGGGTGTATTATAGAAAAAATCGCGATTGAATATGGCGTCTTCATCGTCGAGGTAGACCGCCAAGGGGAAAATCTGTGATTCGAGCAAATCCTGAAAGAAATGGGTACCAAAAGACAACTCCGGAGCTGTACCAACCCCATCCCCAGAAATTTCTACCAGGGCACGCGTATTGTAAATATCCGAATAGCCAATATGCACACCCAAATCCGGATTGCTCGTGCCCCAGCGGCCCGGGCCTACACATATAAAGTTATGTCCCTTAAGCTTATCATTCAACCGGCTGATCGCCCGTCCTAACTCATTGCGCGCTTCTGGGGTAGGCAGCGCATAATAGCCTTCTGGGGAAACAAACAGCACGTAGCGGACTGCTTGGATTTGCCCATGAGGCACCATCCTGCTTGTGGAAAAAATGATGTCGCTTTTTTCCAGATTTTTAGGCAGGCGTATATTGCTTTCTTGCAAATGGCTTTGAGGCCGGCACTGTAATAAAAAGATGTCCACTTCGGGGGAAACTGTTCTTGGTTCCCGGACTCTGACGGTGAATTCCATATCGACCGGCTGCTGGTAATGTACTTCTAGGATATTGAGCATGCGGCGCATCACTTCGGCCATACGTGTACGCGCCAGCAGTTCATCCAATGTGACGACCAATTTGTCCACTTTTTCCCGCGAGACTCTACTGCGCAGCGGCGCGAGAAAATCATCTTCATAAAGCTGAACCATATAGCGCAGTATCGGGCTGGTGGTATCTAGCACTTCGCCAACCGGCATGGTCTTGAATTCATTGTCCTCTAAATCGATTAAATCCACAAAATGCTGAGAATATCGGTGGATGTCCTTGGGAGATGATTCGGCACGCAGCAAAGGATGGCTTAACGCGACCAATCGCGGATAATCATTGCCCACACGGTCAACCGCCCGGGTGCCGAGGCCCCAAACCACGCGCAAGAATCCGTCCTCGCGGCGGATCTGTGGAGACCAGCGGTAAAGATTTTGGCTAAAGGCCACGCCAGCGGCATGCGGCATAAAATAGCGCCCTTGTTTTTCGCCCTGCACGATTTGGATCAACACAGCAATGCGCTCATCATAATCTTGCAAACCATTGGCGCGCCGGTATAGAAGCGCATCTGCAGACAAGGCACTGGCGTAAACACTGGCGATTGCCTTACACAGGTTTTGCAAGTTTTCCTTAGGAGTAGCCTGGTTTGGGCAGAAAAAACTATCGTACTTGCCGGCAAACGACGTGCCGAAATTATCTTCCAAGAGGCTGGATGATCGCACGATCAATGGTTGGTTGCCAACACGCTCCAACAGATTCCTTATTTCTTCCAAGATATCAGGGGGGAATTCGCCAGCCAGATATTCAACCTGGATGAGTGGATAATCTGCGCGGATGTCTTCGGCGTCCTTGTATTTTTGATCGGCCCAATCCATGAGATCGTTATAGGCCATATAGGTATACATCACATCTGCCCCGAGAAAATACGATTCGGGTATATTCAGGCTTGCCTTGATCTCTTCATCGCCCTCCGCAGTCAAGATGCTTTGTGCCAGCAGCATGCCCGCAGCTTTGCCGCCGATCTTGCCCTTGCCGATCTTCCCTTTACGTATCTTAAGCAGTTCAGCAATGCTGAGCCATTGTTTGGCAATATTGATATAGGCCAATTGGTCACTGATCATTGTACGGATCAGCACCACCTTTATCTCTTGTAAGCGGGCTTCATATCGCCTCCGCTCTTCCGGTGGGAGGTTTAGAATAGCCAGCGCTTGTTCAAAAAGCAATTCCTGTGGGGCAAGCTCTGGGTTGAATGAGGCCAATAGTTCATCGCTCTCTGCGCCTTGCTCGGCTAGCGTATCGCGCACGATCTCCTCAAACAATTCGAAAGGCAGGTTGTTTGCAAAGAATAAGTCGGTGAGGTAATCTCGCACCCGGCCCAAACGATCGCGCCACACATCCTCCGGCTCCTCGCCAAAGGGATCATTTAAGCCCTCTCTCCCTTGGGATATGATCGCCTGCTCACGCACTTGATTTTCGAACTCTTTTTGCGAGATGACGCCGCGCCTTACCAGCTCTTGCTGCATTTTCACTCGTATACGCGATTGCAAAATGGGATATTGGGAAAGTGCCAGGTAAATACGAAAGGTGGGATCAGACGAAGAAATAGGTAATGTCATAATTTTCGGGACAACTGCAAAAAAGAAGTTTGTCTCGCTGGTTGAGCTTGAGACAAACCAGTATACACTTTAATGAGGAGGCTTTATATTGTTCTGCGGGTATCGCCAAGCGCCGAAATTGGTCCTTGCTGCTTAATTTCCAAGGTGCATGGGCATGATCACGTGCAAATAATTATCTTCCCCCAAGGGCCGTATCAAACCCGGTGCAGCAGCAGCGGAAGTCTCCAGCGCCACATTCGGGGTCTTGATCACATCCAATACTTCTCGCAAGAAACGCACATTAAAGGCGATCAAGATCGAAGGACCTTCGATAGTGGCATCAACCTTTGTCTCATTTGAACCTGTCTCTTCAGACTGGGCAGAGATTTCCACATTGCCGGGCTGCAGCTCATCACCGGGGGTAACATTAAGGCGTGCGATGTGGGAACCCTCGCGGGCAAAGATTTCGGCTTGCTTACACGCTTTCAAAAAGGCCTCGGTAGAAAGCACCGTGCGTGTGTTATACCCATTGGGAATAATTTGCTCATACTCTGGGAATGTGCCATCGATCAACTGTGAGGTCAATTCGATGTCTTTCATGCGGAAAACAACTTGACCGCGCCCAGGAGGAAGTACCATGGTGACCTTTTCGTTGCCGTCTCCAGCAATGCGGGCTAATTCGCCCAATGCACGGGCAGGGATGATGGCGCTGATTGGTTTATCGATCGGCGAAGACAATTCCGCTTTCCTTACCGATAGACGAAAACCATCCGCGGCTGCCATAACGATGTGGTTTCCGTCAATGGTCAACAAGATGCCGGTTAGCACCGGGCGAGCATCATCACTGGATGCCGTGAAAACCACTTGGGCAATCATCTCTTTTAGATCAGCGATATTGATCTGGGTCCCACCGTTTAAATCAGGGGTGGCCATCGGCGGGAATTCTTGGGCGTCGATGCATTTAATATCCGTATTAGATGTCCCGCTGCGCACGTTCAAATTCTGGGTGCGCACCGTGAGGTCCATTTCCACTTGGTCGTGGGGCAAGGTATTCACCAAGTCCGAGAAAGTGCGCGCCGGCACCGTCGTAGAGCCATCTTCTTCGATCTTGGCTCCAATCCAGCAAGTAATTCCCAGCTCCAGGTTTGTAGCCGAGAGCCGCAGACGGCCTTCATCGGTAGCAACCAAAACATTCGCCAGCACTGGTAAGGTGCTGCGCGGGGATACCGCACGCGAGACAATGCTTAGTCCATGAGCCAGGTTTTCTTGTAATACGGATACTTTCATGATGGCGGACCCTTCTCCAACAAGATTCTATTATTACAGATTTTGCAGTTGCTTTCGCTATCGTACTCCCGAGGGAAACGATGTGGTTCTCAGAGTATACAACGAGAGAGCTAAAAAAGCCAGACCAACGAACCCACCTTCTTAATAGCAAGTCACGTAGTGTCGAAATGCCTCGTCATTTACCTTTTAATTCCAGTTTTTTTCAGAAATGCGCCCTTTGCCCGGCCGTATGGCGATCACCAAGTATGGACCCAGCACCGGCAGCAATATGGCCAACAATCCCCAAGCAATGCATGCTTTGGGCGGCAAATTTCGCTGCCTAAGGAAAAAGACGGCAAGCAAAACCATACCAGCACTACATATCAACAGCAGCATATGCATACTTTGCACCGGGATTAATGGCTGGGTCATAGGATCGTCCTCTTTCAGAATGATGATACTGCTCCATTGTAAGAGATTTAAAGATCATATGCAAGTCCCACCCCGGTCTCAAGCAAAGATATCTAGGGGAAAAGCATTTAAACCCTCCAAGCCCTTCATCGCCCAGCAAGTTGAAGGCCCTTCAACATTCTCCCCATATAAAAACAAGCCCTGCGTCAGCAGAGCTTGTTTGCAAATTGTCCATAAACAGGAGATGAGCTTATATCCAGCCGCGCAGCTGCATAGCACGGACTACCCGGTCAATGGCAACCATATATGCAGCGTCACGTGTAAAGACCTTCTCTTGCTCAGCAACTTCCAATACGCTGTTGAACGCGTGCGTAATCTTATCGTCCAGGCGGTCCAACACCTCGTCTCGCTTCCAGTAGAAGTTCATATCATTTTGCACGCTCTCAAAATAGGAGACGGTCACGCCACCGGCATTGCACAGGAAATCCGGGATTATAAATATGCCGCGCTCCTGCAGAATGTCGTCTGCTTCTGGCGTGGTGGGACCATTAGCGCCTTCTGCGACCAGTTTAACTTTTTCGCTGATCTGGCTCACCGTATCTGCATTGATCTGCCCCTCCAAGGCCGCGGGGATGAGCACGTCCACATCTTTGCTCAACCATGCGTCGCCGCCCTCCACCTCATACCCTGCTTCCAAGGCCTTGTCTTTGTTGATAGATCCATATTGATCGGTAATTGATTGCAAAAAGCGTGCATCAACTCCATTCTTGTGGCCAACCGTGAACGATTGCCTCGCTTGGTTGTCCCAAAACGAAACACAGGCCACTTTGCCTCCCAACAATTCAGTAAATCCTATGGCGGCGTATTGCGCCACATTACCAAACCCCTGCACAGCGGCAACGGATTTCTGTGCGTCCATTTTAAGATGCTTCATTGCTTCACGCACGGTGTAAATCACACCATAGCCCGTAGCTTCGGTCCGCCCCAATGAGCCTCCCCCGCCAACCGGTTTCCCGGTGATCACCCCGGGGATGTACTCGCCAGACCGCTTTGAATACTGGTCCATCATCCAACCCATCATCTGTGGTGTCGTCCCCACATCCGGGGCGGGCACATCTGTGCGTGGGCCAATATTGGGGTAAATTTGATCAATCCACCCACGGCATAGTTTTTCTTTCTCGGGATTCGACAGGCTGGCAGAATCCACGGCAACGCCGCCTTTGGCCCCACCCAACGGGATATCAGCAACTGCACATTTCCAGGTCATCCACATTGCCAAGGCGCGCACAGTATCCATCGTCTCCGAAGAGTGGAAGCGGATGCCTCCCTTACCCGGGCCGCGGGCGTCATTATGCTGCACCCGGTAGCCAAAAAACAATCTCAGGCTGCCATCATCCATGCGCACTGGTACTTGGAACTTATATTCGCGCGTTGGCCAGCGCAGCATTTCAGACACCTGCGGATCAAGGTTAAGCAGTTGGGCGACGTCATCAAACTGCCGCTGTGCCATTTCAAAAGCATTGGTCATCTTCATAGGTTTATTAAATGTTCCCTTTTAGGATTAAAATATAAGCGGACACCTCGGTTCGGTGTCCGCCAAAAACAGTTTGCATATATTTGTAGCTGTTATTGCAACACAAACACATAATAATCTTATCCACCAGCAAAGGATAATTCTGATACAACCTTAACCGATAATATATTTGCCGTCAAGACAAATAACTTGCCTGTCAATATTGTAACAACGTGCTTTTATTTTGCCAAATCTTTCAACTGCCTGTCCAATTCAACCCTGACAACTTGAGGATTGGCCTTGCCTTTGGCCGCCTGCATCACCTGCCCGAACAACCACCCAGCAATCGCTTCTTTACCGCCGATAAACGCAGCCACTTGCTCCGGATTTTCAGCAAGTACCCCGGCAACCATCCCGGCAATCAACTCCCCATCCGAGACCTGTTTCAATCCACGGGCATCCACGATTTCCTCCGCTGTCTTACCCATGGCAAGCATTTCGGCCAATACTTCTTTCCCTGTGTTCTGGTTGATCTCCCCAGCCGCGATCATTTCAAGTAGGGCCGCCAATTCCCGCGGCGCCAGCGCCACCTGCTCAATGCTCAAATTATGTTGGTTGAGCAGCCCAAACAACTCGCCACTGATCCAATTCGCCACCATCTTTGGCGTAGATTGAGGCGCCGCCGCGGCTGTCTCTTCAAAATAATCGGCAACCGCTCTCTCCGCCACCAGTACACCTGCGTCATATGCAGAAAGGCTGTATTCCTTCTGGAAGCGTTTCAGCTTGGCATGAGGTAGTTCGGGTAGACTGGCTTTGATCTGCGCCACCCAACCATCTTCCACGACCAGCGGCGGGAGGTCCGGTTCAGGGAAATAACGATAATCTTCGGCATCCTCTTTACCGCGCTGTGAAACAGTCACCTGGCGGGCATCATCCCAACCGAGTGTCTCCTGGATGACAGGCTTGCCCTGGCGCAGCAGTTCGGTCTGGCGTTCTATCTCGTATGCAACGCCGCGTTCTAACGAACGGAAACTGTTCATGTTCTTGATCTCAGTGCGAGTGCCCAATGCTTGGCTGCCAACCGGGCGCATCGAAATGTTCGGCTCAATGCGGAACAGACCTTTCTCAAGATTGCCAGAATTAACCCCGAGATAGCGCATTATACTACGCAGCCCAAAAGCATACGCCCTCACCGATTCCACCGAGTGCATATCCGGCTCGCTGACGATTTCCAGCAGCGGCAGCCCAGACCGGTTGAGATCAACCAAAGAATAGCTCTGCCCGTTTTGCTGCATATGGGTAAGTTTGCCGGTATCTTCTTCGATATGCACACGCCGCACCCGGATGATCTGCTCTCCCCCAGAAATATCGATGTTCAAGCGGCCACTGCGAGCCAAGGGTTGTTCATACTGCGAGATTTGATATCCCTTTGGCAAATCTGGATAAAAATAGCTTTTCCGGGCGAAAATGCTTGTATTGGAGATCTCGCATTCCAATGCCAGCGCAACCCGCAGAGCATATTCCACAGCCCCCTGATTGATCACCGGCAGCACACCGGGCATCCCCGAACACACCGGGCAAACCGCGGTATTTGGCTCTCCATGGGTTGAATCTACTACCGGGCAATCGCAAAACATCTTGGTGCGCGTTTCCAGCACGGCGTGGACTTCTAACCCAATCACGGCTTCAAATTCTTGGCTCATCATTATCTATATCCTGCCAACGAAGCGCTCGATACGCCTCAGGCCCTCTTCGATTTTTTCGTATGCAGTGGCATAGGAGCAGCGCACAAAACCGCCGCCCCCCGGGCCAAAAGCCGATCCCGGTATCACGGCAACACCTTCCTGCTCCAACAATTGCTGGGCAAATTCGTTGTCATCCAACCCCGTGGATGTGATCCGCGGGAAGGCATAGAATGCCCCACGTGGCTCAAAGGTTGGCAATCCGATCTGATTAAGTCCGTCAACGATCAACCTCCGCCGCCGGTCATATTCATCCCGCATGACCTGCACCTGCCCTTGTCCATTGACCAAGGCTTCCAATGCAGCAGCTTGTGCCGCGGTCGGTGCCGACATGATGATGTATTGGTGCACACGCAGCATTCCCGCAATGATGCTTGCCGGGCCCGCCGCATAGCCCACTCGCCAGCCGGTCATCGCATAATCCTTCGAAAAACCACCCAAGTGAACTGTTCGTGCTTTCATACCCGGCAAAGAGGCAAAACACACATGCGGTCTACCATAGACCAATTGGTCATAGATCTCATCGGAGACAACAACCAAATCATGTGTGTCGGCGATTCGGGCGATCTCCATCAGGACTTCGCGGTTGGCTACTGCCCCGGTTGGATTACAGGGGTATCCGATCAATAATGCCTTGGTGCGTGGCGTGATAGCTGCCTCTACCGCCTGCGGATCCAATTGGAAATCATCCTCCATCCGGCTGGGTATTTCTACGGGCACACCCCCAGCCAGCAGCACATCCGCCTGGTATGAGACAAAACACGGGGTTGGGACAATCACCTCATCGCCTGGGTCCAGCAGGGCAGTCATCGCCAAATGCAGGGCTTCACTGACCCCCACCGTAATCACCATTTCCGCGGCTGGGTTATAGCTCACCCCGTATAATCTGTCCACGTGTGCGGCCAATGCTTCCCGCAGTTCTTGCGTCCCTGAGTTAGATGTGTACCCGGTATTGCCGGATTCTAAAGAGCGGATCCCCGCTTGTACGATCGGGGCTGGCGTCACGAAGTCCGGTTCACCAATACCCAGCGATATCACATCTGGCATGTTTGCCAAGACATCAAAAAATTTACGTATGCCGGATGGCGGTAAACCCGCTGTCCGCTTGGAAAGATAATTTTTCGCCATGCTCACATTTGCGGTCGGCACGATTTGCAGCGCAGCCGCTTATATCAAGCTGTCAAATGCGTGGTATTCCAATCCAAACGCTTCAGCTACCGCGGGATAGGTCACCTTTCCTTGGTACGTGTTGACCCCTAACGCCAATCCCGGGTCTCGCTGGACCGCGGCTTCCAATCCAAGATCTGCCAAGCGCAGCGCGTAAGGCAGTGTCGCGTTGGAAAGCGCATACGTCGAGGTGCGCGGTACCGCCCCAGGCATATTGGTTACACCATAATGGACCACGCCATCAACCAGATAGGTGGGATCGCTGTGTGTGGTTCCCTTGATGGTCTCCACGCAGCCTCCCTGGTCAATCGCCACATCCACGATCACACTGCCCGGCTTCATTTTGCTGACCATTTCCTTGGTCACCAATCGGGGGGCCCGCGCCCCAGGGATC
>Ga0224496_10000263_pt1 | contig 37852 bp, 43 predicted proteins | sample SF_Jul11_sed_USG_2_FD_168127 | JGI IMG/M metagenome (GOLD analysis project Ga0224496, IMG submission 168127) | Sediment microbial communities from San Francisco Bay, California, United States - SF_Jul11_sed_USGS_8_1 | ecosystem: Environmental > Aquatic > Marine > Sediment | place: USA...
ATTAATACTATGAAAAACAAAAGCTTATCATTAGTAGTACTGTGTACCTCACTCACAGGTTTTGCTCAAAGCTCATTCGCCACCAATGGTTATCAGTTGATTGGTATCGGTAGTTACCAGAAAGGTCTGGCCGGTGCTGTTACAGCGAACCCTGGCTCTGCGATGACAGCCATCACCAATCCGGCCGGTATGGCACGCATTGGCAAACGCGCCGATTTCAGTATGGAAATGTTTATGCCTGACCGACATGTGGATTTTTCATCTATGGGCGGCGAGAAAAACGACAGTGAAGCCACCCAGTATGGTGTACCGGCTCTGGGCTGGTCAGCCCCTGTTGATGATGGAAGCGAAGTTTATTTTGGTGGTGGCATATACGGCACTTCAGGACTGGGCACCGATTACCCTTTAACCCGGTATGCTGGGCCAGGTGTTTTAGGCCCTGATCCAGTTCATTTTGAAGGTTATTCTTCACTACAATTCTGGCAAATGGCACCGACCCTGGCCTGGAATGTGGACAAAAAATTAAGCCTGGGCGTTTCATTAAATATTGATTACCAGTCCATTTCATTAAGACAGGCATATATTAACGGCACCACTAATACCAAAATGGTCAATCTGGATCTCAGTCGAACTGCACAATCCTTTGGTTTTGGTTTAACACTGGGTGCCTTATATGACATTAACGATCAGCTCACTGTGGGTGCCAGCTATAAAAGCAAGCAACAGTTTAGCGACATGAAATACCAGCTCTCAGACAATGATATTATGGGTGCAAACAACATGATACCCATTAGCGGATGCCCTCTTACTCCTGTAGGACCCATTGAGATCGCAAACTGTCCCGCAGGCACTTACTCACTGGAACTGGATTTCCCTGAACTGATATCGGTGGGCATCGCCTACAACCCTGTGAAGCAACTGACTTTGTCATTAGATGTGAAACTGATCAAATGGTCAGATACTTTAGATGTCCTGAAAATTTCAGGCCCCAATGGTATGACCTTAAATATGGATGCCGGCTGGGATGATCAGACCATTATTGCAGTGGGCGTTAATTATGCGGTGACTGAAAAATTCAATTTACGTGCCGGATTCAATCAGTCTGATGCCCCGATCAAAAATGCCAATACGGATAACAACTATATTTTACCGGCTATTACCACAACACATTTTGCTTTTGGCGGCGATTACCACTTAAGCAAATACTGGGAGCTGGGTTTTCATGCCTCTAAAGCACAGGATGAAACACTAACTTCACCGGCTACGGGCGCAAAAATTGGCTTAGGTATCACCACTGTGGGTATCAACATTGGCTTCCACTTCTAAATAAAAAAAGGCCCGATTAACGGGCCTTTTTTATATTAATTTTTTATTGCATTTTTATTCATGGCCAGGCGATTGCGCCTTTTGAAAATGCAATTTGCTGAATAACTTTATCATCAGGATAAGTTTCAGCTGCCATTTGCAAATAACTTTGCCATTCAGAAAAAAGTGACGCCAGTTCAGGGTCAGCACCATGACAACCCAGCACAGTTATCACAGCATCACCAATTTTCCAGGGCCCTTCACCCTTATATTCACCTTCAACTAAATGAATCGCCGAATCATCTGACTGATGCCAGAACACATCAAAAAACAAAAGCCCCTGAGGATGTTGAAAATATTCCGCCATGATACGTTTTTCACCATCAGAAAAACGTATCATTAATGGCGACTTCATGGAAAACAGATCAGGCATAATTATTTAAGATCCCTCAACTTTTTTCGAGATGACACAGTGTTTTTCTTCAGCCTTAAGACTTAGAACTCAAGACTTACAACCGTATATCTATATCCTGCATTTCATAATCAGAATTAACCATGACTTCCTGAACCGTCGGAAATTTGTTCAAAATATATGCCGACATTAAATACAGCATACGTTTATTTTCTGCATGCATGGCATTAACAAGATTATTAGCGGCAAGCTGACAACGTTGTTCATCAGAAGGGTTATCAATCCAGAAGCGCCCCATCTGAATACCATTATCAAAATCTTTATCCATATCATTCATAATGGGCGCCAGCTCAGTCATCAAACCATCAGGCACATCCAGCTGAAAATATTCCTGATCAATATTTATATTTAAAATCATTGCAGTACAACACCTTAATCATAGACAATGGGCATTATATCAGATGCTTGCGCAATAAAACCCTGAACAGCACCGGGAGACACTATGCTGCTATCCATTCCTAATGTACTCAATCAGCAACAATTAAAAACGGTTCATCAGCTGATCGAATCTTCACGTTTTATTGATGGCCGCTTAAGTGCTGGCGTAACCGCTCGCAAAGTCAAAAACAATGAAGAAATCCCACAGGATGCTCAAAGCATTAATCAACTGAATAATATCGTAATGAATGCCTTGTATAATCATCCCGTCTATCAGGCAGCGGTTTTTCCTCACCGTGTCGCAACCCCCTTTTATGCCCGTTATACTCCGGGTAAGGCCTATGGTGACCATGTTGATGACCCCATCATGGGACCGATAGGTGGACGTTATCGTACCGATGTTTCAACCACTGTTTTCCTATCCGACCCGAATGATTACGAAGGCGGCGAAACCGTTATTCGCACCCAGTTTGGCGATAGAAAAGTCAAACTCGCAGCCGGTGATGCCATTACCTATCCATCGGGCAGCCTGCATCATGTTGCTGAAGTAACTTCAGGCACACGCCTGGTCGCGGTTACCTGGGCACAGAGCATGATTCGTGAACCGGAAAAACGTGAATTGCTGTATAACCTGCATAAAACTCGTGAATCGTTACAGAAAAAATACCCTGACGATGATGAAGTCGTGAAGATTGATCACACCTACATCAATCTGGTGCGCATGTGGACAGAGATTTAAAAGCTATCTACCGCTAAGACATAAAACAATAAAAGCAAAAGTACGTAAAAATTAGGAATTTTGTTCAAGACCAAGGCATAAACGGTTTTTTTAAACCGGAGTTAACAAGTCGTTAATGAGGATTTAAAAATAACCGTTTTAACGCAGGGATTGGACAAAATAACAATTTTTAAATAAAAAAGGCCGCTCTATTGAGCGGCCTTTTTAGATTATCAGCTTAAGAAAAAATCTTAACGCTTAGAACCTTTATCAGCATGTGCAGCATCAACCAGTTGCATTGCCTTTTCATTAAATGTCTGACGGTAACCGTCTAATACGTGACCTGCTTCAGGAGTGAAGTAGTTTTTAGCATCGAAGCCGTTTTTGTGCTCTTCTTCGATGAATTTTTTCTGCATATCCAGCAGTTCTTTAATCAGTGTATTTCTATCGCTCATGCCTTCACCTCATGAAGTCTGTATTTATTCCGGCTGATCATTCGACCAAAGTGGGCGAATTATAGCCGAAACCGAATCCCATTGCCTCTACCCCAATGGGAATAGAGTGCAATATTTAAAAAAGCAGCTTAATAGCCGCCTTTACGCGTACTCTTTGGGCAACCACCAATTTTCAGGCCCTGCTTGGAAGGCATGCCGGGGAACATTTCATACATTTCTTTAGAAGAAACCTTACGACCCCAGATTTTACCCATTTCTTTCATAATGCTACGCTCATTGGGCTCATTACCACCCAGTGTTTCTTCACGTACATATTTAACAACATCCCAGTGCTCCTGGGTTGGCTCAATACCTTCTTCTTTGAAGATTTCTGCCGCAATTTCTTCATTCCAGTCACCAGAATTTACCAGGTAACCTTCTTCTGTTCTTTCAACTGACTCAAGTGCCATGATATTGCCTCTAGATTCAATTTATTAATCAAAAATTTAGGGCGCCTACTTTCCCACAATTTCCCTGTGATGTCACTTATCCCTTTAGTTATAGATAGCGACTATCTCAGGTACCACTAAAATGGGATTTTTCAGACATGTCACCCACCGGTTTTATACCTTTATGCGGTATAAACAAACCAAATCCCATTTTACGGCCTGCTCCAAGCCCCTTGTGCTGCAGGGTAAAGGCATCTTTTGGATCCAGATCGGCAACCATCAGACTAATGGTTTTTACCTTGCCTTCCGGTAATCTAAACTCATGATCAATTCCACAGAGTACTTTTTTAACGGAAATATCATAAGAACGCATTTCATTAACAACTCTTTCCAGGAATAAATCTTCCGTTTCATCCTGTTCAACCTGAATATAACGCGCAAACAGCGTTCCCATGGTTGTCAGGGGTTTAATCTGGGATTTGCCGACGGATACTCTGTATCCACCAACATCCAGCACCTGGCCCGTGAGAATCTGAGTATCTGCAATTCTTTCCCTCGGCACACGAAGTTGCATTCGCGCCCTGTGCGACAAATAAATAAAATCCTCATCACCCGATTCTTCCGGACGCACCCAGCCGTTACCACTGGAAGCTCCATGAATCAAATGCACACCGGCATCTTCTTCATCCATTAACCAGGGCAAAGCAGATGACAATGCAACCGATAAATCATAGGCATGATCCAGGCCGATTTTCTTACAATCTATATTGAATGACAGATCAACGATAGTATCCGGAAGCTGAAATTCATACTTATCATCTTCTTCGTGCCAGAACAAACTCATAAAACTAAATTCTCTTAAAATTCATCAACTTAAATTACCTATAAGGTGATGTAAATGCATTTTCCAGCTCGACTTCCCAGTTAGTCGGCGTATCCGAGAAAGGCGGCTTTACATCAATCTGAAACAACATGGCTCCTTTACGAGCGCGTTCTTTCAAGGCCTCTTTCACATCTTCAAAACTGTTTAACTCATGCTCCTGCATGAGAACCTCACTTAAATAAAGCATGCTTACCATCCATCTAACGTATTCAAACAACACATCAGCAAACATCAGGTATTTGCTACACGATCATAATATCGCGCCCTGTATAACAGTCGCTTATGAACTGCATCATCTTCAAAACCTGTGCGATTGTGCAAAATATTGTTACAAATTATACCTTCGCCCGTATTGAGTCTATGCGTAAAAACATAAGGGTTATCTGGGGTCAATAAAGAATTTATAAAGGCCACAGCCTCTCGGGTAATGGCATTATTTGCCCATTCGATATTTCGGGTGCGGGCAGTATAGCGCATATGTAATCGCGCAGGGGTTCCAGCAACTGAGAATACCGGTCCGGATTGCGCCCCCCTTATTTCCTCACCATCCTCAATATTAGGCGGTATTGTCATTGCCTCTGCGTTCATTAACGCACTGATATAACTGGGGTTTTCATCACGTAACTGGATATAGGCTATTTCATGATCCAGCAACAGATTTTCTCCTCCTGTGGCCGCAGGGTGAGCACAGTGCATGACAATCGCTCTTATTTGCTCAGTTAACGGATTATAATAACCATCGGTATGCCAGCTAAGACGACGGTTAGTATAAGGAATATAACCACTGTGCCGGCCGGTTTCCACCACCTGAAGAGAAGTAATGTTATCGTCATCGGCACATAAATTACCATCCAGCCTGTTCAGGCCCAGTTGCTGTCCCAGCTGTCGAACAAAATCTTTATCAACCTCATCTGCCCGCAGAACTCGATAAATAGCCAGATTAGTTTTAGCAATAACTGCAGTTAACTGCTGAACTTCTGCGGCAGAAATTGATAGCCCCTGCAAGGGAATCATCAACGCCTGGCTATCCTGCGGATAATCTGCCAGCTTTTGTTGCCGCCAGGACTGATACGCTTGCTCATTAGTCAATACAAATGGATTACTCACTAAATATTATCTCAACCTGTTTATGACACTATATATAAGTGTAAATTGAATCCCATGGATTTAACCCGGAAACTTAAATGGTTATGGCGCAAAACAATAGCATAAACATTACAACCATTTATGGTCATATTAGTAACCTTTTAAGTCATTTAATGATATATTATTGCGCCTCAGTTTCGATGTGGCTTATGGTGCATTTTGCCATGCAGTACGTATATCCCATTAGGGATATGCAGATGACTTGCTCCCCCCCCATGGGTAGGATGTTCTGCTTGCAAGACTCGCCATAGACTACCCGCACTGAGATGAGGGTGTTTTTTTGAAATCATTCTCAATAAGTTTTTAACCGTATGACCCCGGTCATACATAATTAAGTTAGGGTACAGGCGCTTACAGCTCCCCCCTAGAATAAAAACCTGTCGTCCCTACTACGGAGATCGCCATGGCAGCAAATAAGATCTATGAAACACCGATGCTGGATGTACTGGAAGAAGGTCCTTGGCCAAGCTTCATTTCTGGTATCAAAAATCTACGTGATAACCACGAGAGCCAATTCATCAACGATATTACTAGCTCACTGTTAGGTCAGCTGGAACATTCTTATGAAACACGTAAAGGTTACTGGAAAGGCGGCACCGTTTCAGTATTCGGTTACGGTGGCGGTATCATTCCACGTTTCTCTGAAGTAGCTAAAGCTTTCCCAGAGTCTAAAGAATTCCACACATTGCGTGTACAGCCTACTCCAGGCAACTACTATACAACTGATATGCTGAACCAACTGGCTGATAGCTGGGAGAAAAACGGTTCAGGTCTGGTTACCTTCCACGGTCAGACTGGTAACATCATGTTCATTGGTACGACTACTGAAAAGACTCAGACATTCTTTGATGAAATCAATGAATATGGCTGGGACTTAGGTGGTGCAGGTCCATGTGTACGTACAGCAATGTCATGTGTTGGTGCAGCACGTTGCGAAATGTCTTGCACAAACGAGCATGCAGCACAACGCTGGTTAGTGAACAACTTCACTGATGACGTTCATCGTCCAGCTCTGCCTTACAAATTCAAATTCAAAATCTCTGGTTGTCCTAACGATTGTCAGAATGCTATTGAGCGTGCTGACTTTGCTGTTATCGGTACATGGCGCGATGATATGCGTGTTGACCAGACTGAATTCAAAAACTACGTTGCAGCTAAAGGTCGTCAATACATTATTGATAACGTAATTACTCGTTGCCCGACTCAGGCTCTGGCTCTGAATGACGACGACACCATTGCTGTTGATAATCGTAACTGTGTTCGTTGTATGCACTGCATCAACGTAATGCCTAAAGCACTGCGCACAGGTACAGATAAAGGCGTAACGATTCTTATCGGTGGTAAACGTACACTGAAAATCGGTGACCTGATGGGTACAGTTGTTGTGCCATTCAAGAAACTGGATACACGTGAAGATTACGAGTCACTGGTTGAAATGGCTGAAGAAATCATTGATTTCTGGGCTGAAAACGGTCTTGAGCATGAGCGTTGTGGTGAAATGATCGAACGTATCGGTCTGGTTAACTTCCTGGAAGGCCTCGATATCGATGTTGATCCAAATATGGTTAGCAGCACACGTCAAAGCTCTTACGTTCGTATGGATGGATGGGACGACGAAGCTGTTAAATGGTTTGAGCGTAAAGCTGAAGCCTAAGCTGTCATTCTGGTAATTAAGACGCCGTGGAGAAAATCTCCACGGTTATTTTAAAGTTAACAATATATAACTTGAGGAAATAATCATGGCAATGGCAGATATGCGTCCGCCCATAGAGTCTGGATGTCCAGACGGTTTCCAGTACATGCATCCTACGATGCGTCGTAACTTCGGTCAGTGGAAATATCATACTGATCCACGTCCTGGTGTTCTGTGCCACGTTGCTGAAAGCGGTGAGAAAATTTTCACTGTTAAAGCCGGTACACAGCGTATCCTTGACCTGTTCACTCTGCGTAAACTGACTAAAATCGGTGATGAATTCGCAGACGGTTACATCCGTTTCACTATTCGTTCTAACATTGAGTTCAATGTTGCTGATGAAGCTAAAGTTGAGCCTTTAATCAAAGCGCTTGAAGATGCTGGTTTCATCGTTGGCGGTACCAAGAACTCCGTAACAACTCTGTCTCATACACAGGGCTGGTTACATTGTGATATTCCAGGCACTGACGCATCAGGCGTTGTTAAATCTATGATGGATGAACTGATTGACGAGTTCAAATCATGGAACATGCCTAACCGTGTTCATTTGACAACTTCTTGCTGTCAGATCAACTGTGGTGGTCAGGGCGATATCGCAATCAACGTTCAGCACACCAAGCCACCTAAGATTGACCACAGTCTGGTATCTAACGTTTGTGAACGTCCTTCTGTTGTTGCACGTTGCCCTGTTGCTGCGATTCGTCCTGCACTGGTTGACGGCAAACCATCTCTGGAAGTTGATGAGAAGAAATGTATCTGTTGTGGTGCATGTTTCCCTCCTTGTCCTCCAATGATGATCAACGATGCAGAACACACTAAACTGGCAGTATGGGTTGGTGGTAATCACTCAAATGCACGTGGTAAACCTACATTCCAGAAACTGGTTGCATCAGGTATTCCAAATAATCCTCCACGCTGGCCAGAAGCCACTGCCATCGTTAAGCAAATTCTGAAGTGCTACAAAGAAGATGCGCGTGATTGGGAACGTGTTGGTGAATGGGTTGAGCGTATCGGCTGGCCTCGTTTCTTTGAACTGACTGGTCTGCCATTTACCAAGTACCACATTGATAACTGGCGTGGTGCTCGTGCAAGCCTGAATGCTTCTACTCATATCCGCTTCTAACTGGTGATTATGATATGAAATATGGCTTATTAATTAATGAAGGCCCCTACCAGCATCAAGCGGTAGATAGCGCATATCAGTTTGCAAAAGCTGCTATCGCTAAAGGCCACGAGGTTTTCCGCGTATTTTTCTACCACGACGGTGTAAATACTGCGACTGACTTTGCTGTTCCACCGCAGGATGATCGTAATATCACCGCGAACTGGATCAAACTGGCAGAAGAAAACAATATCGATATGGTTGTTTGTATTGCTGCGGCTCAACGCCGCGGCCTGCTTGATGCAAACGAGGCAGAACGTCAGGGAAAGCGTGGCGATAATATCGCTCCTACTTTCCGTATTTCAGGACTGGGTCAGTTAGTTGAAGCCGGTATTGAATGTGATCGTCTGTTAACTTTTGGTGACTAATTAAAGGGTATAAATATGTCTGAACCTTGGGAAGATGATGTTGAAGGTCCGGTAAAGAAATTTATGTTCATTAACCGGAAATCTCCTTACGGCACAGTTTACGCTCTTGAGTCACTTGAAGTTGTATTGATTACAGCAGCATTTGACCAGGACGTAAGTCTGGTATTTAGTGATGACGGTGTTTTTCAGATCAAGAAAGGTCAGAAAACAGATGGCATCGGAATGAAAAACTTTTCGCCAACTTATCGCGCCCTGGAAGGCTACGATGTTGAAAAATTATACGTTGATAAAGAATCTCTTGATGAACGCGGTTTGACTCAGGAAGATCTTCTGGTTGATGTAGAAATTTTAAGTCGTGCGGAACTGGCAGACCTGATGGACGAACAAGACGTAGTTCTGAGCTTCTAAGGAGATAATTATGGCAATGTTACATACAGTAAATAAATCACCTTTTGAGCGTAATACTTTTGATTCATGTATTTCTATGGCTAAAAGTGGCAGCTCGGTACTATTAATTGAAGATGGAGTTATCGCTTCACTGAAAGGTACATCAGTATCTGACAAAGTTAGCAAAGCAATGGAAAGCGTGACGTTCTACGTGCTCGGCCCAGATCTGAATGCCCGTGGAATGACTGATGACCAGATAATTGACGGCATTAAAGTTGTTGATTACGAGGGTTTTGTAGATCTGACTGCCGAACATGAAAATGTTCAGGCTTGGTTGTAATTTTTTTTAAATTGGAGATAGTGATATGCCTATCGAAGTAAACGGTAAGAGCTTAGAAACAGATGAAGAAGGTTACCTGGCTAATCTGAATGATTGGGTTCCAGAATGTGCGACTGTTATGGCAGCACTGGAAGATCAGGAATTAACTGAAAGTCACTGGGAAGTTATTAACTTCTTACGTGAATACTATGATGAATACCAGATCGCTCCTGCGGTACGTGTTCTGACTAAAGCTATTGGTAAAAAACTGGGTAAAGACAAAGGCAACAGCAAATATCTGTATGAACTGTTCCCATATGGCCCAGGCAAACAGGCTTGTAAATATGCAGGTCTGCCTAAGCCAACTGGCTGCGTTTAATTTAGACGCTCAGAGGGGAGTTATATACTCCCCTCTGAATTTATTATTCAACTTGAAGAAATTATAGATAGTTGCGGAGTTAGACTCGATGTCCACATTAATTGCTGTACTGTTGTCATTAGCCACCATTGTTATGATCGTTGGCCTTGCTCGCAAAGCTCGTCAGTACCGTGCTACTCCTGCACCCTTAAAAATTCCTGTAACACCGGCTCCTAAAACAACTGGAGGCGTTGTTCTGCGTTTAGCAAAAGAAGTTATTTTCTTTGCTTCACTGTTCCGCTCAAATAAATGGACCTGGCTGTTTGGCTGGATGTTCCATGTTGGTTTAGCCCTGGCATTTATTCGTCATCTACGTTACGTGATTGACCCTGATGGTATGCTGGGTTTCATGTGGCCATTAATTAGCCTGGAAGTTGTACAAAGCTTTGGTAAATATGCTGGCTTTGCCATGGTAATAGGTCTGCTAGGGCTGTTTGCTCGTCGCATACTGGTTGCACGAGTACGTTATATATCTGCACCTTCTGATTATTTAATGCTGTTACTGATTATGTTCATTGGTTTCAGTGGCCTGATGATGAGTTTTGTTAGCCATGTTGATATCGTTGGCGTAAAAACTTTCATGCTTGGCATATTAAATCTAGATTTACAGGAACTACCTGAAAGCGCACCGTTAATGATTCACCTTTCATTAGTTGCCCTGCTGGGATTCATTTTACCTGTAAGTAAACTGTTACATATTCCTGGTGTGTTTTATGCACCTACACGTAACCAGGTTGATAACCCACGTGAAAAACGTCATCTGTCACCATGGGCTGCCAAATATGATGCAACCCGCGGCAGTGATAAAAACGCAGCGGCACAATAACCGCTTGAGCGAACAGAAGAATTTATCGAGGACTCCATAGTGGCTGATTTCGAAGTTCCAGAATTAAAAGAATATCCTGTGGTTCCCATGCCCAAAGATGGTGTGATGAGTCATCTCTCACCTTTCGTGGCAAAACCTGAATTTCAGGAAGCGTTAGGCTATCCAGGTAATAAAGTTCAGAAAGAAGGTGAAGACCCAAAATACATTTTAATAGATGGCTGGAAAGAAAAAGCCATTGATAAAATGGGCGACCTTCTGGATCGCTACCGTGGTTTCCGTGTATTCATGGATTCCTGTGTAAAGTGTGGTGCCTGTACTGATAAATGTCATTACTATCTTGGTACCAACGATGCCAAGAATATGCCGGTTGCACGCCAGGACTTATTACGCAGTGTTTATCGTCGCTACTTCACTTTTGCTGGTAAATATTTTCCAAAACTGGTTGGTGCACGTGATTTGACCGAAGACGTCGTTGATGAGTGGTACAGTTACTTCCACCAATGTTCAGAATGTCGTCGTTGTTCTGTATTCTGCCCTTACGGCATCGATACTGCTGAAGTCACTATGGCAGCACGTGAAATTCTGGCACACATCGGTAAAGGCCAGAAATACGATAACGAAATTATCGGCAAGGTATTTACCATCGGTAACAATCTGGGTCTTCCCGAGCGCGCACTGGCCGACTCACTGGAAGGTCTGGAAGAAGATATTTTCGATGACATCGAAGTGCCCGTTAAGCTACCGCTCGACAAAAAAGGTGCCGATATTCTGCTGGTAACCCCTTCTGCTGACTTCTTTGCAGAACCGCATGTTGATGGTCTGATGGGTTATGCCAAAGTATTCCATGCCACCGGTGCCAACTGGACGTTAAGTTCCAAAGCATCAGAAGCTGCGAACTTCGGTTTATTCATCGGTAGTTACGAAAACATGCAGCGTATTTCCATGCGTATTCGTGAAGCAGCACTTGAACTGGGTGTTAAACGTATCGTTTACGGTGAATGCGGACATGCCTGGCGCGTTGGTTACAGCTTCCTGAATACCCTGGCAGGTCCTTTTGACTTCCTTGATCAAAGCTACCCTATTCCACAGCACATTTGTGAATACACCAAAGATGCTCTGGATCAGGGTCTACTGAATATCGATAAATCAGCAAACGATGACATGGTTCTGACTTTCCATGATTCCTGTAACGTGGCACGTGCTTCCGGTATGGGTAACTACCCTGGTGGTCAGTTCGATATTCCACGCGCTGTTATCAAGGCAGTCTGTAATAACTTTGTTGATATGGAACCAGGCACCACTCATGACGCAACATTCTGTTGTGGCGGTGGCGGTGGTCTGCTAACAGACGACTTAATGGAACTGCGCGTAAAAGGCATATTGCCGCGTGCATCCGCATTAACAAATGCAGTAAAGGAAAACGGTGTTACTCATATGGCCGCCATTTGTGCGATCTGTAAGAGTCAGTTTACCAAGGTACTTCCCTATTATGGATTTACCATGGATCAGATTGTCAGTGTTCATCAGTTGGTCAGTAATGCCATCGTCCTGGAAAGCCAGGGTGAGGAAGATAATGACAGCGATGACGATGACGCTGAAGAATAAGATCCAAAACACAACGAATTTTTAACTATACGGTTTTAGCATATAGGAGAACGAGCATGGCCACTTCCAAAGAAGACATGCAGAACAAAAACTTGACTTTTCGTCGCTTCGAAGAAGGCGATTACAAATGGTCAAGTATGCACGATAAAATTTTTGTCCAGGATACTTCACACAAGTGCCCTACCTATGTGCATCGCACACCACCCTGTCAGGGCAGCTGTCCTTCAGGTGAAGATATTCGTGGCTGGCTGGATATTATTCGTGGTATCGAAGTTCCACCCGAAGGTGTTTCTAAAGAAGAATACGCATTCCGCCGTTCTACAACGGCAAACCCTTTCCCTGCAATGATGGGTCGTGTTTGTCCTGCACCATGCCAGACTGGCTGTAACCGTAACAATGTTGATGATTTCGTTGGCATAAACTCGGTTGAGCAGTACATCGGTGACAGCGCTTACGCCGGTAAATATGCCTTTGGTGATCTACCTGCTCTGGGCGGCAAGAAAGTTGCCATCATCGGTGGTGGTCCAGCGGGTATGGCTGCAGCTTACCAGCTACGTAAAATGGGCATAGCCAGCACAATTTATGATGACCACGCTGAACTCGGCGGTATGATGCGCTACGGCATTCCCGGTTATCGTACTCCACGTGACGTACTGGATCACGAATGTCAGCGTATTGTTGACATGGGTGGTGTTGAACTGAAAATGAATACTCGCGTGGGCAAAGATGTGGCAGTTGCTGACGTTGAAAAATCACATGATGCCGTACTTTGGGCATTAGGTTGTAAAAAAGGCCGTGGTCTGTTTGTTGAAGGCTGGAACGAAACACCTAACTGTGTAACAGCGGTTGAATTCCTTGAGCAGTTCAACAAGGGTGACATGAAATACACTGCCAACAAGATCCTGTGTGTGGGTGGTGGTGATACTTCTATCGACGTTGTCTCTGTATCTCGTCGTATTGGTACTCTGAAAAACTACAATGAAAATCCTGAAGATTCAGCGACTGGCAAAACCATTCATGGCGATATTAATGCTGCAGACAAAAAACCTTGTGACAGCGTTGTCTTAACAGCTCTGTTCAAACAGGAAGACATGACTGCTGCAGAACACGAAGTACATGACGCACTGCACGAAGGTGTCGTTATCATGAACGAAGTTATGCCTGTTGAAATCATTAAAGATGCTAACGGTCGTGCAACTGCTCTAAAACTGGTTGATTGTAAATTTGAAAACAATGCACCAGTTGCCGTTGAAGGCGGTAAAGAACATATTGTTGAATGTGACATGATCGTTTCTGCAATCGGTCAGTTCGGCGATATGGAAGGCATTGAAGAAATGGACAACGGTCGTGCATTAATCGATGCTGACAAGTTCTATCAGGTTCCAGGTAAAGCCGGTCACTTCGTTTGTGGTGACATCGTTCGTCCCCACCTGTTAACAACTGCGATTGGTCAGGCATCTGTTGCTGCTGAAGCGATTGCGGCCTATGTTAACCAGACTGAAGCTAAAAAACGTCCTAAAGTCGATGTTCATCACTTCAATCTGATGGATAAATTACATGAAGCTAATCTGGAACCTGAATCATTTGCCGATAAAGGTCTGGAAGAAGACGGCCAACGTGGAACCTGTGACAAGAACTATGCGATTCATAACTATCAGGATCGTTCTGAACAGGAAATTATTTCGACTGATCAGATGTTCCTGGGTCACTTCGGTTTTGAAGAACGTAACCTGCGTACTGAAGATGTACCTTCTTCTGACGAAGTTCTGGGTCACTTCCATGAGCGTATGAATGGTCTTGCTGAAGAACAGGCTGTTGCTGAAGCTGGCCGCTGCATGAGCTGTGGTATGTGCTTTGAGTGTGACAACTGTGTGATTTTCTGTCCACAGGATGCTGTCTTCAAAGTTAAGAAAGACAAACACACAACTGGTCGTTATGTAGACACTGACTACAGTCGTTGTATCGGTTGTCATATTTGTGCTGATGTTTGTCCTACCGGTTATATCGACATGGGTATGGGCGAGTAAAACAGGAGATTGTAATGCTGCAGTTGAAACAACTCATGCATAAATCCTTATTGATGGTGATTGGAAGTGCCTTACTGGCACTTTCAACAGCCGTTTATGCTGATGGCGATAAAGCATCTTTCATGCCTGACATTCCTGAACCTAAGGATGAAAGTCTGAAATGTGTTCAACCTGAAGATGAAATGAAAAAAAATCACATGGAGTATATACTTCATCAACGTGATAAGACTCTGCGTGAAGGTGTTCGTACCAAACAATATAGTCTGAAAGAATGTATCAATTGCCATGTAGAGAAAAACTCTACAGCACGCTTTGGTGATGACAAACACTTCTGTAGCAGCTGTCATAATTATGCAGGTGTTACCATTGACTGTTTCCAATGTCATGCTGACCGTCCAAGTAGCAATAACAAACATTCACAAAGTACATCTTCGTTTCCTCACTATGCTGACAACTCAGTCGAAGGAGCGTCGAAATGATCGAAAAAACCATTAATTTTTCACGTCGCATTTTTGTTGAAAAAACGGCGACTGCTGTAGCCGGTCTTAGCATTGCACCCGGTGTGTTTCTCAATCAGGTCGCTCAGGCTAAACCAGCTGACCAGGCAGTGACTTCAGATGTTCGTTGGGGCATGTTAATCGATACCAACAAGTGCGCTACTGGTTGCACTGCCTGTGTATCTGCCTGTAATGAAGAAAATGGTATTCAGTCACATAATCGTCCTGCAACAGATCAGGTCTGGATACGTAAAGTTAAATTACGTGACAAACAAACGGGTCATGTAACTTCCCTGCCTATGATGTGCCAGCATTGTGAACACCCGCCCTGCGTTGATGTTTGCCCTACAGGTGCCTCAATGAAACGTGAAGACGGCATTGTTCTGGTTGATAAACACATTTGTATCGGTTGTCGTTACTGTATGATGGCCTGCCCTTACAAGGCACGTTCATTTGCACATGAGACGGTAACAGATCCTAAAGAATATGCACCTCGTGGTAAGGGTACAGTTGAAGCCTGCACATTATGCGTACATCGCGTTGACGAAGGCGGCACACCAGCCTGTGTCGAAGCCTGTAATGCCGCAGAACACGGTGCAATGATCTTTGGTGACCTGAAAGATCCTAATAGCGAAATATCAAAAGAACTTGAGAAACACGGCGGCAAGCAAATCCGTGCCGATCTGAATCTTAACACGGGTGTTCGTTATCAGGGCATTTAAGCAAAAAGTATTAGAGCTTAGTTGAAATCACTATGAAAAAAATACACTTACAAGAAATTGATGGAAACAGCATGGGCTATCTTGGCCTGCTGGCATTTTTAGGTGCTTTTGTTCTGGCAGCTTTAGGCTCAACCTATTATATGGAACATAATGGACACTGGGTGACTGGCATGAACAACCAGATCGTCTGGGGCATGCCGCATGTATTTGCTGTTTTCCTCATCGTAGCCGCATCCGGTGCACTGAATGTGGCTTCTATATCATCCGTATTCAACCAGAAGATATACAAACCGCTAGCGCCACTATCAACTCTGTTAGCCCTGTCGCTACTGATTGGTGGCCTGATGATACTGGTACTGGACCTGGGGCGCCCTGATCGTCTTATCGTGGCCATGACCAAATACAATTTCAAATCTATCTTTGCATGGAACATGATTCTGTATAACGGTTTCTTTGTCATTGTTGGTGTCTATGCATGGTTCATGCTGGATCACACCATGAAAAAATACAGTCGTTATGCCGGTTTTGCTGCCTTTATCTGGCGTCTGGCACTGACCACTGGTACTGGTTCCATCTTTGGCTTCCTGGTGGCGCGTCCTGGCTATGACATGGCCATGATGGCACCTATGTTTATCATTATGTCATTCTCATTTGGTCTGGCGATCTATTTGCTGGTACTGATGGCATCATACAACTGGACACAACGCCCACTGGGCGATGTTGTTGTTAACCGCTTACGTAAACTACTGGGTGTTTTTGTTGCTGCCGTACTCTACTTTGTAATTGTTTATCATCTGACCAACCTTTATGCGACAGAGCATCACGGTTTCGAAGCCTTCATGCTTCTTGGTGATAATGGCGGTTCCAAGTACTCAAGTATTTTCTGGGTAGGCCAAATCCTGTTGGGCAGCCTGATCCCACTGGCAATGATTTATGCCCCCGGTGTTGCAAATTGCCGTAAAACACTGGCGACTGCCTGTGTGCTGATTATCATTGGTGGACTGGCTCAGATGTATACTATCATTATTGGTGGTCAGGCTTATCCGATGGAAATCTTCCCTGGTATGGAAGTACTGGAAACCACGTTTGCTGATGGTGCCACAACAATCTATTCTGCATCACTACCTGAAATCCTGCTGGGTCTGGGTGGCATTGCAATGTCCTTGATTGTGGTTGCTCTGGGCATTAAAGTACTCGGCTTCCTGCCACAAAGTCTTGATGATGCCACTGTAGATCCTCATCACAAAGCTGATTAGAATTAAACAGTATTCGAGCACTTTGGTTACAGGGTGACGAATTATAACTGAACAGGACAACGGCTCGAAGACACTCTTCGAGCCGTTGTCATTTTAAGAATACTAAATATGTCGCGTCTATTAATATCAGCAGCACATAAATCGTCAGGTAAAACAACCATTACGATTGGACTGTGTGCAGCACTGGCTGAAAAAGGACTGGCTGTACAACCTTTCAAAAAAGGACCTGACTACATTGATCCCATGTGGTTAAGTCGTGCATCTGGCCGCCCCTGTCATAATCTTGATTTCTATACCATGCAGGCTGACGAAATCATCGATACAGTTGCTCACAACACACAAAATTCTGACATCACTATCATAGAAGGCAACAAAGGCCTTTACGATGGGCTGGATCTTGACGGTAGCAATTCAAATGCGGCACTGGCCGAGTTACTCAAAACGCCGGTCATTCTGGTTCTCGATGCCCGTGGCATGACCCGAGGGATTGCACCTTTAATACTTGGCTATCAGGCATTCGATCCTGATATTCATATTGCCGGCGTTATCCTTAACCAGCTGGGTGGCAGCCGTCATGAAAGTAAATTACGCTCCGTAATCGAACACTATACAGATATTTCAGTAGTCGGAGCTGTATATCGTAATCATCATCTTTCAATCGATGAACGACACCTGGGCCTTATACCCAGCAATGAAGATCAGTCCGCTGATAAAAAGATCCGTCAAATTCGTGATATTGTCAAAAGCCAGATTGATCTTAAGCTGATCATGGATATAGCAAAACAGGCTCAACCCATCAGTGCACATAGTCAGGCCAGAACCAGCACATCTAAAAAAGATTTACGTATTGGTATTGTTAAAAACAGTGCGTTTGGTTTTTATTATCCAGGCGATCTTCAGGCACTTGAAATGGCTGGCGCCGAACTTATCAACATTGACACGATTAGCGATCAGCGATTACCCGACATTGATGGTCTGTTCATTGGTGGTGGCTTCCCGGAAACACGCATGGAAGAACTGGCCGCCAATACCAGTATGCGAAATGAAATTAAGACTGCCATAGATAATGGTCTGCCAACGTATGCTGAATGTGGTGGCTTAATGTACCTCAGTCGTAGCCTTCAATGGAAAGATAAAACAGCTGATATGGTTGGTGTTATACAGGCCAATACTGTCATGCATGAATCACCTCAGGGGCGAGGATACATACGCCTGCAGGAAACATCTGAACACCCCTGGAAATCGCATACAATAGATGGAAAAGAAATTGCAGGACATGAATTCCACTATTCAGCACTGGAAAACATTGATCCCTCACTGCATTTCGCATACCGTATACTACGTGGTAGCGGTATTGATGGGCAACATGATGGCATCATTTACAAGAATCTGCTTGCCTGTTACGCACATCTTAGAGACACGCGAGCCAATCACTGGGCTATCCGCTTTGTTGATTTTGTCAGACAATGCAAAGACAGTTAATATTATAGTTTTGAACTGGAGTTTATTTTTATGATTACCCTGACACCAGCAGCAGCCAAACAAATACGCCTATCTGCCAAAGAAGGTAATCTTGATGGCTTGCCTATTCGTGTTGCCGCAACAAAAAATAATGATGGCAGCCTGCATTACGGCATGGGCTTCGATGATGTTAAAGAAGATGATACAACCTACACATCTGAAAATATTGATGTTGTAATATCTGAAGCATCAAAATCATTACTCAACGGAACAACCATTGATTATGTTGAAATTGAGCCTGGAAACCCTCAATTTATATTCATGAACCCCAATGATCCCAACTTCAAGCCACCTACTGAATAAGTTGTAAATGTATTCACTTAGTTTGAAATCAACTGAAAAAGACCGGCAGTCTTCCCGGCTGGTTAGCCGTTGCTTATTTATTCTCTTTATTCTACTGAGTGGTTTAGGAATAAGTAGTTACTGGCTATTTCATACCACCAGCAATCAGTCACTGGCAATCACATCACATACCCTGCTGTTGATCAGTACTTTTTTATTTATTATTTTTATTGCTTTCAAAAACAATAAAAGACTGACATCAAACGATATGCAACGAGATCAAGCTCAGAACATATTATATGATATTACCAGTGTTATTAACTCCTGCCACGACCTTAAAGAGCTACTTGATAAATTCTGTACCGAAATAAGCAAGTCACTGAATGCTCGCAATGTATCCATCTGGTTAATTACAGAACACAACTGGCTGGAATATATTTCAAGCACAGGAATAGATCCGAAAGTTACCAATCAGCCAAAAAGAATAAAATTAACCGAAGAACTGCTTGCTACACTCAGTGACAATAAAGTTATTCATGGCAATGAACATGTAGAAAGACTGGGTGAAATCTTACACTGTAATGTTTCTGAAGAAATTAAATCCTATTACATACCATTACATTCAAAAGAAAACATATTAGGTATTGTTCGAATTAAAATCGAAAAAATACCATTCGATAATTTGAATAACTTCAAAGAACTACTGATACGCCTCAACAACCAGCTAAGTATCGCCATTGAAAAAGCACGTGTGGATCAGGAAACACGTCGCATGATAATAATGGAAGAAAGAAGCCTGATAGCTAATGAACTTCATGATTCTCTGGCCCAGACTTTGGCCAGCCTTAAATTCCAGGTTCGTGTACTCGATGAAACCCTTCAACCCACATCTGAATTTCAGTCGATTCGCGGCATTGAACAGGTTGAAAATAGCCTTGATGAAGCATATACCGACTTGAGAGAACTTATTGCACACTGTCGTACACCAATAAAAAGCCAGGGTCTGATAGCAGCTGTTGAGAAACTAATATCACGTTTCCGTAAAGAGTCAGGCATTCATGTATTATTACAAACTGACTGGCAGAACTCTGATCTGCCCCCTAATATGGAAATGCATATCTTCCGTATTGTACAGGAAGCCATGAACAACATTCGTAAGCACAGTGGCGCAAATAATGTTCGCATCATGTTTCGCTGTGATGATAAAGGCAATCATAGTGTACTGGTTGAAAATGACGGGCTGGGTTTTGAAACACCCACATCCAGTGATCACCCTGGCAAACATCTTGGCCTGACCATTATGAAAGAACGCGCGATTCATCTGGGTGGTGAATTACGGATCGAAAGTGAGCCAGACGAAGGCACACGTATCGAGCTGGTATTTAACTATAATAGCGAATCAGAACACGACCCACTGCAACGACTTTCGGGAATTAAAAAATGAGTATGCGCGTCATAATGATTGATGACCACGCCCTGTTCAGGGTAGGGTTACAGGGACTGCTTGAACAACGTGGCATCGAAGTGATTGCAGCTGTCGCAGAAGGTTCAGAAGGTATCAGACTGGCTCAGGAATTACAGCCCAATATTATCCTGCTTGACCTGCGTATGCCAGATATGAGCGGACTGGATGTGCTTCGCAAAATAAAAGAAAAGAAAATCAAGATCCCTGTTGTCATGTTGACCACAAGCAATGAAGAACACGATCTGGTTGAAGCACTGCGTAATGGCGCACAGGGTTATTTATTAAAAGACATGGAGCCTGATGAACTGGTCAGTGCATTACGTGATATCGAACGAGGCAAGAATGTTGTTGCTCAGGGTTTAACCGATGTTCTTGCCCGCATGGTTCAGGGCGACCCCATGGAAGAAGAACCAAAAGATAATCCTTTTTCAGATTTAACGCCAAGAGAACTGGAAATACTTTGCCTGCTGGCAGACGGTCAAAGCAATAAGGTTATTGCTCGCAATCTTGGCATTTCTGATGGCACAGTAAAACTGCATGTTAAGGCCATATTAAGAAAGCTTCATGTTCATTCTCGTGTTGAAGCTGCTGTTATTGCTGTTGAACAGGGATTACGTCAAAACAGTAATACACCAGATCGGTCCAGTTAATTTATGAAAACATTTAAACAGCTGATTGAAGATGTCATCCCACATATAAATGAATTGTTCCCATGGGACCTTGAGGAACGTATGCAGGAAACAGACGACCTGCTACTCATCGATATAACAGAAGCCAAAGAATATAATACTGTACATATAAAAAATGCCCTCAATGTACCGCGTGGAGTTCTGGAAGCATCATGTGAATGGAACTATGAGGACACCGTCCCTGAACTGGCTGCCGGGCGTGATCGTGAAATCGTCATCATCTGTCGCTCCGGTAATCGCAGTGCTCTTGCCGCTTATACCATGCAACTCATGGGATTTACTAACGTCAGCTCTTTGAAAACAGGGTTACGTGGCTGGTTTGATTATGAACTGCCACTGTACGATGGCGATGGCAATGAAGTTGATGAAGATGAGATAGATGCTTATTTCAGTATAGGACCTCTACCTGAACAGATGGAGCCCGTAGAATAAATAATATTGTTTCGACTTAGAAATATAGCTGTTTCTATCAGGCAATAATTATAATCTTTCGTCCCGGGATCAGTTTTCAGCTAATAAAACTTTCGATCTTTACGACGCTTACCTGCCTGCTGTATAACCACGCCTTTAACTGCTGATGGCCCGGCGAATTCTTCCGTTTCATACAGATCATTTAAAGGAACCAGATAATGCCTTTCCTCATGTAAACGGTATTGGCGAAAAGTATATTCATCATTGTGTACTGCCACCACATAACAGCCGTCGCGTAAAACCCCTTCAGGATCAACAATGATTACCACGCCTTCCATAAACTCGGGCTGCATACTATCACCCAGTACCTGAAGTGCGAAAGGCTCGGCTTTACTACATGAAGAAGCTTGCATAAGACCATCTCTATAATTAACAAAACCGTATTATACATGATCATTTTACTGGTATTAAACCTACCAATCATCGTGAAAACGGGCATAACGGATCGATATGTTATATAATATCAGCCTAATTTTTTTTGATTAATAAACAAGTACTTAGATCATGTCAGAACAACGTATACGCCGCAATAAACTGGTCCAGTTCACATACAGTATCGCAGATGACGAAGGTAATATCGTCGAGCAGGTCGACTTGCCCGTCAATTATGTACATGGCGCCAGCTCAATGGGCCTAATTGAACGCGTCGAGCGCGCTCTGGAAGGCCACCGTGAAGGTGATACCATAGAAGTCGAAGTACCGCCTTCAGAAGGCTTTGGCGAACATGATCCTGACCTGACTTTTGCTGATGATATCGATAATGTACCGCCACAGTTTCGCAAAGTTGGTACACAGGTCGAAATGGCAAATGATTCCGGTGATACCAAGACATTTATTGTTACAAAAGTCGAAAATGGTAAAGTCACTCTTGATGGCAATCACCCACTGGCCGGTAAAGTCGCCAAATTTGCAGTAAAAGTACTTTCTATCCGAGATGCCACCCCTGAAGAAATCAGGAGCGGCGCCGACAATCCAAATGTGAATGTCTCAATTCACTAATTATTGAATCATTAACGTTTCAATCTGGCCACACCAACCAGTTTAAGTACCCATTTTTCAATAAATGGCTCTGAAATACCGGTTTTCATTTTGCGGATAAAATATTTTTCAAATGAGATTTTAGCCCAGTGCACCCACTTGCCTTTTTTAAACCAGGTAACATTACGTGGCGGAATCTGAGGCAATGCTATAAATGCCGCACCTGTATCACCCAGATCCGCCAGGCAGAATGCATTCCATGTTGCCTTTGATGCAACCGGGTAACCAGTCAGCTCAGCTTTAATATTACGTACGATTGCAGTCACCATTGATTCAATCATATAACCGGTTTTAGGGGCACCTGTTGGTACGGGCGTGGCTTCAACCGGTGGGATAGCAATACAAACACCCGCAGAATAAATATTTGGGTATTTTGGACTGCGTTGGTGCTCATCAACAATTACAAAACCTCTTGGGTTACATAAACCTTCAACTTTAGTAACCGGATCCACACCCTTAAATGCGGGTAATATCATTGAATGTTTGAACTCAAGTTCATGCTGTTTTGCCACCTCACCCGCGTCATTCATTTCATCAACATACATTTTACCTTCTTCAACTTTGGTAACTTTTGCATTGGTAATAAACTTGATATGTCGATTGCGCATTTCATGTTCAAGCAAGCCCCTTGAGTCACCAACTCCACCCAGGCCAAGATGTCCTATATAAGGTTCACTGGTTACAAATGTCATTGGCACCCTGTCTCGTACCTTATGCTTACGAAGAGCAGTATCAACAATAGCCGCATATTCATAAGCGGGACCAAAACAGCTGGCAAAAGGCGCAGCACCAATAACGACATGCCCCGGGTCATCAACCAGTTTCATAAAATCATCATATGCCTTTTCTGCATGATCAACAGTGCATATTGAATGGGTAAATCCATTAACAGGACCAGTGCCTTCGACTTCATCAAAAGCAAGTTTTGGTCCGGTTGCAATTAGCAAGAAATCATAATTCACTTCCTGACCATCTTTTAATATAAGTTTACTGCCTTCTGCATCAATAGTTTCTACCCAGCCAACAACTAAATTAATCTTCTTTTTCTTGAGATAAGGCTCTAAAGGAATTGTAATTTGCTTACGGTTACGCCAGCCAACGGCTAACCATGGATTTGACGGGACAAACTGGAAATAATCATTGGCATTAACAACAGTAACCTCATGTTGTTTCCCCAATACCTGCCGTAATTCATACGCTGCTGGCATCCCACCAAGCCCTGCGCCTAGCACCACCACATTAGCCATAGCACCACCTCATTAAAATAAAATAAAAAAAGAAATTCACAAGAAGAAGATTAATTATTTTAATATTTACATATATCTCTGCTAAAAATATTGATATTTATCAGAGCATTAATTAGATGAGCATATACTTATATTATTAATTTCTTATAACAAAATCAGAAATCAGATATGAAAATACCTGGTCACAAGATCATCATCAGGCACATGGTTAATAAGCTGAAAATAAAGTCTCATAATAATCACCAAAGATATAAACAGACAATCTAGATCTAAACAATCATTTATGTCGTATGATTAACCTAATGACATAGTGAATGAAAATATTTAATAATGATTAATAACAGTTCGTAACAAAATAGCAATAACAACCCCTCATAAAGAACGGTTTGATATTTAAAAATGAGAATCCGTCATGAAAAAGTATAAATCGGAAACAACTTCTACAATAATTTATAGCATTTTAATACTATTGCTGATTTCCACATCAATTAGCCATGCAAATGAAAATATACTGAGAATAGCTGGCTGGGATGTGTATTCTGACCCACTGAGAAAAGATAAAACAATTGGCTATAAAAGCTTTGAAAAAAAATACAATATAACAATACAATTTAAACCCTTAAACAACCTTGATGCAATCATTGATTTTGCCGAGACTGACACGAACTTTGATATTTTCATTATATCGAATGAAGGCATACGCCTGTTACATGATATGGATCTGGTTGAAGAACTTGATCTTGAAAAACTACCCAATTATCAAAGCCTGCATCATAATTTACGACTCTCTGACTGGAGCATGTTTAATGGCAGTGTTTTTGCAGTACCATGGGCATGGGGACCTACAGGACTGTTATATAACGAGGACATAATAAAAAACCCTGTTAGCTGGTCTGTTCTATGGGACCCAAAATACAAAGGAAGAGTCGCTCTCTGGAACGACGTCTCTATGATATGGACAACTGCACTTTATCTTGGCTATAAAAATGTATACAGCCTGACCAGAGACCAACTCAGACATGTAAAGGGCAAACTACTCGAGCTAAATAAAAATGTTTATGGTTATTACAACGGTGAAGAAGAGGAGCTCAAGTTTATATTAGAAAAAGATGTAATTGCAATGAACAGCTGGTTTGACCCGTCATCACGTTTTAAAAAAAAGAATCTAAATTTCAGAATGATCATACCTGATGAAGGTGCAGTAGGCATGTTTGATAGCTACCTGATCAGAAAAACCAGCATACATAAAGAACTTTCTCATAAGTTTATTGACCATCAAATAAGCCCGTCCATTCAAAAACAAATGACAAATATAACAGGGCTTGCACCTGCCAATATTGAAACTCTCAGTCTTATGAGCGGCAAGGAAATAAAAGCATTACACCTTGATGAATCAGACTATTTCAATAAAATTATTCTTTGGGATCATATGCCAAGAAAACATCTTTATGAGAAAGTCATAACAGAAATAAGAAATGACCTGAAGCAAAGAACCGGAAATCAATGAAATTACAATCTCGTTTCTTATTAGTCTATGGTCTCGGCGGAATTGCCTTTCTGGCTGCCACTACTTTCGTGGTTTTTTTCAGCATGCAAAATAGCATGACAGAAAAGCTTGAATCGCAATTTCTGGCTAATGCCGAGATTAAATTCGCAAAAGCATATGAAGTTCTCAATGACATCACATTACACTTCCAGGCCAACACAAGACTGCCTATGTTCAGGCTATATAGATACCACAATCTAACATTAAATGAACCTGCAAAACGCGATGATATACGACAACTGGAGCTTTTTTTTCATGAGCAGCAAAATATAAATCCAACCATCATAAGAACACAATTTATAGATACTGATGGTTTCGAACTGTTACATATAGAAAACAAGAATATTATCAAAAAACACAGAGACCTCTCAAAAAACACCTATATTAAGCAAGCCTTACTACTCAATGCAGAAAGCAGCAGCATATCTATACTGCCAGACTCAAAACAACCCGAACGCATTGTATGGTGGCTACCTGTTTATGTAGCCAATAATGTACACATTGGTATTTTAGCGATCCATGTAGACTTTAACTATATAAGAAATATTATTAACAGCCTTAGTGAAAACAAATCTGAGTGGTCTTGTTTATATGATGAAAACTATATACTACTAAGCTCAAGTCTAGCTGATAAGAAATGCAACAATGAAATAAACAACCTCTGGTCATATACGAAATCATTAAGAATTTCTAACATTAACTGGCCACTTACCATACAAACACATCAGGATAATTATTTAGAAGAGGTTATCACCTTACGTTGGGTAATATTTGGTTTCATTTTACCCTTTATTGCAGCCATTGCATTTCTTACTATTCTCATTACATCCAGACATATCACAACAACCATCAAAAGCATCGTACAGTCTGCACATTCACTCGGATCCGATAGCACCTATATACCTGGTAATATAACCACTACTGATGAACTTAATGAATTATCAGCCGAGTTAAACAGAACTGCCAAATTAATTCAAATACGAACTAATGAGCTCATCCAGAGCAATAAAGAACTTGAATCATTCAGCTATACCATTGCTCATGATCTGCGCACACCTTTACGCACTATTGTTGGCTTTAGTCAGATACTTATGAAACACACACAAGACAAGCTAGATGACAACTCAATTGAATATTTAAACAGAATAACTTCAGCCACACATAAAATGTCTAATCTAATAGACAAAATACTTGAATTATCGCGAATAACAAGAATTGAGAGCCATTTTGAATTAGTTAATTTAAGCACGCTATCCGAACTAATACTTAATGATCTGTCAGCCACTGACCCTGATAAAAAAATAAAATGGAACATAGAAAATGAGATGATCGTTAAAGGTGATGCACATCTATTAAAGGCGCTTCTGGAAAATATCCTGGGTAATTCCTGGAAATACACAAATAACAATGAATATTCAGAAATTCAATTCTATACTCGTACCGAGACTAATAGAACAATATACTGTATACAGGATAATGGCGCTGGCTTTGATATGAAGTATATTGATAAACTATTCAAACCCTTTGAAAGATTACATAATAAAAATGACTTTGAAGGCACAGGCGTTGGTCTGGCATCAGCTGAACGTATTATAAAAAAACACCACGGCCATATTTGGGCAGAATCACGACTGGATCAGGGCACAACACTTTATTTCACGATTAATGAATAACTTTAATGCTGTCATTCACTAACCATTTATCTGAAACATTGATTACCACATTTTTTATCCGTTAATAAAACCGTATTTTATATCTATGATCCAGTTATATAAATAATCAGATACATTCCTGATACAATCTGGAGCGTATGATCAATAAGGAAATACATGATCAAACAACTCATACTGCTGGTTGAAGATAATCCCGATGATGAAGCGCTGGCCATACTGGCTTTACGAGAAAATGGCTTCACATCGGATATTGTAGTTGCCCATGACGGTGAAGAAGCACTAGAAATACTCACCGGCTCAAAGAATATTAAAATCAGACCTGACCTTATTCTGCTTGATCTCAAATTACCAAAACTCAGCGGTATTGAAGTCTTGAAGCATATACGTGAACAAGCCGAAACTAAACATACCCCTGTTGTTATGCTAACAACATCATTAGAAGATGCTGATATTGCGAACAGCTACGATAATGGCGCAAACAGTTATATTCGAAAACCGGTTAATTATAATGATTTTGTTGAACAACTCGGTTATGTCATTAAATACTGGTTCATCTGCAATAAAGCTATTTAACGACTATTGATTCACCATCATTAAAGCGTTTATTACAGGTTAATCCCCAGTGGATTTTCAGGATCTATCCCGTCCATGAATTGTAATCGCCTGTCACTGTTAGTAATCTGATAAATCAGTCCCATCCAGTTACCGATAACCTCGCCAGCCGTATCACGCCATGTGTTATTCAATCGAGACACAATCAAATCTTCAGGTAGCTCGGGTAATGGTTTCTCCTGATTCATGGCTTCATCCAGCACAACCCTGTACTCATTAAGAATCGCCTGCTCAAAAATGCCAAAATAATTCTCTGGAAAAGGTGGATAATCATGACGCTGACCTTTTGCATACAGAACAACTTCACGCTTATATTCTTTCAGTAAGGAGATGGTGTCATATTCGGGGTGGCCCTGAAAAAAAACTGTGCGAAAACCATCTGGGCTAGTCGCCAGGTGTACGCCACCATTATCCATTTCTGCCAGTATTTTTAATCCCGCCTGTTTAAACTGCGAGCTGGTTACAGCATTCCAACGTGAATGCGGCACATCAAAACGTGTATTTATATCAACAACCAGTGGATGGGTGTTATCGACTACCTGATGAGAAAATACTCCCCATATTTTTTCAGACTGCGGCTGACGCTTCTGATGATAACGAAATTCCAGTACCGCATGAGTTGCCAGACAGGAACACAAAGTAGAGGTTACATTGTTATATGCCCAGTCAACCACTTCAATTAATGGCTGCCAGAATGGCTGATTGGACAAATCCGAGCCAATAACATTTGCACCGGTAATAATTAAAGCATCAAGGCCCTGTTCCCGGATCTGATCAAAAGTTTCATAATATTGATCAATGTGTTGCTGTGCATTATCACCACGGGGAATTTCAGGCAAGGTAAAAGGATGCACATAAAACTGTGCAATGGGGTTACTCTCGCCTATCAGTCTTAGGAATTGGCGCTCTGTTGCAGAAATGGCCGCATCCGGCATCATATTTAGCAGACCAATATGCAATTCGCGTATATCCTGATGCAATGCAAAATCTGGCGCCAGCACACGAATACCCTCACCACGAAGGCGATTAAAAGATGGCAAATTATTATGCGCAACTAATGGCATTTACATTCTCTCTATTAATGATCTGATCTTCTATAAACTAATTACTTTGTCGACCAATAGCTGTTTCCAGTAACTGGAGAAAATCCTTTTCATCCCTTACCTGTGCAACTTCCTGCGAAGTTACCGTATAGCCATGGGGTTTAGCAATTGCATCATATCGAGGGATACGCGAATGAAACAGGCGAGGGAATACCCAACGGGTAAATTCATCGGGATTCATTTCCGCTGCAAATTGCATATTATTTTCCTGTAAATAAATTGCCAGCTGTTCCCTTAAAAAATCAGGTCGATAATATAACGGCTTGGGATCACTCTGTGCGCGCTTGATCAGTTTGTTTTCTTCTTCCTGATTGGTTACCTTGATATATAAAATCAGGGTATGCTTAACCAGCTGGTCAATAACAGCAGGCTCATCAAGTTCACACAAACTACCGCCCACATCATTCACAAAATGCTGATAGCCGTAAATTTCTCTAGCCTTGCGTATAAAATCAGGCACATCATACATGGTGGCAATTTCAGCTTCACGGTATAACGCCTGTCGTTTGATAAAATCATCCAGTTCGACACCACCAAGTTCCGGATTACCTAATTTCCCTATATAACTAAGCACAGGTCCAAGATCATGCACTTTGATATTATTACGAATATAAATCCAGTCACGTCTTAACAGGTCTTTAAGAAAAGGAACCTGCATAGCCTGCTGCTTGATCATATCCATTATAGGCTCATCTAAATAGCGGGTACCTATTCGATAATCACCAGAAAAATGAAACCAGTTAGATTCTCGTAGTAATGCTGATAAATAGGTTTTACCTACACCGGACATGCCTAATAAGGTAATTTTCTTGTTCTTCCAGGCGCGGAATTCATCGACAGTGAACTTCACTTGGTACTCCAAAAATCCGAAAAACCTGATTATGCAGGATTCAGAGCAGGAGGGGAACTCGTAAAGTATAAGTTCTAACAGGTAATTATTTGAAGTTCCTCAGGCAACATTGACCTGAAGGGTTTCTAATTGAGCACTCACATAGATTATTTTTTGTCTGCTCAATAATGTAATGCCTAATCATCTCCATGGATTGCTCAGAAGCTACATCTGCAGCAGATACATCAAAGCAATAACAAATTGTCGCATACAAATCAGATGATTCGTAGCTGCTGCCAGCACGGATATCAGGCTTTCTTAGCAAATGCCCTGACTGACTAAAATAAACCACATCGCAATTAGCATCAGTACAGAAATAATAATGATCATCAAGATCTTTCTGCCATGGTTTTCTAATCTGATGCAATACGGTTTTAAGCTGGATACGATTATAGGCATGCCCATTCACCGGGCAAATCGCTTTTTTTGAAGGCACAACATATTCAGGTTTACAGCAATCCGACATCTGAACGCTCCTACAAACAGATGAATTAACCAATTATAGATTAAATTACCAAAACCTGAACTCGTCAGGCATCCAGCTACCCGGATGCCCTTGAGTAGTAATTACTTGCCGACACCGACCACTGCGCTAGGATCGACTTCATACATTGAAGGCAATGAATGAGCGATACCTTTATGACAATCTATGCAGGTTTTTCCATCATCAAAGCCGACACTATGGTTTTTCATGGCACGACGCTGCTGCTTGGTATAGTCCATCGATTCAAAATCATGACAGTTTCGACATTCTCTTGAATCCGTCTTTTTCATGGTTTTCCAGACATTTTGAGCCAGCTTAAGGCGCTTGGCCTCAAATTTTTCTGGCGTATCAACACTGCCTAAGGCTTTATGCAGTAGCTCATTACTGGCCTGAATTTTTCTTACAATTTTATGCACCCATTCTTTAGGTACATGGCAATCAGGACAGGTTGCCCTTACACCGGTACGATTAGAATAATGAATGGTGTTTTTATACTCTTCATACACATTCACTCTCATTTCATGGCAGGAAATACAAAATGATTCCTGATTAGTTGCTTCCATTGCGGTATTAAATCCGCCCCAGAAAATAATACCTGCCACAAAACCACCGATGAGAAGACTACCCAGAGATGCAGCACTCGGACGCTTTAGCTTTTCCAGGATACTATTAATCTTGCTCATTGTTATTCTCTCTTTGCCAATTAGTTAGTGACGAATAGTTTCAACTGGTGTGAAAGTATTTTCTACCAGCGGTTGCGCATCGGCTTGCGGCACATGACATTGGGTACAGAAATACCTGCGCGCAGCCACATTGGCATGAACACTCATCTCACGATCGGCAAAGTGCGTCTGACTAATCTTGGTTGCCCCAGCTTCTTTATAATTAGCCCAGCTATGACAGGTCAAACATTTATTAAATTTGAGATTTATCGTGTATCCCTCAACCTTATGGGGAATCAATGGCGGCTGCTGCACATAATCGCGAGCAATCGGTTCACGCCCCTCTTGTGTTTTCTTAATAACTACCTTGTTTGATGGAGCATCCAGATCATTTGCACCACGCAATGACTTCACCTGGTCAGCATATGCCTGTGACATAACCCCCATCGCTAAGGCCAGAAGGATTCCCATAACAAATGGTTTTTTCATGGCAGGACCTCTCTTTGATGTAAGACTTTAATTGATATTTTTTTATTAAAACGATGATCGAATTTGAAGACATCTTTAGAACAAATATCGATACACCGTCCACAATTAGTACAGTTCACTGACATAATCATTGAACTAATATTCTTCTCTTCACCTCTGAGCGCAGGTGTTATCACCTGAGGTTCAGGGCAGATTGCAAAACATTCCATGCAATCATCACATTTCTTTCGTGCATAAGCATTAACACGTAACAAACTAAACTTGGTCAGCAAACTATAAAATGCACCCACTGGACATAAATGACCACACCATCCTCGCTGACTCACAAAAGCATCAAATACAAAAATCGCTATTGCAATTATCCAGGCGGAAACAGAACCAAAAATAATTGCTCGTGGCAATATGGTCACAGGATTAATAGACTCCCATGCCATAACACCTGTCACTAATGCAATTACAAATGTCATTGCCAGAATCCAGTATCGCGTATTTCGGGATAATTGTGTCCCACCCTTAATACCCAATTTATAGCGTAACCAGCTTGCCGCATCTGTAATCACATTCACCGGGCAAACCCAGGAACAATAAATACGCCCACCAAACAGCAAATAAAATGCAACAACAATTAAGGCACCTGTTATTGCAGTAACTTCCATTAAATGACCGGCAAATAATGACTGCATCACAACATAAGGATCAGAAAGCGGCAATACATCCAACGTTAAACTGGATACCAGATTGCCTTTTACAATCCATATACCAAACCAGGGACCGAGTAAAAACAATACCAATATAGCCAACTGGGAAATACGACGCAGTATTAACCACTTATACGCTAGTAACCAGCCTTTGGTTTTAATCGCATCGAAACCCAGTTTTTTTACCTCAACCGCCATTAACGCTATTACCTATTTTAAGCTGGCCCAATTTTTTAACTTCACCCAGCATTAACGCGGTATCCCTTTATTCAATCTATCCAGCGGATTTTCAGAAAATGGTGCATCCTGCTGTTCTTGAATTAAACCTTTGCCCTCATATTCATAGCGCATACCTTCCGGCAAATTATATTCATGCTGTTCATCCGGTGTTACCAGGCTACTGCCAGCTTTCTGTTTTTCTTTCCAGCCCAGTCGATAATGCTTTCCTAACTCACCTTTAGCCAGTTTATCTGGAAACACTTTTATCGCTGCTTCATCCAGTATGCAGGCATGCTCACATTTACCACATCCGGTGCAATCACTGGAATGCACCACCGGAATAAATAAAGCATGCTTACCTGTACGCACATTATGCTGCTTATCCAACGTAATGGCCTTGCCTCTTACAGGACATACGTTAAAACAAACTTCACACCGCAACCCTCTAAAAGCAATACAACTTTCCTGATCAACTACCACCGCAAGGCCCATGCGCGACTCATCAATTTTAGTCAGCGCCGGATCCAAAGCACCTGTTGGGCAGGCTTTGACACAGGGAATGTCTTCACACATTTCGCAGGGTACTTTTCGCGCTTCGAAATATGGTGTACCGACACTCACATCATCCAGCAAGTCAGCAAGCTTTAATGTGTCATAAGGGCAATCACGGACACATAAGCCACACCGTACACAGGCGCTCAGAAATGCTTCTTCACTGCCTGCACCTGGTGGTCTGATAGCCTGTGCCGGTAAGGACAGAGACTGACGTGAAAACACACCCAAGCCCAGTCCCAGCAAGCTCACTCCACCGGCCGTTCTGGCCATACCGACCAGAAACTTACGCCGACTTTGCGCTGACTTTTGTTCAGACATCTACCAGTTGCCCATCTACAATCCTAACTACTGCTTATACCTTTACTACTTTGACTGCACATTTCTTGAAGTCAGTTTCTTTAGATAAAGGATCAGTTGCATCCAGCGTTACTTTGTTGATCAAACGACCCGCATCAAACCAGGGTACAAAAATCAAACCTGCTGGAGGACGGTTACGACCGCGTGTTTCAACCATAGCCTCAATTTCACCACGACGAGAAACCACTTTTGCTGTCATACCTCGGCGCAAACCACGATTTTTGGCATCCTCTGGATGCATATAAATAACGGCATCCGGAACTGCTCGATACAATTCAGGCACGCGACGGGTCATAGAACCTGAATGCCAGTGCTCTAAGACACGACCGGTTGATAACCACAGATCATATTCCTGATCCGGACTTTCCGCAGGTGGCTCATAAGGTGCAGTTATAATATTCGCTCGACCATCGTCTCTGCCGTAGAACTTAACATCTTCACCTTTTTTCACATAAGGATCATAACCTTCGCGATAACGCCACAGGGTTTCCTTTCCATCAACCACTGGCCAACGTAAGCCGCGCACTCTATGATAAGTATCGAAATCTGCCAGTTCATGTCCTTTTTTAGGACCTTCTAACTGGAAGCGACGATATTCCTCAAACAAGCCTTTCTGTACATAGTAACCAAAATGTTCCATTTCATGATTGTTGTACTCGTTACCACGATCATCAGTGATTGTCTGCTTTTTAAATTTATCAATCTGTCCATTGGCATAAAGCACGTCATACAGCGTTTTGCCTTTGTATTCAGGTGATTTTGCCAACAGATCTGCAGGCCATACCTCCTCTACCTTGAAACGTTTGGAAAACTCCATTACCTGCCAGAGATCTGACTTTGCGTCACCTGGTGCACTTACCTGTTCACGCCAGAACTGGGTACGACGTTCAGCATTACCATAAGCACCTTCTTTTTCTATCCACATAGCTGTTGGCAAAACAAGATCCGCCGCCATGGCCGTTACTGTTGGGTAGGGATCAGAAACCACAATGAAATTATCCGGGTTACGATAACCAGGGTAACCTTCTTCATTCATATTAGGAGCAGCCTGCATATTGTTGTTACACATTACCCAATAGGCATTCAATTTCCCATCTTTCAACATACGATGCTGCAGTACCGCATGATAGCCAACCTTTCCTGGCACAGTGCCTTCAGGTAATTTCCAGATCTTTTCTGCAAAATCGCGATGAGGTTTTTTGGCCACTACATAATCAGCTGGTAAACGATGTGCAAAAGTACCCACTTCACGAGCAGTACCACAGGCAGAAGGCTGTCCAGTTAATGAGAAAGGACTATTGCCCGGCTCAGAAATCTTACCGGTTAACAAATGAACGTTATACATCAGACCATTAACCCAGACACCACGGGTATGCTGATTAAAGCCCATAGTCCAGAGTGAAGTGATTTTTTTATTCGGATCCGCATAGAGTTTAGCCAGACGCAATAGCTTCTCTTTGGGCACACCACTGAGTTTCGCTGTATATTCCAGCGTATAAGATTCTACGCTTTTCGCATATTCATCAAAACTGATAGCTTCCAGTTTTCCTTTACCAGCATTCTTGGCTTTCTGTTCCAGTTCATGGGTAGGACGTAAACCATAACCAATATCAGTTGGTGTTTTTGTGAAATTAACATGTTTATCCAGGAAATCCTTGTTATAGGCTTTATTCTGAATAATGTAATTAGCGATGTAATTTAAAATAGCCAGATCGGTTTGAGGTGTAAACACCATGCCATTGTCGGCCAACTCAAAACTACGATGCTCGAAAGTTGATAAGACATGAACTTCACAACCTGGCTTGGTTAAACGGGTATCCGTAATACGCGTCCACAAAATCGGATGCATTTCTGCCATGTTCGAACCCCAGAGCACAAAGGCATCCGCATGTTCGAGATCATCATAACAACCCATCGGTTCATCCGAACCAAAACCACGAATAAAGGCGCCCACCGCAGATGCCATACAGTGTCGAGCATTAGGATCAATATTATTTGAACGGAAACCGGCCTTGTATAATTTAGATGCTGCATAACCTTCCCATACGGTCCACTGACCTGAACCAAACATGCCGACACGGGAAGTCAGTTCATCAACAGGCTTACCGGCATTTTCTTCATTACTCTGCTTGATGGCGGCTTTCCATTTTTCAGCCATGATATCGAAAGCTTCATCCCAGGAGACTTCAACAAATTCACCTTCTTTATCATATTTACCATTGGTTTTACGCAATAAAGGTTTAGTTAAACGATCTTTTCCATACATAATCTTGGAAAGAAAATAACCTTTTATACAATTCAATCCCCGATTTACAGGTGCATCAGGGTCACCCTGCGTAGCAACAACACGATTGTTACGTGTGCCAATCAGAACACTACAACCTGTGCCGCAGAAACGACAGGCTGCTTTATCCCAACGAATATCATCTTCTGCTTTAACTATCGCTTCCGTTATACCCGGTATGGTTACACCGGCCGCAGTTGCGGTTGCTGCGATAGCATTATTTTTTATGAAGTCACGCCTTGTTAATTTCATGCCGACATCTCCCCTTGGGTAACTGAATTTTCGGTAACTTGAATATCATCACTATATTGATAAACCATTGAAGCAGACAGCACGCCATCTACCGTCTGAAAACTGGAAATTGTATCTGCCACAAATCGTCTAGTGTTGCCTTCTACTGTAACAATCAGTCGTCCGTGATCCGTGGCTGAATGAACTTCTACACCTGACATATTTTCTAAATAGTTTTTCACCTGTTGAGCATTTTCCTCTCTGGCATGAACCAGCACTCCACAAATGTTAAATTCACTCATAAACACTCTCCAGTTGATCATTATTTGTAATGTGTTTCATTTCTATGGCCTGCACTGGACAGATAGAAACACAATCACCACAGCCATTACATTCGGAAGTATTCATCTCAATTAATGCAATTCCGCCAATAGCCAATTTAAACTGAATAGCTCTCATTTCACATATATCACCACAGGCACGACAGACAACGCCCTGTTCTGATAAACAGTTATTCTTGAAATGCGCTTTAAGACTCCAGGGTTGGTGATAATTAAGCTTTGTTAAAAGTAACGCATCGGTTGGACAGTTCTGTACGCAGGCCTGACAGAAATCACAGCCTGTAGTTGCAAAATCCATTTCCGGGAACCCACCTGCACCACGTTTAATAATTTTCAAATGACAGGATTTGACACATCGATCACACCTGTCACAGGTATCCACAAAATCACTTTCAGTAATTGCCCAGGGAGGCCTAAAAGCTGTCTCGGTGTTAAATTTACCTCGCAAAAACTGCATTCTATTCATGCGGCCTGCCTTGACTCCTGCCAAATTCAACACAACTCAAGTTGTTATTGATTCAATCATACTGGTTACAAATGGAATTGACTTCAGTCAATTCTGTAAGAATATATCGTTATACTAATACTCAGTCTTGCGTTAAATCATTAAATCGACTGAACAGTTAAATTTTAATGAGAGCCTAATATACTAATACAAATAAAAAGACTTAAAAAATCAGGACACGAGCATAGTTGAAAAGGCGATAAGCAACAATAGTGACTTTTGACCCAGGTCAATTAATCGAAGATATAAACAGAAAAATTTGTTAAGAATAATAACAAAAAATTAGAGTAAATTATTAATTTCCATAGCTGCACGCTCTGCTTCAATAATAACCATACCCAAATTTACATTTTGTATCGTCATAATAGCCAGTACAGCCTGATCACCTGCCGGCATGAGAAACAGGCAACCATTTGAGCAACGCATAACCATTTGATTTAGCTCACCACGTTCCAGTTCGCGCGCGGCTTTATTACACACTGCCAGCAATTCTGTACACATGGCACCAACCTGATCAGGGTCAATCACGGCACCGAGAGCGGACATGGTCAAACCATCCTGAGTCGATACCATTGATAATTGAATATCGGGACAAAATTGGTTTAATTCAGCCAGAACCGAATTAACTTCTTCTGTACCACCTGTTGACATGGATTGCCTTGGTTCGAATAAGGATTCGTTCTCTGAACTCATATTATTCATACCCATATCTCCTCACAAGAAAACCCACCAGATTAAAGAACTCTGCCTTCTCCAGATCAGGCAGGCCGCCTACAACTAAAATATATTGCCTACGGCCGACATAGATACTCAAACATAAAGCCCTGAGGCTGCCCCAGCTCAACCCCGTTGACCATAACTTTTTATCAGTATGATTTTTTATTCTTGCCTTTGCCTGTTCACTAATTTGAACAAGATTTCTTGCAATGGCCGCAATATATTCTGCATCTGATGCTGAATAGCCAGATGATGCCAGAATCAGGCCATGAGCATCCGCCAGAATAACTTTGCCATTAACTGATAATGTTTCAAGCTGAGATATAAACATCTCTGGAGATACGATTAATTCCTGATCAGGCACATCTTCCGAATGTGTTAGAGTCAAATATTTATCTTCAATCAGGGATGTCATCAATGACTCTAACTGTGATCCGGATTTTTCAATATATCTGGAAAGTTGCTCAGACATTAACCGATCTCTGTTTGCATAAGCAAGGACATGCAACATAAGCAGGCGTGCAGGTTCGTTAATTGAGGACGAAATAGCAGACACCAGTCCTGAATATGTTAATTTATAATTATTGTTGATTGCCATAACAGTCAATTCAATAATTAATTATAAATAGCTTAACCATTATTTCCGGCCACACTATTATTTTCAGGAACACTCATACAGGCAGGGCAATAAATCAGCCCCAGGCGAATA
>Ga0224496_10000264_pt1 | contig 37809 bp, 29 predicted proteins | sample SF_Jul11_sed_USG_2_FD_168127 | JGI IMG/M metagenome (GOLD analysis project Ga0224496, IMG submission 168127) | Sediment microbial communities from San Francisco Bay, California, United States - SF_Jul11_sed_USGS_8_1 | ecosystem: Environmental > Aquatic > Marine > Sediment | place: USA...
CTGGTGGGCGATACCGTCCTCTACCTGTGGGGGCTTGAAGAGGGGCTTTTTACCATGGCCGAGGGGGGCGATCCGGTGGTTCGGGAACGGCTGCAGGCGCGGCTTGCCGAGGAGGGCGCCGATGGCTTGCACCGGGAACTTGCCGGCCGCGATCCCGAGTCCGCGGCCCGGATCCATCCTAACGACCGTTACCGGTTGCTGCGCGCCCTGGAAATACTCGCGGTCACCGGCAGACCCTGGTCGGAGCACCTGGCCCGGTCACGGCAACGGGCGGTGTTGCAAAACGTCTTGAAATTGGGCCTTACCCGTACGCGAGAGGAACTCTACCAGCGGATCAACCGGCGCGTCGGGCAGATGGTGGAGCAGGGGCTGCTCGACGAGGTGCGGGATCTTCTTGCCCGGGGGTACGGTGCGGAACTCAAGGCCATGCAGGCCATCGGCTACCGCCACATGGTGGAATTTCTGGCAGGTGAACATGACTGGCAGGAGAGTCTTGACCTGCTGGCCCGCGACACTCGTCGTTACGCCAAAAGGCAGTACACCTGGTTCCGGCGCGATCCGGAAATTTGCTGGCAGGAGCCTGAGCAGCACCGGGCGGTTTTTGACTTGATCCACCGTTATCTGGCCGCCACAACCACAAGGGGGGCAGGGCGATGAATGTTGCCAACGCCATCACGTTACTGCGCATCCTGTTGATCCCGCTGCTGGTGATCTTTCTGATCGAGGGCGAGCCCCGTTTCGCCTTTCTGGTCTTTGTCGCCGCCGGGATCAGTGACGGCCTGGACGGCTTTGTCGCCCGTTTTTTTGGCCAGAAAACCCGGCTTGGCGCCTATCTCGACCCCATTGCCGACAAACTGTTGCTGACCACCTCTTTCGTTACCATGGCGGTGCTGGCCATGCTGCCAGCCTGGCTGGCGGTGGTGGTGGTGAGCCGCGACGTTATCATCGTGGCCGGGGTGATTGTGCTTCTGGTTCTCGACCGGCCGCTGGATATTCGGCCCAGCTATCTGAGCAAGTTCACCACCTGCCTGCAGCTTGGCCTGATCGGGGTTTATCTGGGCCGACCGTATCTGGAATTCCTGGTGGATCTGGATATCCCCCTGGTCTATCTCACCGCCATCTTCACCCTGTTGTCCGGGGTTCACTACATTGCCATCGGTTGTCGCCTCTTGGGTTCCCTGGAGGAAAACGGCTGATTGCGTTTGCGGATTGCGTGCGCTGTTTATTGCGACAGAACAACAATATAAAGAGAATAGGCAAAATCAATATGAGGTTTTTTGTGGTGGCTTGCGGTGACTAGAAAGCCGCAAAAGATATGGCGCGAACGCCCCTGCGACGAGGCGGTGGCCCGCTCCCTGGCCATGCAGGCCGGAGTGACACCGCTCATGGGGGTGCTCCTGGCCCAGCGCGGCATCGATACTCCGGAGGCGGTTCGGTCCTTTTTGCGGCCGAGTTTTGAGCAATTACCCTCCCCTTTGCTGATGAAGGATATGGAACAGGCAGTGGCGGTGGTGGTTCGGGCGGTACGGGAGCAACTCCCGGTTGTCGTCTATGGTGACTACGATGTGGACGGCACCACCGGCATTGCCGTACTGGTTTTGTTTCTCCGCGAAATCGGCCTGGAATGCCACGGATTGCAACCACGGCGTTTCGAGCATGGCTACGGCCTCCATGCCGATCTTCTCCCGGAACCTGCGGGCGGCGCGGGGCTGCTGATCACCGTTGACTGTGGAATCAGTGATGCCGTCGAGGTGGCCCGGGCCAGGGAGCGGGGCTGGACGGTGATCGTCACCGACCATCACCAGCCGCCTGCTGCTCTGCCCGAGGCGGACGCGGTGTTGAATCCGCTGCAGCCCGGCTGTGACTTCCCCTTCAAGTATCTGGCCGGGGTAGGGGTGGCGTTTTATCTGGTCATGGGGGTTCGGGCCGCCTTGCGGGAAGCGGGGTTCTGGCCCGCCGGCAAGGAGGAGCCAAATTTGAAGAATCTCCTCGATCTGGTGGCGGTCGGTTCCATTTGTGACATGGTGCCCATGGTGGGGGCCAACCGGGTGTTGAGCGTTGCCGGTCTGTCGGTGCTGAGCGACCGGCAGCGGCCGGGGTTGCGGCAACTGTTGCGACTCGCCGGGGTAAATGGGCGGCAGGTGGCGGCTGATGATGTGGGCTACCGCATCGGGCCGCGGCTCAACGCGCCAGGCCGGCTGGCTTCCGCGGCGCTGGCTCTGGAGCTGTTGCTCACCAATGATGATACCCGGGCCGCGGAGCTGGCGGTTTCGGTTGACGGCATGAACCGGGAGCGGCAGCAGCTGGTCGAGGAGCAATTCCGACAGAGCGCCGTCGCGGCTGCAGAGATTGGTGAGGCGAGGAAAACCCTGGTGCTGCACGGCAAGGATTGGCACGGCGGGGTGCTGGGGATCGTCGCTTCGCGGCTGGTCGATGACTTTTGCCGCCCGACCATTTTGTTGCGCAGTGAAGGCGGGCTGCTCAAGGGATCGGGTCGTTCGGTGGATGGCTTTGATCTCCACGGGGCGCTGCTCCGATGCGAGGATCTTCTCGAGGCGTATGGCGGTCATACCAGTGCCGCCGGCCTGACATTGCGGCCCGAGAACCTGGCCGCCTTCAAGGAACGGTTCGAGGAGGTTGCCGTCCGTGAGTTGACCGAGGAAATGCAACGGCCGGTGCTGTGGGTGGATTACCGGTTGAGCGGCGAGGAGCTGGGTGACGAATCCTTTTTGCGGGACCAGCAGCTTCTGGCGCCGTTCGGGATCGGCAATCCGGAGCCGGTTTTTGCGCCGCCGGAAGATATCCGGCTGGAACAGGCCAAGGTGGTTGGCGGCAATCACCTGCGTTTTTCCTGGCGGGCCAGTGGCGTTACCTGGAGCGGAATCGGTTTCGGCCTGGGCCATTGTCTGGATAAGATTCGGGCGCGGCCGGCGCGGCTGGCGTTCACGGTGCGGCGGAATTGTTTTCGGGGCCGGGAACAGTGGCAGCTCAACGCCGTCGATATCGATGTCAATACAACTACTTGATTTGACTTAGTTTAACAAAACTATACATAATATACATTATGCGACATAGTGAAAATATGGGCAGGGTGTTGTGCTTTGGCCGGGCTCCTGGTAAAAAGGAGCCCTTTGTATTACTCAGGATGAAAAATATCATTCCACCCCAGGAACGCAGGGAGAACGACCATGAATCGTGACATCTACCAGGAGCCTCTGGTCAGCCGCTATACCAGCCGCGAGATGCAGGAGCTTTTTTCCGAACGCAACAAGTTTGAAACCTGGCGGCGCTGCTGGGTTGCGCTGGCCGAGGCTCAGCACGAGCTGGGGCTTGACGCCATCGTCACCCGGGCCATGATCGACGAAATGAAGGCCCATGTCACCGATATCGATTTTGACGTGGCCGCGGCCAAGGAAAAAGAGATTCGTCACGACGTCATGGCCCATGTCTATGAGTTTGGGCGTAAATGTCCCACTGCCGAGCCCATTATCCATCTTGGCGCCACCTCGCAGTTTGTCGGCTGCAATACCGATTTGCTCATTCAAAAGAACGCCCTGGCGCTGGTCAAGAAGGCGCTGGTCAACGTTATTGCCAATTTGGCGAAATTTTGCAAAGAAAACAAGGGTTTGCCGACTCTTGGCTACACCCATTACCAGCCCGCCCAGCCTACCACGGTTGGCAAGCGGCATACCCTCTATATCCAGGATCTGCTCATGGATCTCGATTACGTCGAGGCTCTGGAGCGCCAGATCAAGGCTCGGGGCGCCAAGGGCACCGTCGGCACGCAGGCCACCTTTATCGAGCTTTTTAAGGGCGATCATGACAAGGTGCGCCGTCTCGACCGCCTGGTGGCCGAGAAGCTTGGCTTTGGCGATGTTTTTGCCGTAACCGGGCAGACTTACACCCGGAAACTCGATATGAAGACCGGTGAAACCCTGGCCGGAATCGGCTCCTCGGCCCACAAGTTTGCCGTTGATCTGCGATTGCTCTCCAATCTCAAGGTTCAGGAGGAACCCTTTGCCAAGAAGCAGGTCGGCTCCTCGGCCATGGCTTACAAGCGCAACCCCATGCGCTCCGAGCGGATGACCGGCCTGGCCCGTAAACTCATGGGGCTGGTGGCCGATTTCGGCGCCACCTATGCCAATCAGTGGTTTGAGCGGACCCTGGATGACTCGGCCATTCGCCGCATGGACATCCCTCAGGCCTTCCTGCTCACCGACGCCATATTGAAGTTGTACATGAACATAACGAGCGGAATGGTTGTTTTTCCGAAACAAATTGGACGTTACCTTCGTCAGGAGCTGCCCTTCATGGCCACGGAGAAGATCCTCATGGAGGCGGTGGAGCGCGGCGAGAGCCGCCAGGAGATGCACGAGGTGGTGCGCGATCATTCCGTGGAGGCCGGCCGGGTGGTCAAGGAGGAAGGCCGCGACAACGACCTGCTTGAGCGGCTGGCCGACGACGACCGGATGCCCTTCTCTCTGGCCGAGCTGAACGACCTGATCGGCGACGGCAGCCAGTTCACCGGCCGGGCCGAGCAGCAGACGGAAGAGTTTCTGGGTGAGGTGGTGGCGCCGCGTCTGGAGCAATACCGTGCCCTGATCGGCGACATGGACAGTACCCTTTCGGTATAGCTTTGTGTGGGGTCTCGCGCAAGGGCTCCGAATTTTTGCCATTTGCGTGTCGTTGAGGCGGCGGTGTGCCGCCTTTTCGGGCCGTCACTGACCCAGGTGCCATTCAACTCCAGCTGGGGTGTGTGTGATGTTTGACTTTGCCAGATTGCCCCTTCGCATGGCGCCGGAGCGAATTCACTTCCTCAAATTCATCCTTGAGGGGTATGATAATCTGGCGGTCCTCTCCACGGTGGATGCACGTCTTGGCAAGGTGGAGATTCGCTATCCCGCCATGCGCGAGGCAGAGCTTGTTGCGTTGCTGGAAAGTCTTTCCAGTGATATCGGCATCTCTCCCTATCCTTAATGTTGATAATGGATAGTCTTGTTATGTGTTTGTTTTTTCGTGTTTTTGTGATTATTGCACTCTGCGGTGCCGGTGTCGCCAGGGCGGACGATTCCCTGTTGTCGCTCACCGACTGCGTGACCCTGGCCCTGGCCAGGAGTCCGGGTGTTGCTGCTGCCAAAGCTGGTTGGCAACAGCGCGAGGCGGAACTTCAGGCGGCGCGCAAGGCCCTCTACCCTTCCCTCTCCTTTCAATATGATTATGCCGACCAGACCGGTTCGGCGCTGACCGACTCCACCTACAGTTCGGCCTTTACCGTTGAGCAGCCTTTGTACAAAGGACGGGCCCTGCTCACCAATATCGACCTTGGGGCCCTGGCGGTGAACGATGCGGCCCTGGCCCGTCGCAAGGCCCGTGACAGTCTGATTCTCAAGGTTCACGAAGCCTATTATGGACTGCTGAGCGCCCAACGCCTTGCCGGAGAGGCTGAGCAGGCCCTGCTCCGGCTCAAGGCCCATCTCAACGACGCCAAATCCTTTTTCGAGGCCGAGGTTATTCCCAGGAATGATCTGTTGCAGAGCGAGGTCGAGGAAGCCCAGGGTGAGCAGGATCTCCTGGCGGCCCGGAATCAAACCTCGCTGGCCACGGCCAAACTCAATCTCCTGCTGCGGCGACCGGTGGATACCCCCCTTGGCCTTGAGGACTGCCTGGTTTACGAGCCCCGTGCGGTGGCGTGGGACACCCTGCTCCAAAAGGCACTGGCAAATCGGCCGGAACTCTCCCGGCAGCGGCTGGCCAGTGAGCAGGCTGAAAAGCGCATCACCCTGGCCCGGGCCGATTCCCTGCCCACCGTTACCCTTTCCGCTTCCTACGAGAAGGCGGGCGGCGATTTTCTGGTCGCCTCCCCCGCCTATGGCCCCACCGAGGTAAAGACCGCTCAGGTGACAGCCCGCTGGAAATTCTGGACCTGGGGCCAGGGGGACGACAAAGTGGCCGCCGCCAGGTACCTCTACCGGCAGAGCCAGGAGGCCGAGAGCGAGGCTGCCGACGCCGTCACCCTGGAGGTGCGGCAGGCATATCTGAGCCTGGTGGAAGCGGAAAAAAATATCGGGGTGACCAAGAAGGCCATTGTTTCGGCCGAAGAGAATTACCGGATCAACGAGGAGCGTTACCGGGTCCAGCTCAACACCTCCACCGAGGTGCTCGACGCCCAGAGCCTGCTGACCAGGGCGCGCACCAACTACTTTGTCGCTCTCCATAAATACAACCTGGCCCTGGCCACCCTGGATTGGGCCACCGGAACCATTGATCCACATGACAACAGTACCGATGACGCATCCTGAACGACTCGCCTATATTGAAACCTTCGGCTGCCAGATGAACGAGCGCGACTCGGAGATCATGGGCCAGCTGCTGGCCGGCCGCGCCTATGGCCAGACCTCCGACCTGGCATCGGCCGATGTGGTGGTGGTCAACACCTGTTCCATCCGCGGCAAGGCCGAGCAAAAGGCCTACAGCCTGCTGGGGCGGTTGCGCCGCCTTAAAAAGAACAAACCGTCCCTGGTGGTGGCGGTCACCGGCTGTGTGGCCCAGCAGGAAGGGCAAAAGCTCATCGATCGCATGCCCTATGTGGATCTGGTGGTGGGGCCGCAGCATATCTACCGGTTGCCTGAGCTGGTGGCCGAAGCGGCCGCCGGCCGTCGGGTGGCGGTTGCCCAGTCCGACACCTTCGTGATCCCCCCCTTCCTGCCCGATATTGAAAGCGGTTCGACCTACAAGCGTTTCGTCACCATCATGCAGGGCTGCAACAATTTTTGTACCTACTGCGTGGTGCCCTTTACCCGGGGCCGTGAGATCAGCCGCGACTTTGCTGACATCCTCGCCGAGGTCACGCATCTGGCTGAAAACGGCATCAGGGAAGTGACCCTCATCGGGCAGAATGTCAACTCCTACGGACTGGATCACCCCCGGGAGAGCCGCAAGACCTTCCCTGAACTGCTCCGGGCGGTGTCTGCGGTCGAGGGGCTTTCCCGTATCCGTTTCACTACCTCAAACCCCAAGGATCTCTCCGAGGAGCTGATGGCCTGCTTTGCGGAACTGCCCAAGCTCTGCTCGCATTTCCATCTGCCGGTGCAGTCCGGGGCCAATCCGGTGCTGAAGCGGATGAATCGTCGTTACACCATCGAAACCTATCTCGACAAGGTCGCGGGGTTACGCAAGGCCCGCCCCGAGGTGGCGCTCACCACTGACATCATCGTCGGGTTTCCCGGCGAAACCGAGGCGGATTTCGCCGCCACCATGGAACTTATCGAGACGGTGCGCTACCACTCAGCCTTTTCCTTTAAATACTCGGATCGCCCCCATGCCAGGTCGAGCGGTTTTCCGGACAAGGTGGCCGAGGAGGAGAAGAGCGCCCGGCTCGCCCTTCTCCAGAAGCGGTTGCAGGAGATAACCGAGGAGCGTAACCGCGAGTATGAGGGCGCGGTGCTCGAGGTGATGGTGGAGAGCGACGCCGCCAACCGTGACGGTCAGTGGGCCGGGCGGTCTTCCTCGAATCACGTGGTCAACTTTACCGGCCAAGGCGTCTATGCGCCGGGTCAGCTGGTGACCGTTCATATCGATACGGCCTGTGCCCATTCGCTGCGCGGCAGGTTGGTTGATGAGTACGTAGTCCGTTAGACCGCAGGTCGTCGGGTTTACGCTGAAGTGGCCACCGACGAACCGGCTTCCCCCTAAAATGACGGAGTCGTTACATGATTGATCTCCATACGCATTCTCTGTTCAGCGACGGTGAGCTGGTACCGGCCGAGCACCTGCGCCGGGTGGAAATCCTCGACTACGAGGCCATTGCCATCACCGACCATGCCGATTCCTCCAATCTTGACTGGATCATCCCCCGCATTGTCCGGGTGGCCAAGGAGTTGAATCGTTATTCGAAAACGCAACTCCTGCCCGGCATTGAGCTCACCCATGTGCCGCCGGAGATGATCGCCGAGCTGGCGACCGAAGCGCGCCGGTTGGGCGCCAAGGTGGTGGTGGCTCACGGTGAGACCGTGGTGGAGCCGGTGCGTCCGGGGACCAATCTGGCGGCGCTCAAGGCAGACATCGATGTGCTTGCCCATCCCGGTTTTATCACCCGGGAAGAGGCGGAGCTTGCTGCCCGTCGCGGGATCTTCCTGGAACTTTCCGGCCGCAAGGGCCATTCGTTGACCAACGGTCACGTGGCCCGTATGGCCGAGGCGGCCGGAGCCCTGCTGTCGGTTGATGCCGACGCCCATGGTCCGGGAGACTTTCTCTCCGCCGCCATGGCCGAAACCGTGGCGCGGGGCGCCGGGCTTAGCCACGAGCGCTACGCCCGTCTCCGTGAAGACATGGCGGCCTTTGTCCGCCGCATCCTCTCCTGAAGGATCCCCCGCCACCGCTTATTCCGCTCCCCTCTTCTGCTTGCCATCATGCCCACCATGCAACTTCAATTGACCGGCGCTGGCGTCATGCAACTGGCGCCGGGCGCCGGTGCTGACCAACGGGTCGATTTTTTGGCCGTACATGCCTGCGGCATCTGTCACTCCGACCGCAAGGCCTTCCGCGTGCCACCGGCCGGCATGGCCCTGCCGCGGACGTTGGGCCACGAGGTGGCGGGTGAGCTGCTGCGCGACATCCCCGGCGCCGGACTCGCGGCCGGCAGCCCGGTGGTGCTCTGGCCGGCCATTGCCTGCGGCAAGTGCGGTTTCTGCCGAAGCGGCCGGGAGAACCTCTGCCCCGGGATTCGTCTTTTCGGCTATCATCTCGACGGCGGCTACGGCGAGCAGCTTTCTGTGCCGGCGGAATTTTTTGACCGGCTGGTCTGTCTGCCCATTCCGTCCCGGCTTTCCATGCTTGCGGCGAGCCTTGCCGAGCCCCTCGGCTGTCTGCGTCACGGCCTGGCCAAATTCCGTCGGCCGCCGGAGTCGTTGCTGGTGCTCGGTGCCGGACTCATGGGGCGTCTTGCCATCCGGCTGGCCCGCACCCTTTGGCCACGGGCGAAGGTGTGGGTGGAAGACCCCGATCCGGCCCGGTTGGCTGCTGCCCGGGCCGAGGCCGCTCCCCATGACGATCGGCCCGTGGACGGGGTGCTCATCGCCGCCTCGGCCGGTGGTGCCCTGAGCCGGACTCTCGAAGTACTGGCGCCCGGCGGCACGGCGATACTCTTCTCGGGTTTGCCGGCCCATGAACGCCAGATCAGCCTGGACCACAACCGCCTCCACCAGCGTGAGCAGACCCTGGCCGGCGCCTACGGCTGCACGGCCCGGGACATGGAAGAGGCGCTGGCCCTTATCGCCAGCGGCACGGTGCCGGTGGCGGATCTTGTTACCCGCACCCTGCCCCTGTCCGAAGTGGCCGCCGAACTGGCCAGCCCCCAAAGGTCGGAAGATTTGAAGTCCGTAATCAGCAATGATCAATAAAACAGGGTGCGGGGGGCCCGTGCAAGGTTGGCGGAACGGTTCTCAGGCCGTTAACCTTTGCACCTTTGAACCGGGAACCCGGAACCTTTTTGCACCTTCCCCCCCCTGCACCAAAGGAGATTCCGCCCATGGCATACCGTGAAGAAGATTTGCGTAATTTTGGCCGCATCATCGGCGCTCTGGCTGCCGGCAAGGGGTTGAGCCGAGCCGAGGCCAAGGAATGTTACCGTCAGGTGATCCTGAATGAGCAGCCAGAGTTGCAACAGGGAGCCTTTCTCATCGCCCATCTCGCCAAGGGGCCCACCACCGCCGAACTGGCTGGCGCCTGGGACGCCCTTTACGAATATGACACCGCCACCATCGAGCCGGATTTTGCCGAGGATTGCTGCGATATCGTCGGCACTGGTTCCGACGCCTTGAAGACGGTGAATGTTTCCACCCCGGCGGCAATCATCGCCGCTGCCTGCGGGGTGCGGGTGGCCAAAAAGGGAGCGCGGCTGGTCACCGGGGTTTCCGGGGCCACCGACGTGCTTGAGTTGATGGGGCTTGCCATCGACGCGCCGCTGGACGCTGCCAAACGCTGCCTGGAAGAACACTCCATCTGTTATCTGCCCGGTGAAGCATTCTTGCAGGCGGGCTGGGGACGCCTTATCCAGTCCATGCGTTTCACTTCGGCCTTCAACATCATCGGCCCACTCACCAAACCCTGCGCCAAGACCACCAGTATCGTCATCGGCGCCTATGCCGAGTCGTTGCTGCCGCAGCTGATCGAGGTGCTCCATGAAACCGGCACCAAGGCGGCCATGGCCCCCTACGGGATGAGCGACCGTCACGAGGAGCATCTTGGTATTGACGAGATTTCGGTTTGCGGTCCCACCCGGATCGTGGAACTGCAGGCGGGCAAGACCGAGCGCTACACCCTTACTCCGGCCGATTTCGGGGTCAAGCAGTGCGATTACAGCGCCGTGGCCAGCCGGGAGTCGGCCCGTGGCAACGCCCTGGCCATTCTTGCCGTGCTCACCGGCCGCGACGAGGGGCCGCTGGCCGACCTTTTCGCGGTCAATGTCGCCGCCGTCCTGCGGGTTGCCGACCGGGAGCAGGATCTCAAGCAGGGCACCCGGCTTGCCCGCGAGGCCATTGCCTCCGGCGCGGCCCTTGCCAAACTCCGCGCCCTGATCTGCGGCCAGGGCGGCTACCTGGGTGAGGCCAAACTCGACCGATTGCTTGCCGAGCTGTAAGGCCGAGCCATGGGGATACGCCTCACTACTACGCAATTCCTTCCCCATGGCCGGAGGGTGTTTGGTGTTTTCGCCGGTTTAAAATAAAGTTTTCGTAGATCCGTTCTGGATGTAAACAGTTATCTGTTGTAAATTGTCGGGCTTTCTCCAGCAGGGAAGCAGTCTCCGGAAAAATCGGAACGGAACCGAAAGCATATGATCTGGCAAATGGGAGCACCCGCCAGCGACAGATATGGAAACAATGACGATGAGCGTTAAAAACAAGGCCATTCTGCTGGTCAGCCTTATCATTGTCAGCCTTTTTGCTTTTTCGCTCTATCATGTCGTCATTTTGTACAATCGGAGCATCGACGCCCAGACCAGTGATGCGAAAAAGAACCTTGCCACCATCGTCAACGATGTCGAGCTCTATTCCTTCACGCCCTACAAATCCAGGATCAAAGGGATATGGAAGACCGACCCGCGCATTGTCGAGGCCCTGGTCAACCTGGACCGCGATCGCCTCTACCGGATCGTGCGGCCAAAATTCGACACTCTGGTAAGGGAAAATTCCTATTTCGCTGAGATGCGTTTCCTCCGTCCCGATGGGGCCACCCTGCTCTCTTTGCAAGCTGATCAAGAAGAGAGCGCCGAGGGTGCCAAACGGGTCAGCCCTTCCATGCAGGCGGTGCAACGGCACAAGGTCTTCCTCGCCGCCTTTGAGGCGGGCAAGGGCGGCGTTTTTTTCCGGCTGATCGAGCCCATACAGTCCCAGGGGCGGTATGTAGGCGCCCTGGAATTCGGCATCCGCCTTGAGCAGATGGTGGACGCCCTGCGAAAGCAGCTCAAGGCGCCGGTGACCTTCTACCTCTCCACCGCCATGTGGCCGCAATGGCTGGAGGAGCAGACAACCCCGTTCTCCGCTGTCGGCGATACCCTGGTGGCCACCGGCGATGATGCCCTCCTTGAGGGGGTAGCGGACCTGATAGATTATTCCGTGAACGAACAACGTCTGGTCATAAACGGCGAGACGTACGTGGCCCATCTTTTTCCCATTCTCAAGGATCACCGGGGAGTCGCCAATGGCGGTATGCTGGTCCTGCAGGACATCACCGGCCCGTTACGTGATAAAAAACTTTTTGTGGTTCGGGTCACTCTTTTTGCCCTCGCCCTGCTCGCCATTGCCATGGGACTGCTCTATTTCAGTTTCGGGGAATTGATCGGCAAGCTGGAGCTCTCCCAACGGCGGCAGGAGGATCTGCTTGTCAAGCTGCAGGGTGAGGTTCAAGAACGACGTCAGGCCGGTGAGCGGCTCACCGCTTCCAACCAACGTTTCACCACGGTGATGGAAAAGCTGGCGGCCGCTGTTTTTGTTATCGATCTTGCAACCCATGAGGTCGTTTTCGCCAACACCTTTGTCCGGCAGATTTTTGGTGACGCCGTGGGGCGGCCCTGCTGGCAGATCTTCATGCCGGACCAGAGTGAGCCATGCAGTTTCTGTCCGGGGCCTGCTTTGCTGGACGAGAAGAACGAACCCACCGGCGAAGTCTATACCTGGGAGTACTACCATGCCACCCTTGACCGTTGGTTCGAACTACATGAGCAGGCGATTCGCTGGGTGGATGGTCGCGTGGTGCACCTGAAAATCGCCACCGACATAACTTTTCGCAAAAATGCCGAAGTTGAGCTGGTCAAAAATCGCGACCGCCTGACCCGTGCCCAGGCCATTGCCCACCTGGGCTACTGGGAGTGGGACCTTCCCTCGGGTCATTGCGACTGGTCCGAAGAAACCTTCAACATTCTCGGTCTTTCCTCGGGGCGGCATTCTCCGTGTCACGAGTCCTTGTTCGGCGCTATTCCCGTCGATGAACGTGCCGACGTTGAGACGGCACTGGCCAAGGCGCTTCAGGAAAGCGAGGCGCCCTTCAGCATCGACCATCGGATTGTTCGTCCCGACGGCAGCGAGCGGATTGTCCACCAGGAAGCCGAGGTTGTTTATGACCAGAACAATGAACCGGTCAAAATCCTGGGGACGGTGCTCGATGTGACCCAGGTTCGGGAAACCAGCAAACAGTTGCTCCTCTCGGCCAATGTTTTTGAAAATTCCATTGAGGGCATTCTGATCACCGACGCCGTTTCCATCATCCAGATGGTCAACCGGGCCTTCACCGAAATCACCGGTTTCGGCTCCCGCGAGGCGGTGGGGGAAACGCCCGCCCTGCTCAAATCCAATCTCCACGATGCGATATTCTATCAATCGATGTGGAAGACGCTCCTTGCCGAAGGCCACTGGCAGGGCGAGATTCTGAACCGGCGAAAAAACGGCGAGGTCTATCCCCAGTGGACCACCATCAGCGCCATCCGGGATGCCGCCGGCAAGGTCACCAACTACGTGGCGGTCTTCCACGACATGAGCGAGATCAAACAGCGCGAGGAAGAGCTCCAGTACCAGGCCCAGCATGATGCCCTCACCAACCTGCCCAATCGATTGCTGTTCAACGACCGGTTGACGGTGGCCATGGGGCATGCCAAACGGCAGCGGCAGCTGCTGGCTGTCCTTTTCTTTGATCTGGACAACTTTAAGAACGTCAACGACAGCCTTGGGCATACGGTGGGCGACGCCTTGCTGATCGAGGTGGCGGAGCGGCTGTCGGCAACGGTGCGGCATGACGATACGGTGGCGCGTTACGGAGGCGACGAGTTTATCATCATGCTGGAAGGATTGCGGCATGATGAAGATGCCGTGGCCGTTGCCCGTATGATCACCGAAGCGATCCGCGAACCCTTCACCACGGCTGGCCGTGAACTTTATGTCACCTGCAGTGTCGGTATCTCTATTTTTCCCACCGACGGCCATGATCCGGAATCCCTGATAATGAATGCCGACATGGCCATGTATCGGGCCAAGGATATTGGCAAGAACAATTATCAAGTTTTCACCCGCGAGATGAACAAACGGGTCGTCAAGCGATTGGCCATGGAGAACAGTTTCCGCAAGGCCATGGAAAACAAGGAGTTCCTGGTCCACTACCAGCCCAAGATCGATCTCGATACCGGCCTGATCGTTGGAGCCGAGGCCCTGGTCCGCTGGCAGCCGCCGGAAGGGCTGTTGGTGCCGCCGCTGGATTTCATTCCCATGGCCGAGGAAACCGGCCTCATTATCCCCTTGGGGGAGTGGGTGTTGCGCCATGTCTGTGAGCAAGTGCGGCGGTGGCAGGGGTTGGGATATCCGCTCCGGGTGGCGGTCAATCTTTCTTTGTACCAGTTCCGGCAGCAGCACCTGCCGGAGATGATTGGCCAAGTGCTTGCCGACACCGGGCTGGAGGCGGAATCCCTTGACCTGGAGGTGACGGAAAGCACCTTGATGGACAACGAAGAGCGGGTGATCCGCACCCTGCGGGAACTTAAAGAGATGGGGGTGGGACTTGCCATTGACGACTTCGGCACCGGCTACTCCTCGTTGAGCTACCTGAAGCGGCTGCCCATAAAGACGATCAAAATTGATCGCAGTTTTGTACGTGACATTCCGCACGACAAGGAGGATGTGGCCATTACCTCGGCCATTATCTCCATGGCGCACAGTCTCAAGCTGGACATGGTGGCCGAGGGTGTTGAAACGCCGGTTCAGGCTGAGTTCCTGCACTCCCGAGGCTGCCGACAGGTGCAGGGGTATCTCTACAGCCCGCCCGTGTCGGCCGAACGTCTTCTGGCAATGCTCCAAGAGGGTGCCCGATTCCCGGTTCCAGGGGATCGGGCGCCGGCCCAGACGATTTTTGTTTCCGGTAATTCCTGAACTTTTCCTCTGGTGCTGGGGCGTGCCGTGATTGGCCGAATGGGCACGATACGGCAATATTCCTGACAGAATAAGGGATTTCACCCATGGCGGATGAGGAGGCGCGGTGTTATAGGTGTAGTAAGGGGTTTTTGGGGGGACGCGTTGCAAAAATACCTTTTGTGTCACAATGAGCCGCGGCTTCAGGGAGCGGAAGAACACAAAAAGAAAGTGGGGAGTCGGCATGGGCGGGCCAATAACTCGGAAGGAAAGGAAAAATTGCTGGGAGCATAAAAATTGTGGCTTTGGTCCGGACAAGAACGGACGGAATGACAAGCCCCAGTGTCCAGCGGCCTCCCCCGGGATGTTCAATGGGGTCAACAAGGGCGCATACGCCGGCAGATTCTGCTGGGCCGTTGCGGAGACCTTCTGTGGTGGCGCGTCGCAGGGACGGTTCGCCAATAAATTTGTCGATTGCCTGCAGTGTGATTTTTTTCGACAGGTCGACCTTGAGGAGGGCCGATTCCTGGTGCTGACCCCTTTTGACATTAAAAATACGACGTCGACACAGGAGGAAATCGAAACAAGTAATAGTGGTTTTTACTTATAATGAATCAGTTCGGTGCGGTTTCCTCCAATGCCGCTGACATTCTCACTTGCATAAGGGCCATTTGATTTTTTTGAAGAGCTTTTAGGGTCGCAGGTGTGTTACCATATGGCGATATGGTTCGGGCATCGTTTGTTCTCTATTTCGGGGAACACGACGTGTTTGACCTTATTGGCGGTGAGGTAGGTGAGGTGAAGGCAGAAACCTGGAAAAATTGCTGGGAAGTAAAACAGTGTGGCCGGGGTCCGGACAGTGCGGGAAAAGATGGCCGTCCGGTATGCCCGGCGGCTGCTCCTGGTAAGTTTGACGGCATCAATCGTGGCATGAACGCCGGGAGATTTTGCTGGGCCGTGGCCGGAACTTTCTGTAACGGACAGATGCAGGGACGGTTTGCAAGAAAGTTCGTCGATTGCCTGCACTGCGATTTTTTCCAACAGGTCGACCTTGAAGAGGGCCGGTTCCTGGTGCTGACCCCCTATGATGCGGAAATGATCCTTGCCGGGCAGCGGGCCAGAGGCGACTCCCCGCCAACGGATATGCCCTCATAACAACGGTTCCTTGAAAAAATTTTCAAGAAATCGTTGTCTCGTCATTGCTCCCCTTCCGCTTTGCCCGGTCAGCCGCAAATCTTTGATTGTCAATGAACCTCAGCAAAATTTATGACCTTACTGCCGATGGTTTTCCCCTCTGGCATGCTCTGCCTGGCACCGCCCCAAAGCATGCCCAAATGCCTGTCCCGTCAGCAAGTCGCACCATGCCTCCCGCGCGGAGGGGATTTTTCGCGCATGGGGGGCTAAACGTTGCAAAGACGAGTGTTTTTACATGGGAGGAATCAGGATATGGAACGACGGAGGCGGCAACGGACCGCGATTCCCTCCTCCCAGGGTGTCTCCTTCGCCTTGCAGGACGCCGAAATAAGGTATCTGGGAGCGGTCAAGGACATCAGCGATGACGGGGTCGGGATTTCATCAAGCACCGTTTTTACTCCCGGGACGATGTTGGACCTCCTTCTTGTTTTGCTTGAAGACGAGGTGCGGGAGCATCATTTCATCGGGGAGGTAAGGTGGTGTGCTCCTGACTCTCGGTTAAAAGGTTTTCATCATCTGGGCATCGCTGCGACGACACAGGCGATGAGGGCTGGGGAAGATGCTTTTGGCCAGGAAACAACTCCCTCCGCCGCCATTTCCTGATCTGACTTACCACGCAAACTTCAGCCACGTTTTACGTATCCCACAAGCCTCGGATCCAGGTTTTTTCCTGGCAAGCGATTTCATCATCCTGAATCGCTTGCCAGGAGTTCGTTGAGTGCCGTTTCCCGGCATCCTCCCCCGCTTTTCTTCTTCCCGCCACATTCGCTCAGGATTACGGCCTTTCAGTTGGTAAAAATAAAAATTACCATTGTCTGGAAGTATTTAATTTATTAGTTTATAACCTGGCTTCGTTTTCTCTCCTTCGGGCCCCTTTGTTTTGCTTTTGCCAAGGAGAAAAAAATTCTCTTTCCTCAGAACCGTGTGCTTTATGGATGCCAGGACCGTGCTGCGAGAACGTCCCCTCTTTCGACTGATTTTGGCTTTGATCTGTTTTTCCCTGCTGGTGGGGGGCTGTAACAGGCAGCAGGAGCCGCTCAAAATTGGTCTTGCCATCAATCTGAGCGGCCGCGGCGGTGCCGCCGGTGAACATATCCGGGACGGCGCCCTGCTCGCGGTTGAGGAGATCAACCAACAAGGCGGGGTCAACGGGCGGCCGTTGCAGTTATTGGTTCGGGATGACCGGAACACCGACGATGGAGTCTTGCTGGCGGACGAGTCCTTGATAAAGGAAGGGGTGATCGCCGTCATCGGCCACAGCCTTTCCGCCAATACCGTCCAGGCGTATCCCTACGTTACCTCGCGTGACACCTTGCTGATAACCGCCTATACGGCGACAACCAAACTCTCCGGACGTGACGATCTGTTTTTCCGGACCGCCATCGACTGTAACCTGTATGGCCGGAAAACCGCGGCGCTGCTGACCAGAAAAGGGATTACTTCGGTCGCCTTCCTCCTCGACATGACCAACCCTGATTTTGTCCTTGATTATGTGGACAAGGTGCGAAAATCCTATGCCGGCAGGGTGGCAACGGTTCGCTTTCAACCGGACGGCAATGTTGACTGGAACAGGGTCACCGCCGACCTGCTTGCCTCGGCACCGGAAGCCATAATTTTGTTGACCGAAGCAAGCATGACCGCGGTGGCAACCCAACGGCTGCGAGATTTGCCTTTTCGCGGACCGTTGATCGGCACCACCTGGACCCAGACCCCGGAGTTGCTCCGCATCGCCGGGCCTGCCGCCGAGGGGCTCCGCATTGTCAGCTTTATCGATCCGGAGAACCACCGGCCTGGGTATCTGAAGTTTTCCGAAAATTTGCAGGCAAGGTTCAACAGGCAGGGCAACGCCCGATCGGCACGGGCCTATGAGATGGTCTACATCCTCGCCGATGGCCTGCGGCGTTGCGGAACAATCTCTCCCAGCGATATCAAGGCCGCCTTGCTTGCCGGCAAATATGGCTCGATCCTGGGGCCTTTGCAGTTTGATCGATTTGGTGACGTGATCCGGCCGGTATATGAAATCTCCGTCACCCAGGGCCGTTTCGTCAACCTCGGAGAGATCTAATGAGTGCACCACGCTCACTGCACAGCAGAATCAAAACAATTCTGCTGCGCATAGCCTGCGTTGTTTTCGTGCTTTCGGCGGTGATTGTCGGGGTTGAGCAGTTCGTCAAGCAAAAGGAACAATATGCCCAGTTGATGCGGGCGCAGGTAAAGATAGCCCGGTCACTTATTCAGGCCCAGATTTCCCAGCATGATTCCCGTCTGCGACAGATCTGCACAAGCCTGACCGACAAGGATGTCCAGAACACCCTGGACGCCATCGGGGAACGCCTGCAGTATTATGATCCATTTGATATTTACTATGTACTGAACGGTGACGGCAGTATTGTGCAGATTTCCCGGGAGTTTTCCAACTACCTGGGATTCAATCCCTCCCACATGGACCATATCCGCGAGCATCGCAATATTTCCAGGGTCTTTCAGTCCATTTTTTCCAAACGGTCCGTGGTCGCTCTGCAGTACCCCCTAGGGAATGGCTTGCAGTTGATTTATGAGCGGGATGTGCAAAATGTTCTACCTGCCCTGAGCCACCTGGAGGATGCCAAGCTCTTGCCGGCGGAGACCATGTTCCTCCTTACCTCCGAGGGCGTGGCTGTTTACCATCCGGACCAGACGCTGGTGCAAAGCAGACATAACCTCGCCTTTGATCTAAAGCAGGCAACAACAGCCGATGCCACCGGTTTGTTTACCTATCTTTATCACGAGCAGAAATTTTATGCCTACCGGGAAGCGTTGACCACGCCGCAAGGCTGGTCGGTCTATCTGCAGGTTCCGGCGCGGCAGCTCACCTCGGCCATCAGTCAGGGCATTGTCCTGCAGCTGGCCGCTCTCCTGGCAATCTTCATCATTGTCACGCTTGCCATTGAGTTTGCGCTCAACCGGTTCTTTTCAAAACCGGTGGGTCGGATTGTTGCCTCCCTTGGCGAATACGATCCGACCAGGGGAACCACCGTTGTACCCGATATGCAGACAAGCGGGATTCTCGAATTTGTCCAGATCAGCACGGCCATCAACCGGATGGCCCGGGATGTTTTCCGTTTTAACGAGCGGTTCCGCAGCAGTGAAGAGCATATCCGGCTGCTGCTTAATTCCACGGCCGAGGCCATCTATGGTCTGGATCTTGACGGCAACTGCACCTTCTTCAACGATTCGTTTCTTCGGATCATGGGGTATGAAAACAAGGAAGTCCTGCTGGGGAGAAATATTCACGAACTTATCCACCACACCAAAGCCGACGGTTCCGTCCACCTTGCCAATGACTGTCTGATTCTACGGAGCATTATCAATGGGCAGCGCATCCACAGCAACAGTGAAGTGTTCTGGCGTGGGGATGGCAGCAGCTTTGCGGCGGAATACTGGTCGCACCCGATCATGAAGGAGGGCGTTGTCTCCGGGGCGGTGGTTACCTTCCTCGATATAACCGACCGCAAGCAGGCGGAGGTGGAACGGAACACCGCCATCGAGCGGTTCCGCACCCTGGTCGACAGTTTGGATGCGGTTGTCTATGTTGCCGATCTGGAAACATACCAACTGCTGTTCCTCAACCAGCGGGGCCGGGATCTTTGTCCCGACGGGATCGGCAGCCCCTGCTGGAGTGTCTTGCAGCAGGGGCTGACCGGCCCTTGTCCCTTCTGTACCAATGACAAGCTGCTCAATGCTGACGGCTCGCCGGCCGGAGTCTACATCTGGGAGTTTCAGAATACCTCGGACAAAGAGTGGTATGAGTGCCGGGATCAAGCGATTCGCTGGACCGACGGCCGGCTGGTGCGGATGGAGATCGCCACCAATATCTCCGCCCGGAAACAGGCCGAGGAGGAGAAGAAAAACCTTGAGGCCCGCCTCCGGCAGTCCCAGAAGATGGAGGCCATCGGTACTCTCGCCGGTGGCATTGCCCATGATTTCAACAACATCCTTTCCGCCATCTCCGGATTCGCCGAGCTGGCCAAGCGCGAAAAAGACGATCCGGAAAGGCTGGCGGCGGATATCGGCGAGGTTCTCAATGGAGCCGTGCGGGCCAAGGAGCTGGTACGGCAGATCCTTACCTTCAGCCGCAGAACCGAGCACAAAAAACAGCCATTGCAGATTGCCCTGGTGGTCAAGGAAGCGTTGAAGCTGTTGCGCTCCTCAATTCCGGCCACCATCGAAATTCGCGAAAACATCACTTCCACTTCGACGGCCCTGGTCGACCCAACCCAGATCCACCAGGTGATAATGAACCTCTGCACCAATGCTTACCACGCCATGCGTGAGAGCGGCGGCACCCTCACCGTGGCCCTGGACGACCTGGAGGTCACGGAGCTGGGCGTCCTCGCCGTTGAGGGGCTCGCCGCCGGGAAACATCTCCGCTTGAAGGTAAGCGACACCGGCTGCGGCATGGAGGCGTCGATCCGGGAAAACATTTTTGAACCTTACTTTACCACCAGGATCGCCGGCGAGGGAACCGGACTCGGCCTGGCCGTGGTGCATGGGATTGTTGAAAGTCATAACGGCTCGATAACGGTTGCGAGTGAGCCGGGCCAGGGAACAACATTTGCGGTGTTTCTGCCGGCGACGGAAAAGGATGCCGTTGCCTATTGCCTGGCAAACCGTTCCGAAACGCTTCGCGGTGGCCAGGAACGGATTATGCTGGTTGACGACGAAGAAAAGATCATCATCATGACAGAAAGGCTGTTGGCAAAATACGGCTACCGGGTCAGTGCTTTTTTCAACGGCCCGCAGGCGCTGCAGGAGTTTCGGAAAGAGCCGCACGGCTTTGACCTGGTCATCACCGACATGACCATGCCTTACATGACCGGGGCCGATCTTGCCCAGCAGCTCATCGCTATCAGGCCGGATATTTCCATTTTGCTCTGCACCGGCCACAGCGATGTTATTTCCCGGGAAAAAGCCCTGGCCATGGGAATAAAGGAGTACTGCGATAAGCCGGTATCCCTTGAAAAGATGCTGTTGACCGTCAGGAAGGTTCTGGACCGGAGGCTGAACCAGGGCGTCCGAGTGATGCTGGTCGATGATGCGCAGTGCAACGTTGATCTCGGCGCCTACGTCCTTGAGGATGTTGGTTGCGAGGTTTTCGGTTTCACCGACAGCATGGCGGCCCTGGAAAAATTTCGTGCCGATCCGCAGGCATTCGATGTGGTGGTCACGGATCAGGTGATGCCGGCCCTTGATGGATTTGACCTGGCAAGGCAGGTGCTGGCGACCAGCCCCGCCATTCCGGTGTTCATGCTTACCGGCAACGCCGACCCCGCCGACCGGGAGCTTGCCCAATCCATCGGTATCCGGGAGTTTTTCTCCAAACCCCTGGAAAGAGACACCATTGCCTCGGCAATCGCGATGGCCATGGCAAAAACGACTTCCGCTCCCGGAAGTGCCAGGACAAACGGCTTGTCGAAATCGTAAAAGCCGCGCTTGCCGCTCCCCCTTCCCTTTCCGTTTGCCTCTGTTCCTCCTGTCGTGTCCCATCCGTCTGCCGGCTCGTTTCCCCTGCCGATTTTCTCCTCTCTTGTGCGCCTCTTGCGCCTTTTGGTTTGCGCAATTGCCTTTTCTGGGGGGGGCATCCCCGTCGTATTTCCCTTGACAGGAATTGTTCCCGGAGGTAAACAGCCAAGCCTGGACACACATGGACATACTGGGACAATAATGGACAAGTCATTCTACACAATCCGCACCATGGCGGAAAAACTGGGCGTTTCCGACAAGACCATCTACCGGATGCTCACCGACAACCAGATCCCCTGCGGGGTCAAGATCGGCGGGCAGTGGCGTTTCCGCGCCGACGCCGTCGACGCTTGGCTCAATGCCCGCACCAATATTGAGAGCGGCCGGGGCAAGGCCGACAGTGGCATCTCGGTCTCCAGCGCGTTGGAACAGGGAGCGGTGTTGTACCGGATCCACGGCAGAAACCGTGACGAATGCATCAACGAGCTGCTGGCCTCCCTGCCCTACATGGCCGAAATCGACCACCAGGCCCTGAAGATCTCCATCTTCACCCGCGAGTCGCTGGCCTCCTCTTCCATGCAGGGGATCGCCGCCATGGGAATCAGCGACGAACGGCCGCTTTATTTCCCAAAGTCCATGGTGCTGCTCGCCTTTCTCGAAAAGCCGGCCGATTTCAAGGCCCTGGACGGTGTCGAGACCGAGGCCTTTTTTCTGGTGCTGCCCGCCAACCGCGCCGAACAGGGGATTCTGGAAACCAGGCTCGCCAGGCTGTGTCAGGACGAGGCCTTCCGCGCCCTGATCAAGCGACAGCTGCCCCGCCGCGAGGTGGCGGCGGCGATCCAGGCCCGGGAAGAACTGGTTTTTGTGCCCCGGGGAAAGAGCAGCCGTAAGCATCGCCTCCTGCCGGCCGAGGCCGACGAAGCCGCTGAATGTTAACCCTCTTCGTTGCCCGGACCGCCGCCGTGAACGCCTCTGCCCCCTTCAATCTGCTCACCGATCTGCCCGCCGCGCTGCAACTGCTCCTCCCGGCCCTGCTCTGTCTGGCCGCCGGCACGCTGCTGCCGCTCATCTTCCTCAACCGGCCACGCCTCGCCCAAACCATCGGCATGGCCGCGGCCGTGGCCGGCGGCATCATTGGCTGCGGCGCGGCGCTCGCCGCGCTCCTTGCTCCCGCTGCCGCCGATTTTGCCCTGCCCTGGGCCACCGCCGGGGTCAACTTTGCCCTCCATCTCGACCCCCTGGCCGCCTTTTTCCTGCTGCCGCTCTTTCTCCTGGTCGGCGGCGCGGCCCTCTACGGCAGCGGCTACCTCGGCCAGCATGCCGGCGGCCGGGCCACCGCCTTTCACTGGTTCTTCTTCAACCTGCTCGGCTTAAGCATGGCCCTGGTGGTCTGCGCCGCCAACGGCCTCATCTTCCTGCTCGCCTGGGAAGGGATGTCGATTTCCTCCTTCTTTTTGGTGGTCCATGCCCACCAAGACCCGGACGCCCTACGCGCCGGCAATCTCTATCTCATCGCCACCCATGTGGGCGCGGCCCTGCTCTTTGCCTTTTTCCTCGAAGCGGGGCGGATTTGCGGCACTCTCGACTTTGCCGGCTTTGCCGCCCTTGCCACTCTGTCGCCGCCCCTGACGGTCTTCTTTTTTCTGCTCCTCCTGGTCGGCTTCGGCGCCAAGGCGGGCCTCTTCCCCCTCCATGTCTGGCTGCCCGACGCGCACCCCGCCGCCCCCAGCCACGTCTCGGCCCTGATGAGCGGGGTGATGGTCAAGACCGCCATCTACGGCTTGCTGCGGATGCTCTCCTTCTTGCCGCCCCTGCCCGCCTGGTGCGGTCTCCTGGTGATCGGCCTGGGAATCTCGGGCGCGCTGTTCGGTATCACCTGTGCCATGCTCCAGGATGATCTCAAGCGGTCGCTGGCCTACTCCACGGTGGAGAATATCGGCCTGATCTTCTTCGCCATCGGCCTCTGGCTCTATGGTGGCGCCACCGGTCACCCGACGGCAGCGGTCCTGGCCCTGGCCGGGGGCCTGCTCCACGTCTGGAACCATGCCCTCTTCAAGGGGTTGCTCTTTTTCGGTGCCGGCGCGGTGCAGCACGCCACCTCCACCCGCACCATCTCCCACCTGGGGGGGCTGCTGCGCCGCATGCCGCTGGCCGGGTCGCTGATCATCCTGGCCAGCGGCGCCATTGCCGCCCTGCCGCCCCTGAACGGTTTTATCAGCGAGTGGCTGCTGCTGATGGCCCTGCTTGGTTTGAGCCAGGCGGCCAGCGGCGGTGGCGCCATCTTCTTTCTTCTTCTCACGGCTCTTCTTGCCCTGGTGGGTGGCCTGGTGCTGCTCACCTTCAGTCGCCTGGCGGGCCTGGTTCTGCTGGGCGAGCCACGGCGGCGGCCGGCCCTGGGCCATGAGCCGGCCGCCACCATGGCGGCAGCCATGGTGCTTCTTGCCCTCCTTTGCGTCGGTGTCGGCCTCTTGCCCATGGTGCCCCTCAAACTGCTCACCGGCGTGACCGCCCTCCTTGCCGGCGGCAAGGGCGCGCCGCTGCCCGCCCTGCCCTTTGGCCTGCTCTGGAGTATCACTGGCGGCTTGCTGCTCCTCGGCGCCGGGGCCGTGATCGCGGGCAAGTCCCGCCGGCCCGATCACCGCCAACAACCGGTCGCCACCTGGGGCTGCGGTTTTACCAAACCCACGCCACGGATGGTTTACATGGCCGGCGGCTTCAGTGAACTCGCCGCCGAGACCATGCTCTGCGCCGCCATGCAACCGGCAACCTCCGGCGTTCCGGTGACCGGCATCTTCCCGGCCGGGAGCCAGATCGGCCAGACGGCGCTGGACCCGGTTCTTGAGCGCGGCCTGGGCCCCTTGTTCTCGCACCTCGCCCAGCGCGCCTACCTGTTTCGCAAGCTTCAGGCCGGGCGGCTCAACGTCTACCTCCTCTATATGTTTGTCGCCACCACCCTGCTCCTGGGGTGGGTGATGGTTGGGTGAGGAAGGTTCAGAGGTTCAGAGGTTCCCGGTTTAGGGTTCGGGGTTCGGGGTGAATGCGATATGGGGATTGAGCGGTTCGAGGATATCGAGGCCTGGCAGTTGGCGCGAGAGTTGACGCGGAGTGTATACCGTCTCACCAAGAAACCGGGCTTTTCAACGGATCACGGCCTGATGAACCAGATACGGAGTGCCGCCGGATCAGCGATGCACAATATCGCCGAAGGGTTTGACTCGGAAAGCAACGCCGAATTTATCCGTTTTTGGCGCTATGCCAAACGGTCCTGCTCGGAAGTCCAAAGTGAACTTTATATCGCACAGGATGAAGCGTATATATCCGGCGAAGAGTTCAAGGGGGTCTTCACCCTGGCCGGCCGCACCAGAGCCGCCATCCGTGGTTTCATCAACTACCTCAATAAATACGCATCCACCAAACAACCCCTGAACCGGGAACCGTTGAACCTTTGAACCCTGAACCACAAAAGGATTGTCCATGCTCTCCCATCTGTTGCCGCATCTGTTCCTGCTTCTGGCCCTGGCGCCGCTGCTGGCCGGGGTTATCTCCCGGACCAAGGCGCTGATCGCCGGCCGCCGGGGCGCGCCGCTGCTGCAGCTCTACTTCGATCTCTGGAAGCTCTGCCGCAAGGGGATGGTGATCAGCTCCACCACCACCTGGGTGTTCCGGGCCGGGCCGGTGGTGGGAATAGTGGTGCCGGTGCTCGCGTCGCTCTTTATCCCCTTTGGCGGCATCCGGGCGCCGCTCTCCTTTAACGGCGACCTGATCCTCTTCGTTTACCTCTTCGCCCTGGCGCGCTTCTTCACCGTGCTGGCCGCCCTTGACACCGGTTCGAGCTTCGAGGGCATGGGGGCGGCCCGGGAGGCGACCTTCGCCTGTCTGGCAGAGCCCACCGTCTTCGTGATCTTCATCGTTCTGGCCCGGGTGTCGGGCAGCCTCGCCCTGGACACCATGCTGGGCTCGCTGCAAAGCCACATCGCCCACCCGGCGGCAGGGGTGCCGCTGCTGCTCGCCGCCATCTGCCTCTTTGTGGTGCTGCTGGCCGAAAACTGCCGCATCCCCTTCGACGACCCCAATACCCATCTGGAACTGACCATGATCCACGAGGTGATGGTCCTTGACCACAGCGGTCCGGACCTGGCCCTGATCCTTTACGGCGCGGCAATGAAATTCTTTGTCATGGGCGCGTTGCTGGTGAGTTTCTTCCTGCCGCCCCATCCGGTGAGCATCATCGCCGAAACCGGCGCCTTTGTCGGCGCCATGCTGCTCCTGGCCGTGGCGGTGGGGCTGGTGGAATCGGCCATGGCCAGGCTGCGGCTCATCCGGGTGCCGCAGCTGCTGGTGGGCACCTCGCTGCTCTCCTGTTTCGCCCTGGTTCTCCTGCTGAGGTAATTGCATGCACAACCTGCCCGACTTCATCCTCATCGCCGTGATCCTGCTCAATTTTTTCCTGCTCGGCACCAGCCGGCTGGGCGCCTGCGTGCAGGCGGTGGCCCTGCAAGGGGCGCTGCTCTCCCTGCTGCCGCCCTTGTTGAGCGGTCCCACGGTCCATGCCCTGGCCCTCAGCGGCGGCGCCTTCTGCCTGAAGGGGCTGGTCATCCCGGCGCTGCTGCTGCGGGCCATCCGCAAGCTCGACATCAGCCGCGAGATCGAGCCGCGTATCGGTTATATCCCCACCCTGCTCCTGGTGGCGCTGTTCACCGCCGCCGCCTTTGTCTTCGGCGACCGGCTGCCGCTCCTCGCTGCCCACCTCCATTCGCTGATCATTCCCGCTTCGCTGGCCACCCTTGCGGCGGGCTTCCTCACCCTGATCACCCGCCGCAAGGCGATCACCCAGGTGCTGGGCTATCTGATCTTTGAAAACGGCATTTTCGTTTTCGGCATGCTGCTCGCCGAGGCAATGCCGTTGATGGTGGAAGCGGGAGTGCTGCTGGATATGCTGGTGGCGATCTTCGTGATGGGTATTGTGATGAACCACATCAACCGCGAATTTTCCTCTTCCATCGACACCGATCACCTGAATCTGCTGCGAGAATAGCCATGCTGCTGAACGCCATCATCCTGCTGCCGGCGGCGGCGGCCCTCATCGCCGGCCTCGTTCCCTGGCCCCGCCTGCGCCCGCTTTTGGTGCCGCTTACCGCCTTGACTCACCTGGGCCTGGTCTGCCGGGCCCTGGCCCAGGGGCCGATCACTCCCAGCCACGCCATGCTGGGCCTCGACCCCCTGGGCGGCCTCACCCTGCTGGTGGTGAGCCTCCTCTATGCGGTGAGTTCCCTCTACGCCCTGGGCTATCTTCGCTGCCACCACGACTGGGACAACCGCATCTTCACCGCCTGCCTGCTGCTCTTCCTGAGCGCCATGAGCCTGGCCACCCTGGCTCGGCACCTGGGGCTGCTCTGGGTGGCGGTGGAGGCCACCACCCTGGTGAGCGCGCCGCTCATCTATTACAACCGCAACAAGTTCTCCATCGAGGCGACCTGGAAGTACCTGCTCCTCTGCTCGGTGGGGATTGCGCTGGCCATGCTCGGCATCCTTTTTGTCGCCTACGCAAGCCTTCTGGGCCACGGCGAGGCCAATATCCAACTTGACCACCTGCTGGCCAACGCCCCGCTTTTTTCGGTGCCCTGGCTGCGGGCCGGCTTCGTTTTCCTGCTGGTGGGCTTCGGCACCAAGATGGGGCTGGCGCCGCTGCACACCTGGAAGCCAGACGCTTACGGCGAGGCGCCGGGGCTGGTGGGAGGCCTCCTGGCCGGCGGGCTGACCAGTGTCGCCTTCCTGGCCATCCTCCGCGCCATGCAGATCATGACCGCGGCCGGGGAGCAGGCCATCGCCCGCCAGTGTTTGCTGGCCCTGGGGGTGACCTCGCTGCTCTTTGCCGCCCTCTTTGTCATCCGTCAGCGCGACATCAAGCGGATGCTCGCCTACTCTTCCGTCGAGCACATGGGCATTCTCGCCATTGGGGTGGCCGTGGGTGGGCTTGCCACCTACGGGGCCATGTTCCACATGTTCAACAACGCGCTCACCAAGGGCTCGCTGTTCATGAGCGCCGGCAACATCCACCGCCATTACGGCAGCAAACGGCAATGCGAGATCCTGGGCTCGCTCGCGGTGCTGCCCGTTTCCGCCGGGGTCTTCCTGGCCGGCTTCCTGGCCATTGCCGGCTCGCCGCCCTTTGGGGTTTTCCTGAGCGAGTTCACCATTCTGCGCGGCATCTTCAATACCGGCCACCCCCTGCTTTCCGGCGGTTTCCTGCTGCTGCTCACCGTGATCTTCATCGGCATGGCCGGCACGGTGCTGCCGGTGACCCTGGGGCCCACCTACGACCAGCAGGGCACCCCGGGGAACCACCACGAAACCCTGCTCACCGCCGGCGCGCCGCTGCTGTTGCTGCTTGCAGTCCTTGCCGCGGGCCTCTATCTGCCCGCGCCGCTCAAGAACCTGTTCGCCAATGCCGCCGCCCTGCTGGAGGTGACGCCATGAGGGGCACGACCACCAACTGCGCCGCCCTGCCTCTGGCCAAGATCCCCCGCCTGGCCTACGACGCTTATGCCGACGCGCTGGCCAGGGAGTTGCGCGGCGGGGGCACCCTGCTCGGTCTCCTGGTCGATCCGGAGTCAACCCAAGACGGACTCCACGACCTGTTCGCCGTGGTGGGCGGGACTGACCGGCACCTGGCCGTGTTCCGCACCCGGATCGGCAGCCGCTTTCCGTCACTTACCCCACGCTGCCCCCAGTGCCATCTCTTTGAACGGGAGATCGCCGAGCAGCACGGCCTTACGCCCGAGGGCCACCCCTGGCTCAAACCGGTGCGTTTCCACCGGCTCTGGAGTGGCGAAGCCGATGCCTGGGGCCGCGATGCCAAGGCGCATCCCCTGGTGGGCGACATGGCGTACTTCCAGGTGACCGGCGACGAGATCCACGAGGTGGGGGTGGGGCCGGTGCATGCCGGGGTCATCGAGCCGGGCCATTTCCGTTTCCAGTGTTACGGCGAACAGGTGCTTCACCTGGAAATCTCCCTGGGCTACCAGCACCGCGGCATCGAGCCGGGCCTCACCGAGGCGCCGAGCCCCCGCGCCATGGCTCGGATCGAGACCATGGCCGGCGATACCACCATCGGCCACGCTCTGGGCCACTGCCGACTCATCGAGGGGCTGGCCGCAAGCTCGGTGCCGGCGCGGGCGGTGGCCCTGCGCGCGGTAGCCCTGGAGCTTGAACGGCTGGCCAACCATGTGGGCGATATCGGCGCCCTGGCAGGCGACGTGGGCTTTCTGCCCACCGCTTCCTTCTGCGGCCGCTTGCGCGGCGATTATCTCAACATGACCGCCAAGATCTGCGGCAGCCGTTTTGGCCGGGGCCTTGTCCGGCCCGGCGGCGTGCTCTTTGATGTCGACCAGGAGATGGCCGCAGGGCTTCTCGCCACGCTCTCCGAGGTGGCCGACCACACCCGGGGCGCCATCCAACTCTTCTTCAACGCCCCCTCGGTACTGGGGCGGCTGGAACGCACCGGCACCGTGGCCCGCGAGGACGCCATCGCCCTGGGGCTTACCGGCGTGGCAGGCCGGGCCAGCGGCATCGATTGCGACGTGCGCCGGCTCTATCCGCTGGGCAACGAGAAGAAACAGGCCCATCCGGAAATCCTCGGCCGGCGCGGCGATGTCTTTGCCCGCGCCCAGGTGCGCCGCCAGGAGATCGAGGCCTCGCTCGCCTTTATCCAGGCAAACCTGGCCGACCTGCCGGCTGGAAAAATCATGGCGCCGGTGCGGAAACTTGCCGCCGACTCCCTGGCGGTGAGCCTGGTGGAGGGCTGGCGGGGCCGCATCGCCCACCTCGCTCTCACCGACCACGAAGGCCGGTTCCGCCGCTACAAGGTAATCGACCCCTCCTTTTTCAACTGGAGCGGACTCGCCATGGCCCTGCGCAATGAACAAATTTCGGATTTCCCGCTCTGCAACAAGAGCTTCAACCTCTCCTACTGCGGGGTGGATCTGTGAGTGTGAGAGGGAAGGTTTCCGGTTCAGAGGTTCCCGGTTCAAAGGTTGTAAGGCCTTTAACCCTGAACCTCTGAACCGGGAACCTCTGAACCTCAGAACCTCTGAACCTCTTTAACCTCCTCCGGAAACCCCAGGAGTTTATCATCATGCTAGCCATCCTACGTGAACGTCTGCGCCAGGGCTATCGGACCAGTGGTTTTCCGGCCCAGGAACCGATACTTCCCGAGCGCTTCCGGGGCGCTCCGCGCCTGCGGCCCGAGCGATGCGTGGCCGGGTGCGACGGCTGTGTGGCCGCCTGTGCCCATGGCGCCATGGCCCGCACCGAGGCCGGTCCACGGCTCGATCTTGGCCGCTCCCTCTTCTGTGCTGACTGCGCGGTCTGCCCGCAGGGCGTGGTGGAGTTCACCAACGACTACCGACTCGCCGCCTCCAGCCGCGAGGATCTGCTGCTGGCGCAGGAGGGGCCACGTCTGGCCCAGGCCCTGGAGCGGAGAATGCTGAAACTCTTCGGCCGCTCGCTCAAGCTCCGTCAGGTTTCGGCCGGCGGCTGCAACGGCTGCGAGGCAGATCTGAACGTGCTTGGCACCCTGGTTTTTGACCTGGGCCGTTTCGGGATCCAGTTTGTCGCCTCGCCCCGGCATGCCGACGGCATCATCGTCACCGGCCCGGTGAGCGAGAACATGCGCGAGGCGCTTCTTGCCACCTACGATGCCATGCCGGCGCCCAAGCTGGTCATTGCCGCCGGCGCCTGCGCCATCAACGGCGGGCCGTTCCGCGACAGCGCCGAGGTCCACAACGGCGTCACCGATCTCCTGCCGGTGGATCTCTTCCTCCCCGGCTGCCCACCCCACCCCTACACCTCGCTGGACGGACTGCTGCGGTTGCTGGGGAGGAGGTGAGAAGAGAGGTTCCCGGTTCAGAGGTTCAGAGGTTCAGGGTTGAAAGACTAGGCTCGCGGGCTTGAATGGCCTGAAGGGAGTAGTGTGAAAAAAGTTCAGAATATTGACGGATTACAACTAAAACCTCTAAACCTCTAAACCTTTGAACCTCTAAACCCGAACTTTCCCCCCGAGGAGGATAGCAATGCCCCTGTTTATCGCTGCGGTCGGCCTGATCCTCTTCTCGGCGTTTGCTGGTGTCGGTTGCCGGCGGGGCGGGCGGTTCTGGCCGCTGGCAACCCTGGTGCTGATGCTGACCGGCTGTCTGCTGGGGATTGTGGCCGTCACCCTCATTGTCATCAAAGCCGGTTCCGCTTCCCTGCTGCTCTCCTGGTCGGTGCCGGGCGGGGGGCTGGCCTTTCGCATCGATGGCCTCGCCGCGATCTTTCTCTACCCGGCCCTGCTCGTTACCGCTGCCGGCAGCCTGTACGCCGAGGGCTACTGGCCGGTGGCGGCATCTCCCGCTTCGGGCAGCTGGCTGCGCACCTTTTACCCCCTGTTGGCCGCTGGTATCCTCCTGGTGCTGGTGGCCGATAACGCGGTCCTCTTCCTCTTTGCCTGGGAGGTGATGGCCCTGGCCGGTTTCTTCCTGGTGGTCACCGACCACAGCGACGAGGAGCCGTTGCGGGCCGGCTTTGTTTATCTTGCCGCCACCCATGCCGGCACCCTGGCCCTGTTCGGCATGTTCGCCCTGCTCGGCAGCCTGCCCGGCGCCGCGCTGCTGCTGCCCCGGGCCGCGAGCCTGGTCGGCACCACCACCCTGGCAACGGCGGTCTTCCTCCTTGCCCTGCTGGGCTTCGGCCTCAAGGCCGGCTTGATGCCGCTCCACATCTGGCTGCCCGGCGCCCATGCCGCCGCCCCCAGCCATGTCTCGGCCCTGATGAGCGGGGTGATGATCAAGGTGGGAATCTACGGGCTCATCCGCACCACGGGCTTTTTTGCCGAGATCCCGGCCTGGTGGGGCTGGACCGTGCTCGGTTTGGGGCTGATTTCGTCGCTGTTGGGGGTGGTCTTCGCCATTGCCCAGCACGATCTCAAGCGGCTGCTTGCCTTTCACAGCGTCGAGAACATCGGCATCATCCTGCTGGGGCTCGGCACCGCCCTGCTGGGCCGCAGCTACGGCGTGCCGGCCATGGTCGCCCTGGGGCTGGCCGGGGCGCTGTTGCACGTCATCAACCACGGCCTGTTCAAGGCACTCCTTTTCTTGAGCGGCGGCGCCATGATCCATGCCACCGGCAGCCGCAGGCTCTGCGATTACGGGGGGCTCCTCCGCTCCATGCCCTTGACCGGCCTCTTCTTCCTCGGCGGCGCCGTGGCCATCTGCGGCCTGCCGCCCCTGAACGGTTTTGTCAGTGAATGGCTGGTTTATCTGGGGCTTTTTCAGGCGGCGCGGAGTGCGGCCCCGGTACCGCCCTTGCTCCTGCTGGCCCTGCCGGGCCTGGCCATGACCGGCGGGCTGGCCCTGCTCTGCTTTGCCAAGGTCTTTGGCCTTTCCTTTCTCGGTGCGCCCAAGGCCGAGCGGCCGGGCCACGAGCCGCCCCTGAGCATGCTGCTGCCCATGGGACTGCTGCTCGCCGCCTGTGTCTGGATTGGTCTTGCGCCGGCTACCCTGCTGCCGCTGCTCGCCCGCGCCACCACTGCCTGGCTGGGGGCAACGGCCACCACCTTGCCAACCCCGGCCAGCCTGGCCCCGGCCGGCGATATCAGTCTGGTCGCCCTGCTCCTCCTGCTCTTGCTCACGGCTGGCTTTTTCTACTCGGCATCGCGGAAAAGACAGCAACTTGCCACCTCTACAACCTGGGGCTGCGGCTGCAGTCTGCCCCTGCCCCGCGCCCGCTACACCACCTCCTCCTTTGCCGAGATGATTGTCAATTTCTTCTCCTGGGCCCTGCGTACTCGAATCACACCCCCCGCCGACACCTCCCTCTTTCCGGACCGGGAACCCTTTGCCACCCACACCCCGGACGGAGTCCTCGACCTCATCCTCCGCCCGGCAACGGCCTTCATCGTCGAGGCCACCGGCTATGCCCGCCGCGCCATCCAGCACGGCATGGTCGGCCTCTACCTCCTCTACTCGGCCCTGGCCCTGCTGGCATTGCTGATCTTTGTCGCCGGCTGGTAAAACGGTACGGACACAGAGAAGACTGGCTGACCTGCAGCGCATGACCAGGGATCATCTTGTGTCTGGATGACGCAAGTCACGAGCTATTGGTTGTCAGGAGAGCAACGGATTGTTACAGTTTCGCTCACCATGTATCTCGCCCGGATCTACCAACAACAACACGTTCGTTTCATCCTGCGCCACTCCTTTGTCGAGGCAGGTGTTTTGCAGAGTCGCGACCTCTTTGACCTGGGTGACGATCCGGCCCGCTTTATCGTCTATCCCGGCGGCAACAGTTTCTATCCGAGCGAAGAGGTGGAGGACGCCGTGCGGCGCCTGGGGGTGGTGCCGGACGACGATGAGCTGGAAAACCTCCTGCTGCCCTTTGTCGATCCCGAGATCAGGGCCAAGGTCGAACCGTACATGTTTCGCGCCGCCCACAGCGGGCGCCGGATTGATGCCAGTGCCGATGCGGATGCCTATGAGCGTTTGCACATCTTTGACATGCGACGGCTCTACTACCTGCGCTACGGCAATGTCGATCAGAGTAATATCTTCGGCCTGCCGGCCAAGCTCTTTCGCCCCCTGTTCAACAAGAGCCGCGACGAGCTGGAACAATACCTGCTGGCCGAAGAACGGGTGCTGGCCGCCGAGATGGTCAAGGAGTATCTCTATGTCGCCTTTGACCTGCAGCGTTTTTTCACCGAACTGATTGCCCGTTCCATGCCCCAGGGGCTTGATCCCGACAAGATGGATGAACTCTTTCTAGCCGAGGTCTGCACGTTGAACGATGATGGTGACTTCTGGGCCGGTTTCAGCCGTGGAGAAGCCTTGCCCGGTTATCTGGCGCGCTATGTCTGGCAATATTTTGATTCCCGTTTTGATCCGGGCGCGGCCTGGAATGAGTATGCCCGTCAGTTCATGAACAACCGGCGCCAGTTCAGCTGGCCGGAACGACCGGCCCAGGTGGCGGTGGAACGGGCCGCCGAGTTGTTCGCGACCGACTACGCCACCCTTAAAGCGATGACGAAACGCGAACTCACCAGACTCTTTCGGCAAAGAGCCCACGAGCATCACCCGGACAAGGGCGGGGAACACGATTATTTTGTTGAACTGGTTTCGGCCTATAATGATCTGCTGAGGGGGAAGAAGTAGAGGCGGGATGGGGCGGAAGACGCATGGGGGGATTGTTTATGCCCCCGGGGGCGGTTGCCGAGTAGCAGTGTTTTCAGAGAATAAGGTTGACCGATGCAGGTAAAAACAGACATATGTGTTGCCACATATAGCCAATAGGTGACAATATGTCTGTCGCAATATAAAAAATACTCCCTCAGCGACCATGAAAAAAGATCCCATCGACATCTTTCGCCACCACGGCGGCCAACTCCGGATGAGTGAAGCGGTCAAGCAAGGGATATCGCGCTATATGCTCTATACGCTCCGCGACCGGGGCGTATAGAGCTGGTTTCTCGCGGGATCTACCGGCTTGCCGACCTGCCGCCCATCCGCGATCCCGACCTGGTGGCCGTTAGCCTCCGCTTCCCCAACAGCGTAATCTGCCTGGTGTCCGCCCTCTCCTTCCACGGTCTATGTAAGATCCTTGAAGTCGTGAGCCTTACAGGGCTTACCGCATACATGCAGGGATAAAGCAGCGCCACGGTCAGCGGCAACGCGGAGATGAAGCTCATGGGGACTCTTATGGGTGTCCAGCCGCTGCTCGTCAAGCTTCCATTGCCTATGGTGCCGAAAAGCCACAACTCCCCACCCTTGAGTGAGCGTTGGCATAAAAAAGCAGGCGAGTTTTCAAAGAGCGGGCGTATCCCGGCTGCATTGCCGGAGGACCGAACGGTCAACTATTGCCTGACAACAGGCATTTGAGCACTATTTGGTCATTTCCCGCCATATTCTCCGCAGGCAGGAGTGAACATGGTTGTCTTGGACGGATTACCGGGTAATCCGGGTGTTTTTATGATCTCACCCCTCTGAGGCCAGCAAAACGGGAGTGGCTGTCGTTAGTCCAAGGCCAAGGACAAAAATATCGGTGCTCTACCTAACATAAGGCTGCCTTCAAAAGAGATGGGGTGGAATGGCTGTGGCTCAATATAGCTATTTTCGCATGTAGCGTCTAGGAGCCCATTAGTCTCAGTGCTGACTTGTGTTAAGATAAGGATATTATTTAATTCTTATGGTTTTTTTTGAGGCTTGACCCTTCACGATAAATATGAGAGTAATTATTGGGATGACCAGCGGGTGGTCATAAAATTATGAGGTGTGGTCCGTATCGGCGTTTTACCTCAGTTGACAATGGGTAAGGAGATTTCTATGAGTAGGCGAATTGTTGTCATTCTTGTAATCGTTGCAATCTGTGGTTGGAGTACTATGGTTCAGGCTCAGGATTCGCTTAGCTATAATGGCTCATCGACAATTTTGAAAGCCGTTATGTACGATGCGGCCAAAGTGTTTAAGAAAGAGCAAGGCGTTATTTTTGACCTCAAAGGCGAGAGTACCGGCTTTGGGATTAAAAAGCTGTTGGCTGGAGAATGTGATATTGCTGGCGGCGGCCGCCCCTTAAAAGATGATGAACGGGCCAAGGGGTTAGTTGAAACAAAGGCATTCCTGGATGCGTATGCATTTATCGTTAACACCTCAAACCCGGTAACGAGCATTACTTCAGGGCAAATAGCCGAGGTTATGGCCGGGAAGATAGTAGCATGGGATGATTTGGGCGGCCCTGCCGGGAAAAAAATCATGATTTTGTCTCCACCCGAAAAGTCAGCTCATTATAAAAATGCAAAGAAAATTATAGGGTTTGATAAGCTTCCGGCAAACTCTATGATGGTTGATATGACTCCCAATGTTTCGAAGAAGGTTAAGTCTTTTCCGGTAGCTATTGGTTGGCTTTCCTCGGCTAATGTTGTTGGTAGTAAAGACGTCAAGATGCTGCAGATCGTACATAATGGTGAAAGTGTGGCGGTGAATCAGGCCAATCTTTCTTCAGGGAAATATCCCTATCAGCAAACAATGTATTTTTATACGATGGGGGAACCGTCAGGAAAGGTGAAAGATTTCATCGATTTCATTAAAGGTGCGCAGGGGCAGGAAATTGTCACCAAGGCTGGTTTTTTCCTGGCAGAATAAAGAGGGGGTGAGGTTGCATGGGGCTGCATAGTTTGCATCTCCATGCAACTTCCGGGGCAATGTGCAGCTCAGGATGTTGGCTTAACTCTCGAACGGTATCGTCGAATAACTCCCTGCCATCATGGGGAATTATTTTTAAATGTCGGACTTTTCACTATCGGTTGTATCTTAGTGTTGGTTTGAGAAATTGATGAGACCCTTCCGGGGTAAGGAACGTAGGTATGGATAGAAAGAAGGCTAGGCAAACCATGACGCTGAAGTCCAAGTTGATTCTTCTGATTATTCCGTTGGTGTTGTTGCCGGCGGCATTACTGACCTACACTTTTTATCGCAGTACCCAGGCGGATCTGAAAGAGAAAATTCAGGAGTCCTTGAACGTAACTCAGAAGGCTTATCTTAATGCCATTGAGACTACGAAGATAAAGGGACTTAATTACGCATTGTTTTTCGCCAATGACAGTTCTGTGAAAGACGCGGTCTCGTATGCGGCGATGACAGAAGATAATCAAAGTATTCTCGATATCTTGGTTAAATATTACAAAACGCTTGATTTGAGCGGTATTGAGTTTACCAACAAAGCTGGGGTTGTGCTTGCAAGAGGGCATGATCAAGAGAAGTTCGGGGACAATAAAGGGAACCTTCTCTTTACGAAAAAAATGCTGACCGGCCATGTCAAGGCTTGGGATTATGAGGTTGGTGAAGAAGCTATAACGTTAAAATTTGGCAGCCCAATTATTGTTGAAGGGGATGAATTCGCTGGTTTTGTCGGCTTCGGCTATGACATCAATAAAAAATTTCTTGATACGATCGCTGATGTTGCAAATGCGGAGTTGGCATTTGTCCTCAAGGAGACAAAGAGTCTCGTTGCGGCAACCAATATGAATATAGGTCTGCAAGATTTTAATAGGAATTTGTTGGACGAAAGTTTTAACGGCAAAGGACGTGTGGAGCTGGAAAGAAAGATTGGCGGTCAGGTCTACGCTGCGATGTATCTGCCAATATTGGATGGAGACAAGCAGGTCTTTGGCTCCATGGGGATTTTTAAAAATATTACCAGAGAGATGGAAAATCAAAAACGGAATTTGATTTTTGCAGTTTCATTGATATCTGCAGCTGTTTTTCTTGCTTTGATTATTGCCCTGTATGTCATCAGGTCTATTGTTACACCTTTTAATCTTGCCATAGGTCGCATGAATGATTGCACCGGCAAGGTCTCTCAGACTTCGCAACAGATTGCGAGTGGTAGCCATGAGCTTGCGGAGGGGGCTTCTGAGCAAGCAGCTCTTCTTGAAGAGACGGCATCTGCCATGGAAGAGATGGCTTCAATGTCGAGGCAAAATGCTGACAATTCAGTACAGGTTGATGGTCTCATGCTGGAGGCGCATTCGGTTGTTAGTTCCTTCAATGAATCCATGGCAGAACTGACATTGTCCATGGAGGATATATCTCGATCTAGCCAAGAAGCCTCAAAAATAGTGAAAACAATTGATGATATAGCCTTTCAGACGAATCTGCTGGCATTAAATGCTGCGGTGGAAGCTGCTCGTGCTGGCGAGGCGGGAGCTGGTTTTGCCGTAGTGGCTGACGAGGTGCGTAATCTGGCCATGCGGGCGGCTGCGGCAGCTAAAAATACCGCCGAATTGATTGATGGGATTGTGGGTAAGATTGCTAAAGGTACTGTCTTAGCCAATAAGACAAATGAAAATTTCTCGCAAGTGTCAGGTAGCACCGATAATGTTGCGGTGTTGATAAAGGAAATTGCTGCTGCCTCCAAGGCTCAGGCTGATGGGATTGGTCAGGTGAATAGATCATTGTCTGAGATAGAGACCGTGGTGCAAAGAGTCGCTGCCGGTGCCGAAGAGTTTTCTGGTGTTTCTGAGGAAATGAATAATCAGGTCGACCAGATGGAAATAGCTGTCGATGAGATGGAGATGTTGTTGGTTGGTGGAAAGGATGGCGGCAGCGTTGTTGATGAGGTTGGTCGGCAATCGGCAGTCGGTACTCAGTTTTCTCTGCCTGGATAATTGCTCTTGGCTGTTGAGTCGAGTCTCTGGTGAAAGGGGGCTGCCCTGTTCGCCAAACTGATTCGGTGACAAAGAATAAAAACTTGGCTCCTCGACGTTTTATGTGGAATTGCCGCCCTACATCATCTCAGGGGATTACGGGAGGCTTTTTCGGGAAACAAGTTGATTTCGGGTGATTGCCGAAATCCACATGAAACGTCGAAGAGCCAAGTTTTTTCGCGGCCAGAGGCCGCTCCTCCAGCGCATCGGTTGCAAAAAATGCTGAGATTCGAAGCAATCAGATTCCTGACTGCCATCACCCATGTATTGCCTTGAAGAATCCCAGGACCACCCCCCCTGCCAGCAAACCGGCAATAAAGCATAAGAATCCCCAGAGACCGAAGCCCATTCCAAAAAAGCCAGCAGTGGTGATGGCATTCCTGGCTAATTCATCCGCTGCTGTTCCAGCTTTGTCACTCACATTTACCTTGGTGTTCACCTTGGTATTTCCCATTTTTAGACCTCTCCTTCCTGAAGGTGATAAAAAAATCTGGCTGC
>Ga0224496_10000265_pt1 | contig 37782 bp, 37 predicted proteins | sample SF_Jul11_sed_USG_2_FD_168127 | JGI IMG/M metagenome (GOLD analysis project Ga0224496, IMG submission 168127) | Sediment microbial communities from San Francisco Bay, California, United States - SF_Jul11_sed_USGS_8_1 | ecosystem: Environmental > Aquatic > Marine > Sediment | place: USA...
AGCGGCGACAAAATCACAGCACCCGGAAACGGGCGCTGATATCAAGGTGATGGGCGTAAGGCGACAGGATCATTTAGATTTAACTGTGGCCTGCGCTTATATTGACCGGTACATCACGGACATCAACGATTATCAGGCAAAAAAATCACAGTTGGGTCGACTGGTTGAAACCGTTGCGGCTGAATATACCAGCATGGCTGTGACCGTCGTGGTCAATGGTGCCGATGATATTGCAGCACAAAGCGTGTATCTTACCGTGACCGGCACGTCAGCTGAATCGGGTGATGACGGTGAAGTTGGGCGCGGCAATCGAGTTAACGGCCTGATCTCTCCCTATCGGCCAATGAACATGGAAGCTGCCGCTGGCAAGAACCCAGTCAGTCACGTTGGTAAGCTGTATAACATTCTGGCGCAAATGATCGCCAGGGAAGTTGTCGGCCAGCTGGCAGGGGTCGAAGAATGCTATTGCTATCTGGTCAGCCAGATTGGTAGTCCTGTTGATCAGCCCAAAGTCATCGACCTGAAATTGCATTTGCAGGCAGGCCTGACTGTGGATAGCGTGCAGGCACAGGTTGAGGAAATTGTCAGGAAAAAACTGGCGGCTATAAAGCACATTCAACAGGATGTGGTGTCGGGACTACTGGTCTATTAACGTATTGCGGGGCTTGTGTTGGTTTGGCTACGCTAGCGCTGACTGTCTGGTATGATACGGATGTTTGATAGTGACAGAAAAAATTATGATTTCTATGGTTTTAAAAAATAAATCCTTACGTAAAAAGCGTTTTTTCTACCTGAGTGCAGCGCTTTTTTTTATACTCGTCAGCCATGCTCAAGCTAACTGTGAAGCAGAAGCAGCGCCCAGAGTGAACTGGGCGGGCTGTGATAAAAGTGGAATGGACTTTAGTGGTAAAGATTTGGGGCATGCGATATTGAGCAATGCTAATTTGCGGAATACAAATTTTTCTGGTGCACGTCTATCGCACGCTGATTTTGAGTTGTCGAATATTAGCGGCGCGAAATTTGATAAAGCGCGTATGCAGGATAGTAGGCTGGTGAGTGTGACCGCGGAAAAGACTTCATTTAAAGCTGCGATTATGGATGATGTCAGTTTTAGTCGTTCCGAAATGAGTCAGGCAAGTTTCGAGCAGGCACGACTTAATAGTGCAAACTTTTATGAAACAAAGCTAGTCGGTGCAAATTTCTCGGCAGCACAATTACCATCTTCCAGTTTTGTTCACGCATCACTTGAGGGTAGTGTTTTTGACGGTGCAAATTTATCACAGGTAATAATGACATCGGCATTAATGGAGTCTGCTCGATTTACGAATGTTAATTTGACGAGCGCTGTTCTAGATAAGGCTGATTTAAAATTTGTTGATTTCACTGGGTCAGATTTGAGCAAGGCATCATTGCGTGAAGCGGTGATAGATGGCGCTCTCTTTAATAAAGCAAAACTCGGTAGAGCAATCTGGATAGATTTAAAGCGCTGTCGTGCCAGTTCGGTTGGCAGTTGTCAGTAATCTCACTTTTAGTTATACAAATTTACATAAATATTGCAGGTCAAAAATGAACGCACAAAGTTTTTTAGATTTAATGGCATCAACCGCTAACGATTTAAACCTCGAAGAACACATGAAGTTGATTTCAAAAGATGTCAGTGTCTTTGGTGTGCCCGGTTTTGAAGTGATTGGTTACCAGGACTGGTTTAATCAGTGCCAGTATGAATTTGAAAATAAACTACTAAAAAAAGTTTCTTATCAGGGTTTGAATGTACTCGCCGAAACTCCAGATCGCATCATGTTTAAATCGATTGAAACCGTTGAAGGTTCTGATGGTGCAACCAACAACAACGGCATCGAGTTTATTATTGAAAAGGAAGATGATGGCCAGTGGCGTGTTAGCCAGGAAAGAATTCTGCCTGAAGATGAACTGGAAAATGACCGTAGGCGCGGTGCGCTCTAGTCTTGTATTATTTAGTCATTGCGTGTTTATTTAAGTTTTGCTACGCTCTGTCGCAGTTTTTTCTTAGATAAAATTGTAAATAATAAGCATTTCTTATAATAAATGACTAAATGAGACTAAAAAATGTCGGCAAAAAGGGGTAGTGACTGTTTTAACAAGAATTCGCGGCTTACAAAAAGACCAGAATTAAACTCATCCAACGATAGTTCTTTAACACCGCTGGCTAGTGAAGATATTAAGACTAAGCTGGCAAAATTACTAAAAATACAGAATGACTTCTTCCCATGCTTTGACTGGACATTCCCGCCGCCACTATTGAGCAAGCAACAACCTGCTTATAGCAGTAAAGAATTATTTTCTAATCCTTCAGTTGTTCCCGGTCGTTACTCTATCTACCTGCATAGTCCATTCTGTAAGTCTTTATGCAGTTTTTGTTATTATGCAATTATTCCTGGTAAAGGCATTGATTTAGCCGAAAAGTATACTGATTATCTAGTCAAAGAAATGTCATTGTATGCTGAGCACTTTAAGGGCCAAATTTGCGAGTCAATTTATTTTGGCGGTGGTACGCCCACATTTCTTGATGATCATCTTCTGGAAAAAATATTTACCGGCCTTAACGAAAATTTCAATATTTGCGATGATGCTGAAATTACTGTGGAGGCAGCACCCGGCACCTTGCCCAGGGAGAAATGTATTCTTCTAAAATCACTGGGTGTGAACAGGCTCAGTTATGGTGTGCAAACACTTGATGAAGAACTTCTTTCCAATATGAACAGGGAATATTCAGTCACGCAGGCAGTTCAGGAACTTAAGGATGCGATAGATGTTATTGGTAACGTTAATGTTGATACCATGTATGGTTTTGATGGTGAATCTGAAAATACTTTAATTGAAACATTGGAAAAATTTCATCAGCTTGGTGTACCCAGTTTGTCTATATATGCGTTGGATAAGCAAAGAAGTGAAAAAATGGTACTATTCGAGCCGCCCAGGGATGATGCCTACCAATATAAAATAAAACAATTCGCCAGAGCTGAAAAATATCTTATGGCATTAGATTACAAACCTGTTTTGCAGAATATATTTATCAATCCAGATCGTTCTTCCTATCGTCATCAATTGCGCCGATGGGATAATCTGCCATTGGTTGCGCTGGGGTTAAACTCACAGGGCTATGCACCACAAAAAGCTTATAACAATACCGCCAGCCTTAAATCGTATTATCAATTGATTGATGAAGGTAAACTGCCAGTCGCGACGATGGATGAGTTGAATGCTGAGTTGGAGCTGTGCCGTGAGCTAACCAGTAAACTTAGATTTACTTATGTCAGTCTCGGTGAATTTAAATATAAATATAATGTTGATATTGCTGAGGTGTTCAAAGATCTGATTTCGGCTTTGGTCGATATGGAATACCTCGAATGTCATGGTGATATATTGCGTATGACGGATAAGGCCTCTTATTACAACAATATAATACCTATGTTGTTTGCACCGGATCGTTTTAAGCAAGAGCTACTTGGCTTGCCTGAAGAATATCTGGAAACTTTTCCTGTGCCACATATTATGACTCAACTGGGTCAGGCTCAATCTAAGCCATTTGGTTTGTCTGAATCCAGGCATATTGTAAATACTGATAGACGAACACAATCAAATAGAAGAAAAAGGAATGATTTGACTGATGTCACGGATCAGCGTTTAAGTTTTGGTCCGGGCAGGAGGAATTCAGATGGTGTTTGGAGCTGGTCATCCATTAATAGTTTTTCCTGATTATTTTTCGCTGAAATCAGCATGGTCGTTGAGCAGGCGCGGGTATGATTTTTTGCCCATGCCTGTAAATTTATAAAATGCTTACAGCGTGATCTTCAACATATCATTACCGCCCCTGTTTTATTCTCAATTAAATAGATGAAAAGGTTAATACCTTATTTTTTACATGGCATCAATTAAATAATCGCCGTTATATAAACAAATCGCTAGTATTATTACAATATTAGACTATACTAATAATCTAGTATTAACCCAGTAAAGGAGAGTCATGATGATTATTGACGCCTTGACTTATGTGCTTTTAGCTGCAGCGTTGGCGACGACCTTAGTCATCATCCATTTTGCTAAAGAGTGAATCTATAAGTCACTTAAATGGGAAAAAAACCGTAGTAACCTACCAGATATCCATGAAACGGCAGTTTGCAACAGGCAAGCTGCCGGATTTAGAAAAAATTCCAGAAGAATATAAATTGTCAGTAGAAAACGATTATTAGTTAATCATTTTCAGCCAGGATTATTTTGGAATAGCTGTTCACCAGCTCAATAAACCGATCCCTGTCGATGAGTTCGGCACCCATCGATTCCATGTGTCCAGTATAAACCTGTGAGTCGATGAGTTTCGGCCTGATGGTATTGCATAAATATTCCAGTGCGACTTTTGAAGCATCGGTTTTTTTGCTGAACATAGATTCACCAAAAAACATCTCGCCGATTTTTATGCCATAAAGGCCACCCACCAGCTTGCCATCGCGCCAGCATTCGATCGAATGCGCATAACCGAGTTCATGTAGTCGGCAATAGGCATTGAGCATGTTGTTATTGATCCAGGTGCCGGCCTCTGCTTTTCTGGGCGCGGCGCAAGCCTGCATGACTTCACGAAAGGCGGTATCGGTTCTGACTTCATAGATTTTTTTGTTGAGTGTTTTTTTCAGGCTGCGCGAAATTTTTAATTTTTCCGGGAATAACACGCAACGCGGGTTCGGTGACCACCAGAGAATAGGGTAGTCATCGCTGTACCATGGGAAGATGCCCTGACGGTAGGCCTGCAAGATGGTTTCGGGCTTGAGGTTGCCGCCGACGGCGAGCAGGCCATCGGGTTCAGTGAGCGCGAGCCTCGCATCCGGGAACGGGCCACTGAAGTTCTCGGCTAAATAAAATGGTTTTTCGTTCATGGTTTTTTGAAGGGCGAGGCTTCGTGCAGGCTTCGGCCATATTCCAGCATGGCCTGCTGCTCGCGCTGCAGAAAATCGTTAATAGCGCCCCTGAAACCTTCGTGAGCAATGTAGTGGGCCGAGCGCGTTTGTACCGGCAGGAAACCACGTGATATTTTATGTTCGCCCTGTGCGCCGGGCTCGAAGTGTTGCAGTTTATGCTGGATGCAATACTCGATGCCGGTGTAATAACAAACTTCAAAGTGCAGGCTGTCGTAATCTTCATAACAGCCCCAGTGACGGCCGTATAAGGTATTTTTGCCCTGAAAGCAGATCGCACCGGCGACGATTTTGTTTTCATGCTGTGCAAAGATGGCGACCAGTTTGTGCGCCATGGCCTGAAAAAATTCGAGCGTGAGTGTGGCGGTGCCGGATTTTTTCATAAAGGTGATCTGGTAAAAGTTATACAGTATTTTCCACTCTTCTTCTGAAAGTTCAGCGCCTTTTTTTATTATGATCTGAATATTGTCGTCGCTGACTCTGCGCCGTTCGCGTTTGATGTTTTTACGTTTCTTTGAACTCATGCTGGCGAGAAAGTCATCAAAGTTTCTGTAGTCCTGGTTTTGCCAGTGGAATTGGTAATCAAAACGCATCATCATATTTTCGCTTTTGAGTGCAGCAATATCATGCTCTTCGCAGAACAGCCAATGTACGCCCGATAATTTTTTATGCTCGACGATATCAAGCGCGCCCTGTATTAGTTGAGCTTTGATATTTTTATCATTGTGCAGAGCTAGCAAGCGAGGGCCTTTGGCTGGGGTGAAGGGAATGCTGGTGACCAGCTTCGGATAGTAGTCCAGGTTGTTGCGCTGGTAGGCATCGGCCCAGGCCCAGTCGAAAACGAATTCGCCGTAAGAGTTGTGTTTCAGGTAAGCGGGGCAGGCGCCGACCAGGGTGTCTTCATCGTGGATGAGAATATGCTGAGGTTGCCAGCCCCAGTTGTGCAGGCAATCGTGTTGTTCCAACGCACGCAGGAAGTCGTATTGAATAAACGGATTGTCGTCACCAGCCAGTGCATTCCATTGCGCGGCGTCAACAGTAGACAGCGAATCTACTGTGCTGAGTTTCATTTATTGTGTGCGAGTGCATCCAGATATTTTTCGGCGTCCAGCGCAGCCATGCAGCCGGTGCCGGCAGAGGTGATGGCCTGACGGTAGACGTGGTCCATAACATCACCCGCAGCAAATACGCCGGGGACACTGGTCGCTGTAGCATTGCCGGAGGTACCACTTTGCACTTTGATATAGCCGTTATTAATTTCAAGCTGTTCACCGAAGATGCTGGTGTTAGGTGAGTGACCGATGGCCACAAAGATGCCGTGCACATCAATGTCCTTGGTGCTGCCATCGACGGTGCTCTTCAGGCGCATGCCGGTAACGCCACTGTCATCGCCGAGAACTTCATCAAGGTTGTTGTTCCACTCGATAGTGATGTTGCCGTTTTTGGCCTTTTCCATGATCTGGTCCTGCAGGATTTTTTCTGAACGCAGGCTGTCACGACGATGCACCAGCACCACTTCGGCGGCGATGTTGGACAGGTAGAGCGCTTCTTCAACCGCGGTATTGCCACCACCGATGACGGCGACTTTCTGGCCGCGATAGAAAAAACCATCGCAGGTGGCGCAGGCAGAAACACCCTTGCCTTTGAAGGCTTCTTCCGATTCCAGGCCCAGATACATGGCGCTGGCGCCGGTGGCGATGATCAGCGCATCACAGGTATAGGTGCCAGAATCACCGTTAAGTTTGAGTGGGCGCTGGCTGAAATCAACCGAGCTGATCTGGTCGAAAATGATTTCTGTACCAAAACGCTCGGCGTGAGCTTTCATGCGCTCCATCAGTTCGGGGCCCTGTACGCCCTTGTCATCGCCTGGCCAGTTGTCCACTTCGGTGGTGGTGGTGAGCTGGCCACCCATTTCCATGCCGGTAATCATGACCGGTGAAAGGTTGGCGCGCGCACCATAAACGGCAGCGGTATAACCAGCAGGGCCGGAACCGAGGATAAGTAGACGTGCGTGGCGGGTTTCGCTCATTGGTATTCTCCTGAATAAAGCTGTGTTCTATTTGTGGGCGCTATATTAGCAAATCTTAAAACGTATGCGCACAGTATATTCGTAAGGGTATAGATGCATTTGCGATTGGGTTGATTTAGGTGGTTTTCTCCGGTCTGATTTCCAATAGACTAAAGCCATGTCAATTGGTTCTTAATCATAGTGAGGACGACAAACATGTGCGCGATGACCATTGGAATACCCAAAGAAACGATGCGAGGCGAGGGCCGTGTGGCTCTGGTGCCGGCCGATTGCAGAACGCTGGTGGCAGCGGGCTGCCATGTTTGCATCGAGCAGGGCGCGGGCGTGAACAGCGGTTATGTGGATGCTGCTTACAGTGCGGTGGGTGTCGAGGTGCTGGCATCAGCCGAAGCGCTGTACAAGGCGGCGCAGCTGGTGGTAAAAGTGAAACAGCCATTGCCGCATGATCTGCAATTTCTCAGAAGTGATCATACCGTGTTCAGTTATCTGCATCTGGCGCCGGATAGACCGCTGGTTGAGGTGCTGTGCAAACTGGGTTTGACCGCCATTCCGTTTGAGGTGGTCGCCAACGTCGAGGGCGGACACCCATTATTAGCTCCCATGAGCGCGGTTGCCGGCCGGCTATCGATTATTCGTGGTGCGCGCCTGCTGTTTGGCACCTCGGGTGGTCGTGGTGTCCTGCTCGGCGGGGTCGATGGTGCCGAGCGCGGGCGGGTGGTGGTGATTGGTGCAGGCGTGGCTGGCAGCCATGCGGTGAGTACAGCGGTGGGACTGGAAGCGGAGGTGCACGTATTTGATCTGGCTGAGCAGAGGTTGACGCAGTTGAAGAATCAGTATCCCACGCTGATTACGCACTTATCCCGACCGGAACAATTAGCCAGCATCTGCGAGCAGGCTGACCTGGTGGTGGGGGCGGTGATGGTGCCGGGACGCCGCGCACCGGTGGTGTTGACCCATGACATGATCGACGGCATGCCGGATGGCAGCGTGATTATCGATATCGCCATTGATCAGGGTGGCTGCGTCGAGGGTATCAAAGTCACGGATGCTGAAGAGCTTGCCTATGTCTCGCAGGGCGTGATTCACTCGGCAGTGCCGAATATGCCGGGTGCCGTGCCGCGCACGGCGGCCCAGTCGCTGTCGGCAGCAGTAGCACCTTACGTGCAAAGGTTGGCGCTCGAAGGTTTGGCGGGCGATAGCGCCTTGCAGAAAGCGGTAGCTATTTCAGGCGGACGGGTGGTTGATCCTGTTTTGGCTGAGGAGATACGCTAGTCAAATTTGGCAGTAATGACCTGACGCAGCAATAAAACTGGGTATAATGGGCCAATTTTCGGGGCAACATCCCCATTTTGTTCTCCACTAAATCGGGAAGATTGGATTGGCTCAGGCACGCCGCACAAAAACGACAACAACAGGTATCGAACTGACTTCGCATATTCAGCATGGTCTGCGTGAAGGCGCCATGCTGGTGCTGGCTGCGATCGCTTTATTTCTGCTGACGGCCTTTGTTACCTATCATGTCGAGGATCCGGGCTGGTCGCATACCGGCATGCGCGAGGATGTTCACAATGCAGCTGGTGTTGTCGGTGCCTGGTTCGCTGATGTTCTGTTCAGTCTGTTCGGTTATCTGTCTTATTTGCTGCCGGTGATCATCGCCTACAGCGGATGGCTGGTGCTGCGCGGCGGCCGTGAACAGAAGGAAGTCGATTTTCACGTGCTGGCGATACGCTGGGCAGGTTTTTTCGTGACGTTGGGCGCAGGTTGCGCGCTCGCCAGCATCCATTTCGCTGTCCCTGAAACGACCTTACCGCTGGATGGTGGCGGCATTCTCGGCCGCTGGCTGGGCGATGGTATGGCTGACGTGCTGGGCCTGTTGGGCTCGACCCTGATTTTACTAGCCGTGTTGCTGGCAGGAAGTACGCTGTTCAGTGGCATCTCGTGGTTTACCGTGATCGATTTCATTGGCGCCACAGGGCTGGCCATTTTTGTGTTTGTTCGCGAGAAAGTAAATGCGCTGCTTGAACGTATTCAGGAACGAAAAGCCGGCGAGGTGGCCAAGCAGCACCGGCATGAAGGTCTGGAAGCGGATAAAAAGAAAACCGCGGAACGTGAAGCTAGCGGCACCAGCAAAGTGCGCATCGAACCGACGGTTAAAAAGGTTGAGATTTCTGAGCGCATGGATCGCGAAAAACAAATTGCCCTGTTCGACGGCCCGGTCGATTCCGAGCTGCCCGGTCTGCGCTTGCTCGACCCACCCCGGCAGCATGAGCAGAGCTATTCGACCGAAGCGCTGGAAGCGCTATCGCGCCTGGTCGAAATCAAACTGGCTGATTTTAATATCGAAGTGCAGGTGGTGGCGGTACATCCCGGTCCGGTCATTACCCGTTTTGAAATGGAACTGGCACCGGGCGTCAAAGCCAGCAAGATTACCGCTTTATCGAAAGATCTGGCGCGTTCCCTGTCGGTGGTGAGCGTGCTGGTGGTGGAAGTGATTCCCGGCAAATCACTGGTCGGTCTGGAAATTCCAAACGAAAACAAAGAGATTGTTTCGCTGAGTGAAATCCTCATGTCGAAGGAATTCGACAAGTCGCATTCACCGCTGACGGTGGGGCTGGGCAAGGATATCGGCGGTCATCCGGTGGTGGCCGATCTGGCCAAAATGCCTCACTTGCTGGTGGCTGGTACCACCGGTGCAGGTAAGTCGGTGTGCCTGAATGCCTTGCTGATGAGCTTGTTGTACAAGAGCAAACCCATCGATGTGCGCATGATCCTGATCGACCCCAAAATGCTGGAGTTGAATGTCTATGACGGCATTCCACATTTGCTGGCACCGGTGGTGGTCGATATGAAAGAAGCCGCCAATGCTTTGCGCTGGTGCGTCGGTGAAATGGAAAATCGTTATGCGCTGATGTCATCACTGGGCGTGAGAAATATCATCGGCTATAACAAGAAAGTGAAAGAGGCGATTGATGCGGGCAAGCCCATCGATGACCCGTTATTCGACCCTGATCATGCCGCACCTGGCGCACAACCGGTGAAATTGCAGCCATTGCCTTATATCGTGATTGTGGTCGATGAGTTTGCCGATCTGTTTATGGTGGTCGGTAAAAAAATTGAGGAGCTGATCGCGCGTATTACCCAGAAAGCACGTGCTTCGGGTATTCACCTGATTCTGGCAACGCAGCGGCCATCGGTCGATGTGATTACCGGTTTGATCAAGGCGAATATCCCGACCCGTATTGCTTTTCAGGTGTCTTCACGCGTGGATTCACGCACCATTCTCGATCAAATGGGGGCCGAGCAATTGCTGGGCCATGGCGATATGCTGTATCTCGAAGGCGGTAAGAGCATACCCACGCGTATCCACGGCGCCTTCGTCGATGACCATGAAGTGCACAATGTGGTGAATCACCTTAAACAGCAGGGTGAAGCTGAGTATATCGAGGAAATTCTGCAGGAAAATCAGGGCGTGCTGCCGAGCGAGGTTCGCGCTTCGGATGAAGAGGTGGACGCGCTCTATGATGAAGCGGTACGGATCGTGACTGAAACACGCAAGGCTTCGATCTCCTACGTGCAGCGTCGTTTGAAGATAGGTTATAACCGCGCCGCGCGCATGATCGAAGAAATGGAAGCCAGCGGTGTGGTTAGTGAAACCCAGTCGAATGGCTCGCGTGAAGTGCTGGCGCCGCCACCGCCTGAACTTTAAGCCGAATATTTCCTCAAAGTTTTACATTTCTATGAGCTATCCAGGTTTATCTATGTTGTCATCCCGGTTGTTAAAGTTAATGGTTTTATTCCTGCTCACTTTGCCGGCAACGGTGCTGGCGGGAGAAGGCGAGCGCCTGCTCGATCGTTTCCTGAAAGAGTCGAAAACCATGTCGGCGAATTTTGTACAGACGTTGCGCGCCGATGATAATGAAGTTTTGCAGGAATCGAAGGGACACTTTTATTTGAGCCGGCCGGGTAAGTTTCGTTGGAATTATACGACGCCTTATGTGCAGGAAATTGTCTCTGACGGGGAGCAGGTCTGGATTTACGATGTCGACCTCAAGCAGGTGATGGTGCAGACACAGTCGGCATCCACCAATAAGACGCCGATGGCTTTGATGGAAGGCAAGCTGCAACTGGAAGAGGCTTACGATATCAGTGAGCTGGACCATCGCGATGGGGTTTATCGATTGAAGCTTTCCAGTAAATCAAAAGATGTCGACTTTGCCGAGCTGATTGTGGGCGTTGACCAGCAGGGTTTGCGCTTCATGCAGCTCAGGGACCAGTTTGAGCAGACCACGGATATCGTCTTTGGTGAGCTGGAGCTGAATAAAGAGCTGGCGGGCAAACTGTTCGAGTTTACGCCGCCGGAGGGTGTTGACGTTTACGGTGGCTCCTGATGGATGATGTTTTCACGCATCATCCTTACCGTCCTCTGGCTGATCGCATGCGTCCAACCAGTCTGGCTGGCTTTTTTGGACAGCAGCATGTATTGGGGGAAAAGGGCGCATTACGGCAGGCGATCGAAGCTGGCAGTCTGCACTCTATGGTGTTCTGGGGGCCGCCCGGCACCGGTAAAACCACTTTAGCCAAAATCATCGCGCATTGTTCCGATGCGGCGTTTATCAGTCTCTCTGCGGTGTTATCCGGTGTTAAGGATATCCGTGCTGCCATCGAGCAGGCACGGCAGCATCAGGCTGAAGGCCGGCTGACGATCCTGTTTGTTGATGAGGTGCATCGTTTCAACAAGTCGCAGCAGGATGCCTTTCTACCCCATATCGAAGATGGCACCATCTATTTCATCGGTGCGACTACAGAAAACCCATCCTTTGAATTGAATAACGCGCTGTTGTCGCGGGTTAAAACCTATGTTTTAAAAAGTCTGCCGGCAGATGAAATCAAACAGTTGCTGGTGCGTGCTCTGGAGCATGAAGCGGGTCTGGCGGATGAGAACCTCAGTCTCGAGGATGATGTGCTCGATGCGCTGGCGTTTCTCGCCGATGGTGATGCGCGCCGCGCGCTGAATTTTCTTGAAATTGCCGCCGATCTGGCTGAACCGGATGATCACGGCCGGCGCTTGATTACCCGGTCGATCGTACAGGATGTCGGTGCGCAAAGCCTGCGCCGGTTTGATAAAGGCGGTGATGCTTTTTACGAGCAGATTTCTGCTCTACATAAGTCCGTGCGCGGTAGCAATCCGGATGCAGCCCTGTACTGGTTTGCACGCATGATGGATGGCGGCTGCGACCCCCTGTATGTGGCGCGGCGGGTGGTGCGCATGGCGTCGGAAGATATTGGTAATGCGGATCCACGCGGTCTGCAAATCGCGCTGGATGCCTGGCAAACCTATGAGCGTCTGGGTAGCCCCGAGGGTGAATTGACCATCGCCCAGGCGATTGTCTATCTGGCCAGTACCGCCAAGAGTAATGCGGTGTATATGGCGTGGCATGAGGCCATGGCGGATGCGCGCCAGTCGGGTAGCCTGGAAGTGCCCATGCATATTCGCAATGCACCTACCAATCTGATGAAGGATATGGGCTACGGTAAAAACTACCGGTACGCTCATAATGAGGAAGAGGCTTTTGCCGCTGGTGAAACGTATTTCCCCGAGGCCATGGGGGAGCGGGTTTACTATCAGCCGGTAGAAAGAGGGCTGGAGCTCAAAATCAAGGAAAAGCTGGATCGTTTGCGGGAGAAAAATAGTCTGTCAAATAAGTAGCTGTGTAATCACTGCTCAGATAAAAAAACAGAGGCTTAGCCTCTGTTTTTTTATCTGTTTCATAAGGTAGAGCTAAGGAGGTAGTATTTTATTAACGATATTCAGAACTCGATTAGGCTGGATGGGTTTGGTGATCCAGGCATCGGTTGATACTGTTTCACCTTCTTCCAGTCGTTCCTGTTCATTTTCTGTAGTGAGCATACAAATAGGGGTATAGGCATGGTCTTCAAGTTTTCTGATTTCCCAGATAAACTCGATACCATCCATATTGGGCATATTCAGGTCGGTAATAATCAGGTCAACTTGCTGTCCACTGTTAAGAATAGCCATACCTTCCACCCCGTCACTGGCAGTTAAAGTGTTGTAACCTGCTACTTTTAAAACGGTCTTCATCACAGCCAGAATAGATCTGGTGTCATCAACAATTAAAATGGTCTTTGCCATGTAATTCCTCTATTAATAACCACTTGCATACGTATACCCGCGTAATTCTATAGCACTACTTGTATGCTTGCCAATTTAAATTTGATTTTTGATATACATATCATAGTGCAGATTATGAGTTTAACCTTATTAGGTATGCGTATTATTTATCTATGTTTAAAATTTTCCACAGCTGTCATTCGAATTTTGTGAGTTGTGGTCTATTAGTAAATGAAGCCGTTTTTTAATAAATTCAAAAATAATGCTATCGTGTACCCGTAATTTCATGCGATATTGTCGTATCTGACTATAATTGAATTCCAATGAATAATATTTCTAAAGTATATAACGAGGCAGAATAATATTATGGCAAATATATTGTTGGTGGATGATTCAGCGTCCATGCGTGAAATGGTTTCGTTTACACTGAGAGGTGTAGGTCATCAGGTAAATGAAGCTGAAGACGGTGTAGAAGCGCTTGAATTTGCTAAAGGGGCTTCTGTCGATCTGGTTATAACTGACGTTAATATGCCTAATATGGACGGCATTACTTTGACGGCCGAGCTACGTAAGCTAGAGAGCTATAAATTTATCCCGATATTGATTTTGACAACGGAAACCGGCTCTGTAAGAAAGGAGCAGGGTAAGGTGGCAGGAGCCACTGGCTGGATAGAGAAGCCATTCGATCCGGATCATTTGCTAGGCACAATAAATAGAGTGCTGTGATCAGTTTTTAGTTTATCCAACATAAAAATAACTAGATGAATTCAGATATCAATATAGACCTCTCTCAATTTCATGATGTTTTCTTTGAAGAATGCTCGGAGGGAATGGAGGTCATGGAGTCAGGTTTGTTGAATCTGACCAGTGACTCAGATTCAGAGGTCATTAATACTATATTCCGCGCTGCACACTCTATCAAGGGTGGTGGTGGTACATTTGGCTTTTCGGAAATTTCAAATTTTACGCATGGTATGGAAACTATACTGGATAAAATGCGTAATGGAAATCTGGCTGTTACTCCAGAAGTTCGAGAGTTATTGTTGGAAGCGCTCGATTGTTTGCGGGATATGGTACAGCGTAGTAAGGATAAAGCTCCTATCGATCAGGACCTGGTTCGGGAAGTACATGAGAAGCTGGAGAAATTCGCCAGTGGCAGTGCTGTGGCTGTAGAGGAACCGCAAACAGAAAGAAAAAAGAAATCAGCTAGTGAATCTACAGGAAAGAGTGATGTAGCGACCTGGAATATTTCTTTCTATCCTCATGAGAATATTTTTTATACAGGTAATGATCCTTTTCGCTTGATTCGTGAGTTGCAATGTTTGGGCGATTTGACTGTTACTATTAATCATGAACGTTTACCCAAATTTTCTGAGATGGATGTGCAGAGTTGTTATCTTGGTTGGGATATGGTGCTTAAAGGTGATGTGCCGCGAGATTTGATTGCCGAGATTTTTGAATGGGTAGAAGATGACTGTGATCTGGAGATTAGCCAGCAGAATGAAATTTTTGAGCAAAAAAAAGCGGAGGTTGTAGAAGCGCAGGTAAGAACAACGGATGTTGCGAAAACTGGGCGCCGTCGCACGGATAAGTCCGGGTTATCCGGTCAGGAGAGCACTTCAATTCGCGTTGATATTAACAAGGTTGATGGTCTAGTTAATCTTGTTGGTGAATTGGTAATCACGCAATCCATTTTGAGCAGGGTGTGTGATGATCTTGGTTTGGAAAATAATGAAAAGTTGAATGAATGCCTGGATCAATTGGAACGTAATACACGAGATCTACAGGAGCAAACAATGGGGATACGTATGTTGCCCATTGATTTTGCATTCCAGCGTTTACCACGTATCGTACATGATTTGAGTCTTTCTTTAGGTAAAAAAGTAGAACTTAAATTTTCTGGTGAAACCACCGAGCTGGATAAAACGGTATTAGAGAAAATTGGCGATCCACTGATGCATCTGGTGCGTAATGCGTTGGACCATGGAATTGAATTACCTGATGTGCGCGTGGCAGCAGGTAAGACTGAGAAAGGCCTGATAACTATTAATGCCTATCATCAAGGCGGTAATATTATTATTGAAATTTCTGATGATGGAGCAGGATTAAATCCAGAGAAAATAGTTAATAAAGCACGTGAAAAACGCTTAATTGAAGATAATGAAGAGTTAACTGAGGCACAAATATACAATTTAATTTTCAGTCCCGGGTTCTCTACAGCAGTTACAGTTAGTGATGTTTCTGGTCGCGGAGTTGGCATGGATGTAGTGCGACGCAACATGACCGACCTGGGTGGAGTTGTTGAGGTGGCTTCTAAAGTTGGCAAAGGTAGCTCTTTTACTATAAGGCTGCCGTTGACCGTCGCTATTCTTGAAGGTCAGATGGTTAGAGTGGATGACCAGATATTTATTATTCCATTACTATCTATCGTTGAGTCGCTTCAGGTTGCCGAAGAAAAAATTAATGCTATTGCTAATAAGTCTGAACTTTATCATTATCGTGATGAATATATTTCAGTGATTCGTTTACGTGAGATGTTTAATCTTAAATCTGATGACGAGGAAGAAGATAAAGCAGGGTTGTTAGTTGTCGTTGATATTGGTGGCCGACGCCTTGGTTTATATGTTGATGATGTGATTGGGCAGCAGCAGGTGGTAATTAAAAGTCTGGAGCAAAATTATCAGCAAGTCCATGGTATAGCAGGTGCAACTGTATTGGGTGATGGTGCCGTGGCGCTGATTATTGATGTTTTGGGATTGGCAAAAAATAATCTTGATAATTAATCTATAGAATGGTTGATTTTGTTATTAGTGAGATAGAAGGTCAAGATGCGAACTGTTGCTGTTATTAATCAGAAAGGTGGAGTAGGTAAAACCACAACTACTGCTAATCTCGCTCATGCATTTGCAATAAAAGGTTACTCTGTTACTGGTATTGATATGGACCCTCAGGGGCACCTGGCAGCACATTGGGGTTGTTATCGTCGAGATAGTCATGGGGTTGATAAGGTGCTCTTGGGTGAGAAAATTATACCTCAAGTTGCAATTTCTGCACGTGACAGACTGCACCTGGTGCCGGCAGGTGAAGGGCTTAAAGAAATTGAGCGTGGAAATGGTGATGAACTTTTAGCAAATAGATTAAATGAAGCATTGTCACAGGTAGCTAATACTCAGGATTTCACTTTTATTGATTGCCCACCCGCTTCGGGGTTGTTAATTGATTATGTGCTGTCAGTGGCTGATGAAGTGATAATTCCTGTCGCGGCTGATTATTTGGCGTTGCGTGGCTTGTCCGATATTATAGAAACAGTTAAGAAATTTGAAAAAAAATTTGAAAAAAAATTTACCTTTTGGGTTGTGGTTACTCGCTTTCATACTCGACGTAAATTATCGTGGGAAGTGAGAGATAAATTATTAGAGTATTTTCCTGATAATTTATTAGCAACTAGTATTAGAGAGTCATCAGTTTTGGCGGAATGCCCCGGTTTTGGTAAAACAGCTTTTGAATATAAGGGCGCAAATTTTGGTGCATATGATTATGCGTCGTTGGCTAGAGATCTTTTGAACGGAGAATGCTATCGTGAGCAAAAGTAATGATAAATCTCGAGTATTAGGAGATGATCCTCTGGCATGGTTGAATGCAGGAACAGGTGCAGATAAAAAGACAGATAAAAAGACAGATAAAAATGAGTCAATGGTTAAAAATAAAAAGAATAAAAAACCCAAGTCTGAAAAGAAAATTAAAGTAGATAAAGTTGAAACAGAGAAACCTAAATCAGAACGGCCTAAAGATGATGAAACTAAAGCTGATAAAAAAGAGAAAATAAATCGTCTCGAACTTGAGTCATCTTTAGTCATTAATAAAGCCAGTGAAGTATACGCGTCACTTGAAAAACTTTCTGTAAATGGTGGCGCAGTTGAAATAGATGCATCTAAGGTTGAAGTTATAGATAGTGCAATATTGCAGTTACTTCTTGCATTTGTATTAAGCCTTAAAGAAAAGGGCATTAGCTTGTCATGGCATAAGCCATCAGAAGGGATGTTGAGTAAGGCCTCAATACTTGGTTTGACAGAACAGCTTGGGTTATAAAATATGACTTCGATTGCTGAAACTGTAAATGATGAGTCGACTTATAAGAAAGAATTTTTATTCACAGATAAGGATTTTTCTTATCTAAGTAATCTGGCCGGTGAATTAGCAGGTATTAGCATGCCTTCAGGTAAGCGTGAGCTTATTTATGGTCGCCTGGTAAAGCGTTTGCGCGTTTTGAGGTTGAAAAATTTTAAAGAGTATTGCGACTATCTTGATCAGGATGGTAGTGAGGAACGGACACATTTTATTAATGCCATTACAACCAATGTCACATCATTTTTTCGTGAAAACCATCATTTTGATTTTCTTGCTGAAACATTACTGCCTGAGTTGGTTAGAAAAAAAAGCACAGAATCTCGGCCGCGTTTGAGAATATGGTCTGCAGGATGTTCATCAGGCAAAGAGCCTTATTCCATTGCAATGGTTCTTAGGGAAAGTGTTCCTGATATTGATCGTTGGGATGCAAGAATACTGGCAACTGATTTAGATTCTAATATTCTGGAAGTTGCTAAAGCAGGTGTTTATCCTAAAGAGCATTTGAAAGAAGTGGCATTGGGCCAATACAGGCGCTGGTTCAAAATGGGTAAAGGTGTCAATGAAAATTCGATTAAGGTAACGGATGATATTAAGCAGATGGTTACCTATAAAAAACTGAATTTGACTGAAAGTTGGCCGATGAAAGGGAAGTTCGATATCATATTTTGTCGAAATGTTACTATTTATTTTGATCGTGACACACGTATAAAACTGCTTGATCGCTTTGCTGATTATCTAAATGAGGGAGGTTGTTTGTTTGTAGGTCATTCAGAAAGCCTATTTGGATTAACGCAACGATTTAATACAATTGGCCGTACAATTCACGGTAAAGTTAGATGAGTAAGCCAAGGTATAAACATAGTTCTGTGGATATGGCGAACGCACCTCCGATGCTTCAGGGATTCGAGCATATTAATCGTTATTGGGATACTAAACATGACATATTTGCCGCAAAAATTTTGCCGGGTGAATTTTATGTTTCTATGCATGGTGAGTTGATTACAACAGTCTTAGGCTCTTGTGTTTCAGCTTGTATTCGAGACAGAGTAACTGGTCTTGGTGGTATGAATCATTTTATGTTGCCTGATAGTCGCCAGCATACGCGTTCATCTGCCTGGGAAAATACCCCCGTTAGTGTTGAGACCCGTTATGGCAATGTTGCAATGGAGCGCTTAATCAATGTCATTCTTGCGGGAGGCGGAAAAAGACAAAATCTTGAAATAAAATTATTCGGTGGCGGCAAAGTGTTAAGTATTAATACTGATATTGGCGGTAAAAACGTTGATTTCGTTAAACACTATTTGAGTACAGAAGGATTTGAGATTGAAGCTGAGGATACCAGAGGCGTCTGGCCACGCAAGATTCAGTATTTTCCTCTAACAGGACGAGTGCGAGTTAAACGACTTAATTCATTACATAACGATACGCTTAAAAGAAGAGAGCAAGAGTATCTTGAAACTCTTAAAGAGAAGAAAGTTGAAGGTAAAATTGACCTTTTTTAGCCGATATAAAAGATAAAATTTTACGAAATATACTATGAAAAAAATTAGCGTCCTTATTATTGATGATTCAGCCGTTGTACGGAAAATCTTAAAAGAAATTCTGTCCTCAGATGATGAAATTGAGGTTGTCGGTACCGCAATAGATCCTTATATCGCCAGAGATAAAATAAAGCGGCTGCATCCGGATGTTTTAACGTTAGATATTGAAATGCCAAAAATGGATGGCATTAGTTTTCTCCGCAATGTTATGCGGTTACGGCCGATGCCTGTCGTGATGATTTCATCATTAACTCAACAGGGTGCGGATATAGCTCTAGAGGCGCTGAGTATTGGAGCGGTTGATTACATTAGTAAGCCGAAAATTGATGTTGCACATGAACTGGGTGAATATGCAGAAGAAATTATCGCCAAGGTAAAAAGTGCGGCTAGTGCTAAGGTTCTTCCCTATGTTTCATCGACTCAGTCTGCACAGGTTAACTCGAGTGACTCGCTGGATGTGCTGCGCGCAGCCAGGCCTTACAGTAAATTAACCACAACAGAAAAAATTGTTGCCATTGGAGCCTCGACGGGTGGTACTGAGGCGATCAAAGAAATATTAATGAATATGCGCCCAGACTCACCAGGGATAGTGATTTCTCAGCATATACCGCGGGCATTTAGTACAGCATTTGCCAAGCGCATGGATAGTCTTTCACCTATGGCTGTTTGTGAGGCACAAAATGGTCAGCATGTATTACCGGGACATGCTTATATTGCGCCGGGTGATATGCATCTGATCCTGGTTCGTGATGGGGCTCGATATTATATTCAGCTAGATGATGGCGAACCCTGTAACAGGCATAAACCCTCAGTGGATGTAATGTTTCGTTCGGTTGAGGAAGCTGCGGGTGAGAATGCTATTGGCGTTCTGTTAACAGGTATGGGTGCTGATGGCGCCAAAGGTTTGAAAAAAATGCATGATTCTGGATCTAAAACGATTGCCCAGGACGAAAATAGTAGTGTGGTCTGGGGAATGCCAGGTGAAGCCGTAAAGCTGGAAGCTGCAGATTTTGTGCTACCCTTAAACAAAATTGCTCAGAAAATTGAGTTACTAATTAGTGAAGCAAAATAACAGGGCTTGGGTTTGATGAGTGCAAACAAAATACAAAGAGGGTTAGTGTGAATACAAAGCAAGATGGATCCTCTGAAATCCGGACATTGTTGTATGAGCTGGAAGAAGGATTGTATGGCCTGATAAAACGCGAGCACTATGAGATCCGAGATGAATTATCGCAAATGGGTTCTGTGGTGAGTGATGCAATCAAGACCTTAGTCAAGAGTTTGAATAATTTGAGCGTACAGCTAAAAGAGCAAAATAAATTAATAGAAGATATTGCTCTGATGGGTGATGCCCTGGGTATAGAAAAGCAGCAGGAATATCGAGCATTGAGCAAAATGATAGATCAGGATATTTCTGCAGTAGTTCGTTCTTTTCAATTTGAAGATATCGTGCAGCAACTAGTTAGTCATTGTCGTACGAGATCAGATGGGCTTGAGCAGTTATTTGAGCGGTTAAATCAGGATGTTAGCAAGCTGAAAAATGCAACTCATGATGAGTCAGGGAAGATATTGTCAGCAATGCAGGTCGATGTGGCGAAAGTTCGTAAACAACTGGAAAAAGAAAATCCGGTTAAACAGACCTCAATGGGAGCTGGTGGCATAGAGCTTTTTTAGGAAATAGATTTATTTAGTGCTTGAATTTAGAGGCGTAATTTGGTCTATGGATTATAATTGAGAATTATTGGCAGTTATGAGTATGTAATGGCGCTACTTCGAATAATAAAAATTAAATTTTGTGATCGCTTAGGCGTTATTCTTTTTGGGGCTCATTCTGCTCCGGCATTGTGCAATCGAGAGGGGAAACTATGAACCTGAAAAATACAAAAATGTCATCCAAGATTGCTGCGGCATTTTTAGTTTTGATTTCACTGGTGGTTATTAGTGGAGTGGCGGGCTATTACGGTGTAAGCCGCCTAAGTGAATCGTTAGAATATGTTACCGGGACTGTCTGGGATGCCGCAGATGGTGCTATGGAAGGTTCTATCAGTACACAAGCTCAAATGCTGGTTATTGATAAAGTTTTTTCTGGCTTTGCTGAATTCGACCGTGTTGCTGAAGATATCAAGGCGAATTCAGATAAGGCTCATAAAGCCCTATTGAGAATGAAAAATAGTGGCTTGTTGTCCGATGAAATTTCCAGGCAGGCTGTAGAGGCGGAGCAAGCATACAAAAAGGCGGCTGACGGTGTGCTTGAACACTTTAAAGTGTTTCATGCAATTGATAATCGCCTGGAAGACAATTTCTTTGAGTTTCAGATGTTGATGACAGAAGCTGAGGAGATGGGAGATGGTATTTTTGAAAAAATAAGTAAGAGTCCAAATGACATGATCAGCTGGAACACTGGTCTGGATGATGCGTGGACGGCTGCAGATGGGGCTATGATGTCCCAGATTTACATGTTAAAAGCCATGTATTTCTACCGTCATATGTTAGGTTTTGTGGATCTTGAAGGTTCGAAGGCGGCCATCATGGAAAGTAATGAAATTCTGGAAGAAGAGATACAAAGAGTCATTACAGATCGAACTTTTAGGAAAACCACTGTGACTAAGGGGCTGTACGAGGGACAAAGCTTTAGCAGTGCCTTAACACAGGCAATGACCATACATAAGACTGATTTTGATGAAAGTATCGAAGCATTTGAGTCTTATCATAACGCACGCATAGAATATGAGAATGTTTCTATTTTAATGTTAGCGGTTCTCGGAGAGTCACAAGCACTGGGTAATAATGCGGTTGGATCAGAGATGGGAAATATCTCTTCAGTAATTACTATTTCGAACAGTATGATGCTCGTGGTGGTTATTGTTGCTGTTATTACTGCAATGCTGATGGGGTTTTTTATTCTCCGCAGTGTTAAAAATCAACTGGGAGGAGATCCTTCTGAGTTAATGATAATTTCAGGTGAGCTAGCGAAAGGTCATCTTGATATGAAGCTGGATAAGGATGCTGTTGGGGTTTATGCATCGATCCAACAGACTGTGCACAAATTGACGGAGATTATCAGTGGCATCAAATCCGGTGCAGGTGAAGTCAGTGTAGCTTCTGAGCAGGTTTCACAAGGTAATGCTAATCTGAGTCAACGTACGCAGGAGCAGGCATCAAGTCTTGAAGAAGTCGCTTCCAGTATGGAAGAGATGACCGGTACTGTGAATCAGAACTCCGAAAATGCACAGCATGCTAATCAGTTAGCCATTGCTGCTCGTGAGCAGGCTGATTTGGGTGGTAAGGTTGTGGGTGAAGCAGTCACGGCCATGAGTGAGATTAACGAATCCAGTAAACATATTGCTGACATTATTGGCGTCATTGATGAAATAGCTTTCCAGACTAATTTACTGGCTTTGAATGCAGCCGTTGAAGCGGCGCGTGCGGGTGAGCAGGGTCGTGGTTTTGCGGTGGTGGCCAGTGAAGTAAGAAATCTGGCTGGACGTAGTGCTACAGCAGCTAAAGAAATTAAAGGTTTGATCCAAAACAGTGTAACCAAGATAGAAAATGGTTCAAGACTGGTAAGTGAATCAGGTGGTGCTCTGTCAGAGATTGTCGACTCAGTGAAGAAAGTCAGTGATATTGTTGCTGAAATTGCTGCCGCCAGTAAGGAACAATCTGATGGTATTAACCAGGTCAATAAGGCTTTGTTACAAATGGATGATATGACACAGCAGAATGCATCACTGGTTGAAGAGGCCGCCGCCGCTAGTGAGGCGATGGGAGCCCAGGCTCAGGAATTGGAAGCTCTGGTTTCTTTCTTTAAATTGAGTGAGAGTGATTATGTGAAATTCAGTGACACTCATGATAATCAGCAAACCACACCAAAAACAATCGTACCAGAACTCTCTAAGTTGGAATCAAAAGAGCCTGTAAATAAGGTAAGCTTGTCTCATAAGAGCGACAAAAATGATGATGGCGAGTGGCAGGATTTTTAATGTACGTGATGAAGTTCATTGATGACTAGTGAAAACGGTGGAATTATGAGTACAGCAATAGATGCAAAAAACGCTTCTATAGAGATGGAAGCAGGAACTAACCAGTATTTGACATTTATGTTGGCTGATGAGGAATACGGAGTTGATATCCTGCGAGTACAGGAAATACGTGGATGGGATAGTGCAACCGCCATTCCTAATGCGCCAGATTATGTATTGGGCGTGGTTAATCTTCGTGGTGTTGTCGTACCTATTTTTGATTTAAGAAAGCGGTTTAATATGAGCACGGCCGAATTTGATTCTGCGACAGTGGTTGTTGTGGTAAAAGTTAAGTACGCCAAAGGTGAACGTACCATTGGCATGGTAGTTGATGCGGTTTCAGATGTTTATAATATTAGCCCTGAAAAAATTAATTCCGCACCTGATGTTGGCGGCAGCGTCAGTATGGAGTTCATTAAAGGCTTGGCCACTGTTAACAATGAGATGATTATTTTACTCGATGTTGATGAGTTAATTAATGTGGGTGTGCTCGAGGAAATGCATCAATAGTTATTTGTTAATGATGCATTTAATTAGAAATAATAAATAGGATTTTTCCCCTTGTATGAAATGTTTTATGAGTAGTCTATGAGTATCCAGGGAGATAATAAAAACGAGATTCTTGTTGTTGATGATTCAGCAACAATCATAGCTACTGCAAAAAAAATGTTGCAGGATGAGTTTATCGTTCATACAGCAAAAGACGGTGGTGAGGCATGGAATGTCATCAGTGAAAATGAAAATATAAAAGTCATTTTTTCTGATATGCAAATGCCGGTAATGAACGGTATGCAGTTACTGCTGAAAATTCGTGAGTCAAATGATAAAAGAATATCTGATTTACCGGTGATTATGGTAACAGGTCAGTCTGACTCACCTGCTGGGAAACGTGCTGTTTTTGATATCGGTGCTACCGATTTTATTGGCAAGCCCTTTGACGCGATGGATTTGTTGAGTCGAGCTCGTTCTAATTCGAGCCCGCATAGAAGGGAAGCCGATAATTTAGATCGTTCTCAGCAAGTTTTTGTAACACCTAGTGGTTTTCAGAATGTGGGCCGTGAGGCACTAGCGCGCTCGCTGGAAACAAAAGAAGAATTCTCGGTAGTTCATATTGAAATTTCTAATATTGATGAAATTAAGAATGAGATTGATAGTAAATCAGTAAGACAGATTATTGTTTCACTGGTTAAACGTATTAGTAGTGTATTACGTGAAGGAGATGTAGCGACACGCATTGGTGAAAATAAATTTGCAATTTTATTATATGCGAACAGTCACAATACCAAACTAACAGTAGATCGATTGTGTGAATGCTTGAAGAAGCTTGTTTTTGAGCTTAATGGAAAGACGCTCAGGAAAGAGCTGATCTACGGTTATTCATCTGCAGATTGTTATGATAAAAAAACAAGTTTTGTAGATATATGCAAACAGGCTGACCTGGCGTTGAAAGATGCGGCAGGTATCAAGTTAGGTAACCGGATTGCAGGTTATAGTGAGCCGGGTAAGGCAGAAGCCAAAAACGTGGTAGATGAAGATGCGGATTTATGGCCAGATTTAACGCACGTTATCGATGGTGATTATCATCTAGTTGATGATAAACACGTCGCTGCCCTGGTCAGTAGCATGCAAAAATATCTCGATTACGTTAAAAAGAATAAAAAGTAGAGACAGTATTAATAATTCCGTCTCTACTTTTTAATCGATTTTAGTCGTCCATCTCGATATGACACTAAGCCAGTTTTTTGAATTTAATACGGTGAGGATTATTTGCCTCATCGCCCAATCTTAATTTCCTGTCTGCTTCATAATCTGAATAATTACCTTCAAACCAGACGGCTTTGCTGTCGCCCTCAAAAGCTAAAATATGGGTAGCAATACGATCGAGGAACCAGCGGTCATGCGAGATTACGACTACACAACCGGGGAAGTCGAGAATGGCTTCTTCCAGCGCTCGCAGGGTTTCTACATCAAGGTCGTTGGTGGGTTCATCGAGCAGCAGCAGGTTGCCACCACTTTTGAGTAATTTGGCCAGATGTACACGGTTGCGTTCGCCACCGGATAAATCCTTGATGAACTTTTGCTGATCTTCACCTTTAAAGTTGAATCGGCTGACATAGCCACGCGAGGCCACGGTGTAATTACCGATAGTGATGGTGTCGAGACCGTCGGAGATTTCCTGCCAGACAGTTTTACTGCCGTCCAGGCTGTCTCGGGATTGATCGACATAACCAATCTTCACGGTTTCACCGACCTCAAAGGTGCCGCTATCCGGGGTTTCTTCGCCGGTGAGCATGCGGAACAGGGTGGTTTTACCTGCGCCGTTAGGGCCAATAATGCCGACAATGCCACCACGGGGTAGCCTGAAACTCAGATCTTCATAGAGTAATTTGTCGCCGTATTTTTTGCTGATGTGTTCGGCTTCAATGACTTTTTCGCCCAGGCGCTCGCCGGGCGGAATATACAGCGATTTGGTTTCACTGCGTTTCTGGTAATCGCTGGAAGAGAGCTCTTCAAAACGCTGCATACGCGCCTTGCTCTTTGCCTGACGTGCCTTGGGATTGGAATGTACCCATTCCAGCTCGGCCTTGATGGCTTTCTGGCGGCCGGCTTCCTTGTTTTCTTCGATAGCGAGGCGCTGATCTTTCTGTTCCAGCCAGGAAGAGTAATTGCCCTGCCACGGGATGCCGTGACCACGATCCAGTTCGAGAATCCAGCCGGCGACATTGTCGAGGAAATAGCGGTCATGGGTGACGGCAACGACCGTGCCCTGATAATCCTTGAGGAAACGCTCCAGCCAGGCGACGGACTCAGCATCCAGATGGTTGGTGGGCTCGTCGAGAATGAGCATGTCGGGTGACGATAACAACAAGCGGCACAGAGCTACGCGGCGGCGTTCACCACCAGATAACTTGCTGACATCGGCATCCCAGGGTGGCAGGCGTAGTGCATCGGCGGCGACTTCCATAATGCGATCAAGATTATGTGCATCGGCCGCCTGCAGAATGTTCTCCAGACGGGCCTGCTCCGTGGCGAGCGCGTCAAAATCGGCATCAGGTTCTGCATAAGCGGCATAAACGGCTTCGAGCTGTTCATGGGCATTTTTGATCACACTCAGACCTTCTTCGACGTTACCGCGCACATCCTTGCTTTCATCCAGCTTGGGTTCCTGAGGTAAATAGCCGATACGAATATCTTTGGCTGGGCGTGCCTCACCAATGTAATCAGTATCAACGCCGGCCATGATACGCAACAGCGTTGACTTACCGGAACCGTTGTAGCCGAGCACACCGATTTTTGCACCGGGAAAGAAATTTAGACTGATGTCTTTGAGGATATGCTTTTTCGGCGGTACTACCTTGCCGACACCATTCATTGTATAGATGTATTGAGCCATATTTCAGTTTGCCACCTGGTTGATCATGGCCGAATTATATCGGGAATACGTTGAGATTAAAGGCTGAATCTGTAATCAAAGCGCTAAATAGTCAGTGTTTGCTCAGGTTGGATCGAAGGAACCTCGATAACCAATGGTAAATCACGGGCTTACGGGCGGTTTTTCATTAAAACACATGCAGTCAGAGCCGCTTTTTGTTAATATTGCCGGCCTTTCAACGGCGGTTTGATAAGTCGCTTATTCAGAATATAGTTAATCGGGAGTAATGATGTTTTCCAAAGAAATGACCATTGAGGGCTATGATGCAGCCTTGTGGGCTGCCATGCAGCACGAAGTTCGACGCCAGGAAGAGCATATTGAGCTGATTGCATCCGAGAATTATGCTAGTCCCCGAGTTATGCAGGCCCAAGGTTCATTATTAACCAATAAATATGCTGAAGGTTATCCTGCACGTCGTTATTATGGTGGTTGTGAGAACGTCGATGTCGCTGAACAGCTGGCGATTGATCGCGTCAAGCAGATTTTTGGTGCTGAATACGCCAATGTACAACCTCATTCAGGTTCTCAGGCAAATGCTGCCGTTTATATGGCGCTGTGCCAGCCCGGTGACACCGTGCTGGGTATGTCTCTGGCTGATGGAGGTCATCTTACTCACGGTTCAAAAGTGAGTTTCTCTGGAAAGATTTACAATGCTGTTCAATATGGACTTAATGGCAAGACTGGCGAAGTTGATTATGATGAAATTCAACGTCTGGCTGATGAGCACAAACCTAAGATGATTGTTGCCGGTTTTTCCGCTTATTCACGCACCATGGACTGGAATCGTTTCCGCCAGATCGCAGATTCTGTGGGTGCTTATTTATTTGTTGATATGGCACACGTTGCGGGTCTGGTTGCAGCAGGCTTATATCCGAATCCGGTTAGTGTGGCAGATGTAGTGACATCAACCACGCATAAAACCTTACGTGGACCTCGTGGTGGTATTATTCTGGCGGGCTCTAATTCTGTCATGAAGAATCAGGATATCGCCAAGAAATTGAACTCGGCAATCTTCCCAGGCACACAGGGCGGTCCTTTGATGCATGTGATTGCCGCCAAAGCCGTTGCCTTTCTGGAGGCACAGGAACCCGGTTTTATTGATTACCAAAAACAGGTCATTGCTAACGCAAAAGTCATGGCTGATATGGTTATCAAACGTGGTTATAAAGTTGTATCCGGTGGTACTGATAATCACCTTTTTCTGTGGGATCTAACGACAAAAGGTTTGACCGGTAAAGATGTCGAAGCGGCTTTGGGCCGTGCGCACATTACCGTCAACAAAAATGCAGTGCCTAACGATCCACAGTCACCTTTTGTTACCAGTGGCATTCGTGTCGGTACACCGGCAATGACCACGCGTGGTTTTAACGAAGAAGATTCCAAAAATCTGGCTAGCTGGATGTGTGACATTATCGATAGCATGGACGGTGCTAAAGTTAATGAAAGAGTGATTCACGATGTGCTCGAAAAAGTACGTGATATCTGTCAGCGCCTGCCAGTTTACGCATAAGTTTTTTTAAAATAAACGAGCCATAACATGCACTGTCCTTTCTGTTCCGAACCTGATACACGCGTTATTGATTCACGCCTGTCTAATGACGGTGATCAGGTGCGCAGAAGGCGAGAGTGTGTCGGCTGCGGCGAACGCTTCACTACTTACGAAAGTGCAGAGCTCAATATGCCGCGCATTGTTAAAAGCGATGGCAGTCGTGTTCCCTACAACGACGATAAAATGCGTGCGGGTGTAATGCGGGCACTGGAAAAACGCCCGGTGAGTACCGAGCAAGTTGAAGATGCGCTGAACCGTGTTAAACATAAGTTGATGTCAGCGGGTGAACGAGAAGTTGTTAGTAGTAAATTGGGCAACTGGGTAATGGAAGAATTACTGGCTATGGATCATGTTGCTTATATTCGTTTTGCTTCCGTGTATCTGGATTTCAGCGACATCAATGCATTTCGTGATGCGATTGAACGACTGGATCAGCAAAAAAAGCCGCGCAAACAACGTAGTTAAGTGTTTACTGATGTGAATTATCAGGATCATACATTTATGCAGCGAGCCTTGCGCTTAGCGCAGAAAGGCTTGTATAGCACCGATCCAAATCCAAGAGTGGGTTGTGTACTGGTAAAGAACGAAAATATTGTTGGTGAAGGCGGGCACCAGAAAGCAGGTGAACCGCATGCCGAAGTACTGGCGTTGAAGCAGGCCGGTGACAAGGCTAAAAATGCCACTGCTTATGTGACATTAGAGCCTTGCAGTCACACCGGTAAAACACCGCCCTGTGCCGATGCATTGATTCAGGCTGGTGTGAGTCGTGTAATTGTTGCCATGCAGGATCCGAATCCATTAGTTGCAGGTCAGGGTTTGAAACGATTGCAGGATGCGGGCATAGAAGTTGAAAGTGGTTTGATGGAAGTACAGGCCAGCGCATTGAATCCGGGATTTATCAAACGCATGGAAACGGGTTTGCCTTACGTGCGCATCAAAATGGCGATGAGTCTGGACGGACGCACGGCCATGGCTTCGGGAGAAAGCCAGTGGATTACTGGTGACGCAGCGAGACAGGATGTGCAGTTATTAAGAGCCAGAAGTTCGGCCATTTTAACAGGCATAGGCACGGTATTATCCGATGACCCGTCGATGAATGTTCGTGTGTCAGCCGAAGAATTAAATGTGGATAAGATCAGGCAGCCAGTTCGAGTGGTACTGGACAGTGCTTTACGTTTTCCATTTAGTGCAAAGATTGCAAAAGTGGCTGGTGAAGTGCTGGTGATGACAGCAGTAGATGTGACTGCCGCAAATAGTGATGTTGAAAATCGGGATTGTCAGTTTGTCCAGATTGCGGAAAAAGATGGTCATGTGGATTTAACTGCAGCCTTGAAATATCTGGCTGAAAAAGAAATTAATGAAGTGCATGTAGAAGCGGGCGCAATATTGAGTGGTGCTTTTTTGCAGCAACAACTGGTTGATGAAATAGTGATTTATATGGCACCGCATATCATGGGTGATGAAGCAAAGGGTTTGTTCTCTCTGCCGGGGCTGTCGAAAATGAAAGATAGAATTTCGCTAAATATTCAGGATGTGCGTATGTTGGGTAAAGACCTGCGTATCACCGCAAAGCCCGTATATTCATAAATATTAATAGTAGGAGAGTAGATTAGATGTCCACCATAGTTGTTGTTAAAAAAGCCAATCAGGTTTGCATTGCGGCGGACAGCTTAACCACTTTTGGTGATTTACGTCTGGGTTCAGCCTATGACGCGGATCACGATAAAATCATCCAGACTAAAAATGCCCATATCGGTATTGTTGGTAGCGCGGCACACCAGCTGGTGATGGAAAGTATTTTAGGTGACAAGAAAGTAAAAACGGACTTTTCCTCGAAGCGGGCTATTTTTGAAACATTCCGTGAAATGCATCCGATTCTTAAAGAAAAATATTTTCTGAACGCAAAAGATGAAGAAGATGATCCCTACGAATCTACTCATATTGATGCGCTGATCGCTTCACCGCACGGTATTTTTGGGGTGCATGCTTTGCGTGAAATTTCTGCATATACCCGCTTCTGGTCTATCGGGTCAGGCTCGGAATATGCCTTAGGTGCCATGTTTGCAGTTTATGATATTTATGAAACGGCAGAAGAAATTGCCGCTGCAGGAGTTAAGGCGGGTGCAGAATTTAATACCGCTTCAGGCCTGCCTATGAGTAGTTATGTGATTGAGCTCAATAAGTAATTGAAGGCATTTTAAAACCATGTTTACCGGAATTATTGAAGCAGTTGGAAAAGTTCAGCGTATTGAACCCGTAGGTGGTGATATGCGCCTGACTGTTGAAGTTCAGTCACTGGATATGAGCGACGTTAAACTGGGTGACAGTATTGCGGTCAACGGTGTCTGTTTGACTGCTGTTAAATATGATGAACGCTCATTTGTGGCAGATGTTTCCAATGAGTCAATATCACTGACTTCGCTTAAACATTTAAAAGCAGGTAGCCCGGTCAATCTTGAAAAGGCTTTATTACCAACAACACGACTGGGTGGTCATCTGGTCAGTGGTCATGTTGATGGCCTGGGTAAGGTTGTAAATATTGCTGATGATGGCCGCTCGATCAGATACACAATTCAGGTGCCTGCTGAGTTAAAACGATACATCGCAGTTAAAGGTTCAATCTGTATCGATGGCACCAGTCTTACGGTTAATGCGGTCAATGATGACCACTTTGACATAAATATTGTGCCGCATACACAGGAAAGAACTATTATTCAAAATTATAAGCCAGGTACTGAAGTCAATCTGGAAGTTGATCTGATTGCGCGTTATCTGGAAAGTTTATTATTACATTCGTCAGATAAGAAAAAGGAAGGGCTTAGTCTGGATCTGTTATCAAAGGCGGGGTTCATCGGTTAGCTAAGGCGCTGATAATTTATTATGAAACTGAATACTACAGAAGAAATTATTGAAGATATTCGCCAGGGTAAAATGGTGATTATCATGGACGATGAAGATCGAGAAAACGAAGGCGATTTATTAATGGCGGCCAGTGCTGTAACGCCCGAAGCGATTAATTACATGGCGCGTTATGGTCGCGGCCTGATTTGCCTGACTTTAACTCAACAGCGTTGTAAGCAATTACGCTTGCCACTCATGGTTGGCGGTACTGATGTCATGCAAAGCACCAACTTCACCGTTTCTATCGAGGCGGCTGAAGGTGTAACTACCGGTATTTCTGCCGCAGATCGTGCGGTAACAGTTCTGGCTGCGGTCAATCCTGACGCCAAACCAGAAGATATCGAACAACCGGGTCATATTTTTCCGCTGATGGCGCAACCGGGTGGCGTATTAAGCCGTGCAGGTCATACCGAAGCAGGTTGTGATCTTGCGCGCTTAGCGGGTATGGATCCCAGTGCCGTGATAGTTGAGATTCTTAATGATGATGGCACCATGGCACGTCGCCCCGATCTTGAGAAATTTGCCCAGGAGCATGATTTAAAGATTGGTACGATTGAGGACTTGATTAGTTACCGTATCAAAAATGAAAAGACCATTGAAAGGGTGGCTGAAACTGACCTGCAAACAGAACACGGCAAGTTCAGATTAATGGCGTTCCAGAATACGCTGGATGGCGGTACGCACTTTGCGTTGGTGAAAGGTGTTATTAATGGCGATGAGCCAACGCTGGTACGTGTACATATGGTGAATACGCTGGTTGATGTTATGGGTTCTGTGCACACCAAAGGCTGGCCTCTGAATGATGCGATTAAACGCATCGCCGATGCTGAACAGGGTGTGGTTGTGGTTCTTAGAAACCACGAAGAAGATAAAGCCATGTTGCAGTGGATGATGAGTCATCTTGCTGTTGATGATTCGAAGAAAAAAGCACGTACCGATATCCGTACTGATGGTGTTGGCGCGCAGATATTGATGGATGTTGGTGTGAAAAAAATGCGTTTGTTGAGCGCGCCAAAAGTGATACACGGTCTGGCCGGCTTTGGTCTTGAAGTGGTCGAATACGTCAGTGGCGATGAGCAGGCCGAATAGTTAGAGACAGCATAAAAATTTAAAGTGTAAATATTTAAGAGTAAAAATTATGAGCGAAAATAATATAGAAGGTAATTTGCAGTACAGTAAAGGTCAGTTTGCAATTGTATGCGCACGTTTTAATGGTTTTATTGTTGAGAGCCTGTTAGCAGGTGCACTTGATACGTTAAAGCGTAGCGGTGTTGCTGCTAGTGATATTACTGTAGTTAAAGTGCCCGGTGCATTTGAATTACCCGTGACTGTTCAGAACCTCGCACAGAGTGGAAAATACAGTGCGATCATTGCATTAGGCGCTGTTATTCGCGGTGCGACCCCGCATTTTGATATTGTCGCTAATGAATCTGCTAAAGGTTTATCTGCAGTTGCGCTTGATCATGGGTTACCAGTTATCAATGGTATTTTAACCACTGACTCTATCGAGCAAAGCATCGAACGTGCGGGTACTAAGGCGGGTAACAAAGGCTCAGAAGCAGCAGCTACTGCAATTGAAATGGTTAGCCTGTTTCAGAAGCTGGCTTAATGTTATTAAGCTGGATTATTGATACTGACTTTTTAGTTACCCCATTTGTTTTTACAGGTTGAGCGATATCATGTCACAAAATACAAGCCTTGCTAAAGCCCGGGGAAAGGCAAGGCGCTTTGCTATGCAGGCAATCTACCAGTGGCAAATGACCAGTGATGATGTCGTTGGTATTGAGAAACAGTTTACTGAAGATAATTTAACTTCTGATGCTGATTTTGATTATTTCAAAGAATTATTTTTAGGTGTTGAAGAAAATATTGAAGTTATTGATCAAACTCTGGCCCAATATACCGGGCGTGTAATTGCTTCTGTTGACCCCGTTGAACGAGCCATATTGCGTCTGGCCTGCTATGAATTTATGAAACGACTGGATGTGCCATATCGTGTGGTGCTGAATGAAGCGGTTACTTTAACCAAGAAATTTTGTGCAGCACAAAGCCATACTTTTGTGAATGCAGTTCTAGATAAAGTAGCACACGAACTTCGATCCACTGAAACATCATAATTAATTGTTAGAGTAGTGTCATGACAGCTACTACAGAGTTCGGTCTTATTCAAAACTACTTTAGTTTTGATACTCAGCGTGATGATGTTGTACTCGGTATAGGTGATGATTGTGCGTTACTCAAGTCACCGACAGCTAAACAATTAGCCGTCACTGTCGACACACTTGTTTGTGGTGTTCACTTTCCTGAAATAACTTCAGCAGAAGATATTGCCTATAAATCACTGGCCGTTAGTCTGAGTGATCTGGCGGCCATGGGTGCCGAACCTGCATGGGCAACACTGGCGCTGACTTTGCCGGATGTAAATGAGCCATGGCTGGAAAAATTTTCTCTGAGTTTTAAAGAAACGTTAAAAATGTACGGTTTACAACTCATTGGTGGCGATACCACACAAGGGCCTTTGTCTGTAACTGTTCAGCTAACAGGCTTTGTCGATGCAGATAAAGCCATGCGCCGTGATGCCGCCAGGCCGGGCGACAGGATTTACGTCACCGGCACTTTGGGTGGCGCGGCTCTGGGATTGAAGTTGCTGAATGTTGATGATTTGCCTGACCCCATGATTAAACAATCATGTTTGAGAAAATTAAATCGCCCAGTACCCAGAGTTGTGTTTGCACAAAAAGCAGTTGAATATTGTTGCTGTGCTATTGATATTTCAGATGGACTAATAGCTGACCTCGGGCATATTCTTGAAGCCAGTGCCTGTGGCGCTAAAATTTATTATGACCAACTGCCCGTTTCCACAGAGTTTGCAAAGTGTTCGGTCTATCTAAACGGTCTTGATTACACTCATCTGTTGCTTGCCGGCGGCGACGACTATGAGCTGTGTATGGTTGCTTCTGGTGAAAATGAACAGTCACTGTTTTCACTGGCAGAATCGATGGATGTATTGCTCACTCACATCGGTGAAGTCGATGCCTCTGGTAACTTAAGTGTGTTAAACAGCAATGGTGAATTGATTGAATTGAAGCATTCAGGTTACGAGCATTTCACCCATGAATGAAGCCGAACGCCAGCATGCTCAACAGGCAAAACAAATCCGGTATACCGAACTGAAAGATCCGGTGGTCTGTCTCGCTCTGGGCCTGGGCAGCGGTCTTTCGCCCAAAGCCCCCGGTACCGCGGGTACGGTGATGACTATCCCACTGTATTTGTTGATTCAAGATTTGCCATTAATGGTCTATGCTCTAATAACATTACTGATTACGTTATCGGGTATCTGGATTTGTTCGTATTCAGCCAGAAAACTGGGCGTGCATGATCATCCAGCCATTGTAATTGATGAAGTGGCCGGTTTTTTGATTACCATGTTTGCCGCACCGGCGGGTTGGCCGTGGTTATTAGCAGGTTTTGTACTGTTCAGATTCTTTGACGCACTCAAGCCCTGGCCGATTTCATGGCTGGATAAAAATGTAAAAGGGGGCTTTGGCATAATGATCGACGATATAGCAGCAGGACTGGTATCGATGATTTTACTTCAGGCATACTGGTACGGGTTTGTACAAGCATGAAACATTTACTGTTGGTTATGATTGTGTTTTTCTTGATTAATGTAGAGAGTGTTTATGCGGGTCAGGACATTGTCGTGCAGGGCCTGTTTACCGGCAAGGCGGTGGTTCTAATCGATGGTCAGCGCCGGGTTATGGCTATCGGTGACACCAGTCCTGAGGGTGTGAAATTGATTGCTGTCGATAGTGATCAGGCAACATTAGAGGTGGATGGTAAACGGCAAAGTTATGCCTTAGGCTCATCCGTCTCCCTGAGTTTTTCCAAAGCAGCAAGTGTCGAAGAAAAAGTGTTTGCCGATGACCGAGGTATGTTTATGTCAGTTGGCAGCATTAATGGTCAGAGCGTGCGCTTTTTAGTCGATACAGGGGCGACCACCGTAGCGATGAATACGACCCAGGCTAAAAGTCTGGGGGTACGTTATGCGATTGAAGGTGAAGCTGCCACTGCCAGTACTGCGTCAGGTTTTGTGAAGGCTTATAGAGTACGTTTGAAGTCAGTATCTCTGGGTAAAATCAGGCGTCGTAACATAGAAGCGATGGTGATCGATGGTGAGCATCCGGGGCCTGTTTTGCTGGGGATGTCCTTTTTGGGTGATTTAAAGGTTGAGAAAGCAGGTAATACATTAACACTTAAATCACGTTAAATTCCTGATTAGTTAATAACGCATTGATTTTAAATGGTATAATCCACCGCTTTATGGTTTTAATGAAAGCTGGCCATAAACTAGTAAATAATGTTTCTTTGTCTCGGAAGTGATTGAATCTTTTGACATAAAGAAGGTAATGTTGGAAACTTGAACGCCAAAAGTTTGCTAATAATAGAGAACAAAGGATTTTAAAGAATGTCAGAATTATTTTCCAAAGAATGGGCTCTGGCCTATGTGAATGCATGGAATGGAGACGGAGAGATCACTTCAACCTTGAGAAAGGTGGGTTTTAACTCTGTGGTTGCTTTTGGCCTGCATGAGGAAGATGAGCCACGTTTTGTCATGACCATTGTAGATGGTTTGATTGTATCCACTGATAAACAGTCAGAGGATGCGATTGATTGGGATATTCGTGCGACGCAAGAAGACTGGCTATCACTGATTGCCAAACCTCCGGGTTTGATGAAACTGGGTATAGCTTATACTTCGCGTAAGATCCGATTCAAGAAAGGTGATTATGCCAGCATGGTTAAAGACCCAAGTCTGGCGGGGGCTTTTGTTAAATCTTTTGGATTGATGTCTACGATTCCATGATTAATAAAAGGTACGGGTTTTTGTAGTTAAAAGGGCTGACGATCGTCGGCCTTTTTATTACATCGAATAACGTTTACTTTGTTTTACGCATCAATGAAAGACACACTCGAATTTTTAAAAAATACCGACTTTCCATCCATTAACCGCACAAGTCTGGAAACGTTGCAGGTTAATCTGGGTTATTTGTGTAACCAGCAATGCCTGCATTGTCATGTCGATGCCAGCCCAAGGCGAACCGAGCTGATGTCGGCTGAAACCATCAACACCGTTATTCAGTTTATTAAACAACATCAGATCAAAACTCTGGATTTAACTGGCGGCGCACCGGAAATGAATCCAAATTATCGTCAACTGGTTTTAGCAGCACAGGCTCTAGATGTTCATATTATCAATCGCTGCAATCTAACTATTCTCGAAGAACAGGGGTACGAGTGGCTGGCTGATTTTCTGGCGGAAAATAATGTTGAAGTGGTGGCTTCACTGCCGTGCTACCTGGAAGAGAACGTCAATGCACAACGAGGCAAAGGTGTTTTTGAAAAAAGTATCGCGGGCCTAAAGAAACTAAATGCAGCGGGTTATGGCAAGCAGGATAATTTAAAACTTAATCTGGTCTTTAATCCTCAGGGTGCCAGCCTGCCACCACCACAAAATGTACTGGAGCAGGACTATAAAAAAGTGCTGTTCGATAAATTTGACGTTGAATTTAATCACCTGTTTACCATCACCAATATGCCGATCAAACGTTTTGGCAGCACGTTGTTATCCAAAGGTACTTTTGATAATTACATGCAGCTGTTAAAAAATTCTTATGATGATGGAAATCTTGAAGGCTTAATGTGCCGTACTATGATCAGTGTCGACTGGCAGGGCGATGTTTATGATTGCGACTTCAACCAGATGCTGAATTTAAAATCGAATTTCAATCAGGGCAAAGTAAATCTTGTCGATCTCATGGCGTTTGATTTCACCCGGTCAAACGTCATCGTCATGGATCACTGTTATGGCTGTACCGCAGGGCAGGGATCATCCTGTGGTGGTGCGCTGTATTAAATGAGACTGTCGATCATTATACCGGTGCTCAATGAGTCTGAGACATTGGTGGTTTCATTAACGCGTTTGCAGCAGTATCGTCAACAGGGTCATGAAGTGATTGTCGTTGATGGTGGCAGTTGTGACAATAGTTTTGATTGTGCACTCGGCCTGGTCGATAAACTGTTAATGTCGAAACCGGGTAGGGCAACACAAATGAACATTGGTGCCGAACAGGCCGCGGGTGAGGTGCTGGTTTTTTTGCATGCAGATACTGAGCTGCCTGTTCTTTTTAATAACCTGATCACTGATGCACTAAACAAAAATCATCAATGGGGTCGGTTTAACGTCAGCCTTTCAGGCCGGCATATTCTATTCAGAATAATTGAAACCATGATGAACTGGCGTTCGTGTCTAACCGGTGTCGCCACCGGAGATCAGGCGATATTTGTGCGACGTTCTGTGTTCCAGCAAGTGGCGGGCTACCCGGAAATAAAACTGATGGAAGATATCGAGCTGTGCAGGAAATTGAAATTTTTTGGCAAGCCAGCATGCATAAAATCAAGAGTCATCACCTCAAGCCGTAAATGGGAAAAGAATGGAATTTTAAAGACGTTATGGCTCATGTGGCAGCTACGCCTGTTACATTTTTTTGGTGTCTCATCTGAAAAATTATTTTCCCGTTACTACCGATAATGGCGTACAAATATTCCGACGCGGTGATACTTGTTTTTGCCAAAGCGCCCGTAGCCGGTGAGGTCAATACAAGGCTGATACCTGATATCGGCATTGAAACCGCCACCCAACTTCAGGCGGAGTTGATTCATTCAAGACTGGAAGCTCTCCAGATAAAAAATCTATGTGCCACCCAACTCTGGTGTGCGCCCGATCAACACCATGCGTTTTTTCAGAACTGTAAACGACAATATGCTATCGAGCTGTTCACGCAACAGGGCGCTGATCTGGGCGAACGCATGTCATTAGCCATCAAACAAAGCCTGCAAACATTCAAACGCGTTGTATTAATCGGCACCGATGCACCGTCGTTGACTGTGGCTCAGATAGAAATTGCCATTAACAAACTCGAAGCTAACGACGTGGTCATTGCACCCGCTGAAGACGGTGGTTATGTACTGATCGGCATGAGTCGACACTGTGAAGATGTTTTTCAGTCGGTGCCGTGGGGTAGCGATGCAGTGCTTGAAACTAC
>Ga0224496_10000266_pt1 | contig 37698 bp, 24 predicted proteins | sample SF_Jul11_sed_USG_2_FD_168127 | JGI IMG/M metagenome (GOLD analysis project Ga0224496, IMG submission 168127) | Sediment microbial communities from San Francisco Bay, California, United States - SF_Jul11_sed_USGS_8_1 | ecosystem: Environmental > Aquatic > Marine > Sediment | place: USA...
CTGGAGCGGGAATTCGAGCGATGAAGGGTGTTGTCGACTTGAAATCCTCGCCTGAATCGTCCCCCTTTAAAATCAATGAGTTAGAGAGAAAAAATGACTCATTTTTGGTTTAACCGGACAGCAGTGATTCTTCATGAATAGAATTGCGCGGTTTTACGATCCTTTGACAGTTTTCAAGAGGTTTTCATGGCCATAAAGGAAGCGGCAGCTGCGGGCGTCCTGATAGTGATCTTTTGCTTTAGCTCAGTGTCTATTGGCATGGAGACTGGTACGGATTTCTTGGTCTTGAAAGATTTTTCCACTGATCATGATGTTGGAGTGGAGATGACGCACGAAGGGTGTCGTGTGTCCTTGGAGCGGAGTCACGTAGAGCCGGAGTTGCTGATTCTTAGATTGAGCGCTGCGGAGTTTGGAGTGGGAATCAGATTTCCTTCTGTGTGTCAGTTTTTATCACTGGAAGATCGCGTGGCCCTTCTACGGCGAATGATTGAGATGTTGATTCCCGACGCTGATGATCGGAGCACCATTCACAGTTTGGGAGTGGGCAGTCTCGCACATACCTTTCCTGAAGTGGCTCGACGATTGGCCAAAACGGTGGGCAAGCATCCCGATTGGCCTGGGGTCCGCAAAAGGGAACGGATAAGTCCTGGAGCGGCGAATGGGTTTGTTTCGATAATTGCATCGGAGGAAAAGCTCTTCCCGGAATTGGATGCGGCTTTGGCTCCAGTGGGGTATTACCCTCATTTTGGGCAGATGGAAAAAATGTTGATTCGTCCAGCCAAAAATCTGGCCTATCAAGAGTGGTTGATCGAGCAGGGAGTTGACCCTGATATCGATGTTCCTTTCGACGCGGTGACATGGTTTTATCTAGAACCTCTATCCACCATTCAGAATGATGGTGCGAGGTCTGGACAGAATTGACGTATGAGAAGGTGCTGGAATGTTTGTGTTGAATTCAGGAATTCCACCAATTTTTGAATTGGCGAAACAAGGATTGATCAGCCGGGGGACAGGGTTCAAAGCTCAAGAGCCCTGCGGCGATCTCAAATGAAAGGACACCAATAGGGGGTTGGGCCGCAGCCTGTAAATACGCCCGGACCTGGTCCCCGACTCTAAGGATCATAGGGTTATGAATCATTCCTCCGGTGGCCCCATCGCCATATTCCCATATTTGATAGTGAATAACGATATGCTCTTGGAGACTTGGACCGGAAGTGGATCGTTCTACACTGAGCACTCGTGCCTCCACCATGATCCCTGTTGCCACTCGGACTTCAGTTGTTCTTGATTTCAGGCTGGGGGGTAGGAGATCCACGCTTAGAATTTCAATGTCCACAACCACCGGTGCGGACTGTTGTAACTTTTTGGCCTGGTTCGTTTCCCATTGTAATGCTTCAGCCTCATATTCAGGAGCCATGGCGCACATAACCGATCCTCCATCAAAATTACCCAACCACGCTACGCTAGTCAGAAGAAAGACCTGAAGGAAGTAGACCATAATGATTGGGTTCTTCTTACTTCTTTTTTCGCCTTAGGGGAAGCCCGACTCATCGTTTTTCCTCAGTTCAGCCTATGCTGATCTTATCCAGAATACTATACTTGAAAATTGGAGGATACCGGTAGCAGGTATGGCTGTTCGAATCATTGAGGATCGACCGGGGCAACGAATGGTGTTGGAAGGCACCAAAGAACTGACCCTCCTTGCCACCCTTGTGATCACCTTGGGAATTTTCTTTTTCCTTCCCGTGGTCGGTACTCTTTTTGTCATGGTTCTTGGTTGGGACCAGATGACGGGGTCTTTTCCCGGCTGGATGTCACAGATTTGGGCTCTGGAAGAACAGTTTGGCCTGTTGGGTTGGGCTTTGGTTTGGGTATTGAGCGTCATCGTGAACCTGGCGTGTTTCATTGGGCTTGGTTGGGTGATTCACCGGTATTGGAATCCTGGGTATGGCCTTCGTTATCTGCTCATCGATCACAAGAACGGAAATATTCAATGGTCTCGATTTAGCCCATTTAGGTTGGGTCGAGTCCACAGCATTCCTCTTGAGCAGCTGAAAAGGATGACCTTACAGGCCGGTGGGGTTTCCATGTTTGCACTGTCGAATCTTTTTCAACGGATTTGGGAGCAAGGGCGGAATTTTTCATTTAACGAGTCACAGGTTGCTCAACTAGGTGGACGAGAATTTTCTCTTTGTCTTTTTTTCCAGTCTAAAAACGATCGGCTCAAACGAGAACGGTTTCCCCTTTACGTTAAGGATGTATCAACGGCTAAAGACGGCGCCGATCTGGCATTTCGGATGGCCAAAACTGTAGGGCTGGGTTATGGCAAAGTGTTTACCATTCCGTTTGTGGGTTTTGAAGCGCGATTCGCCCGCGAAGCAGAACCGGGCCTGGATCGGCTCTTTGAGGAATCGCCGACTACCGCCTTTACTTCTCCCGATCTCTATACGGGACCCGATTTAGGGAAAGCCCAACTGCCACCGTTTGATCCCAAGAATTTTCAAGGGGATCATAAAATACAAAAATGGGCTCCTGGCCAGATGGTGGTCTTTCAGCGGAATTTCTCGTATTGGAGCCTCCTTCTCCTTCCGCTCATCGCATTGATATTCACCGGCCCAGCGTTATATTTGAGCCCGGAATATTGGCTGGATGAAGAAAGTCCCATGGCATGGGTATTTCTTGGGATTGTGGGACTCATAATTGGGGGGTTAGCCCTTTTGGTGTTTTTCTTACTCCGCCCTCGACGTGTGGTCCTGGATTGGGTGGCCCGTGAATTACGGATTAATACATGGATCCGATTCTTGACCATTCCTTTCCATGAAATGGCAGGCTTGAAGTTTGAAGGACGATCTACGACCTCCGTTGGGGGCGGGGAGTCCGGAGGAGGCAGCAGCTCTGTGTCATTTGCGGGGCGCCTCCAAGTGGTACTCCGGGAAACGAGCCAACGGCCTTCTCGGGTGCAAGAGTTAATTTCCACCAAATTCGGGGATGATCCGGATGATCCGTTTCGCCAGGGAACGCCGCTTTTGAAAGAGTTGGCATCCGCGTTAAGACTTCCCGGAAAAGTGGTGCCGTATACTTCTCAAGGAAATCGAGGTGAGCATGGGCCAAGCGGCAGATGAGTGATAGGAAGGAATTTTTTCGAAAAAAAATAGTTTGATACGTGCCAATTTTCCCAGGGCATTCAGTGACCCAAAGGCAAAGTTTAGGGGATGTGCGAAACTTGCTTGAGAATGCGTGAATCCGGTGAACGGAGGTTATATGTCTTCTGATTCAGGGTCTCCTGAAAACGGCGCAAGAAACATGGCTGACGCAGAAGCCGCGCTCATCCGAGGAGAAGTCCATGAGGCTTTGGATATCTGGAATACTTTAGCGAAACAGGATCATGCGGAGGCTCAAGTTCGTTTAGGGGTAATTTGTGCGGATGGGCAGTATGTTCCACAAGATTATCAGCAAGCTGCTCATTGGTTTCGAAGAGCCGCCGATCAAGGGAATGCGAATGGTCAGGTGTATTTAGGGCATTGTTTCTATGAAGGGCAGGGCGTGGAGCGGGATGATGTTCGAGCCATGGTCATGTTCAATTTGGCTGCTGAGCAGGGCCATGAGCAAGCCATACAATTTCGGGATCAGGGCATGAAGGTTTTTTCGAAACAGGACTTGGATCACGTAGAAGGTCTTCTCGAAAAGGAACGGATCAAAATACATTCCTTGTCGTCGAAGGTGCCGGTGCGAAGGCCTGAGGGCATTTCAGGCGTCATGTATCGGGTGGGGTTCCCAGAAATACAGGACCGGCAACATGGGCGTCCCTATTTTTTGGTTGATTCAGAGCATGATGCCCGGGTCCTCGTTCAAGATTTTTCCGGGATGGATCGTTTAGATTATCAAGGGGAAACGAACGACGGATTTGCAAATGGACAAGGGCAAGCCATTTTGTCGAGAGGAAACCATGATGACTATCCTCAAAAGTGGAAAGGATTTTTTCGAGGTGGAGTGTATTTGGGTAAAAAATCTTTCACGTTTCCCATCCATGTCTTACCGGAAGGAGATTTTTTAATCGATATTTCCCCGGAAACGGTTGACCCAGGGACCATCTGGTTATATGAGGGATTATCCGCACTGGGTCCGTTGGAATTAGGCACCAAATCCCTCCCGCAACTTTATTGTATGGTCCCAGAGGAGTTTTCGGTATTGGATGAAGAGGCAGTGAAGAGTCAGATGTTCCAAGCCGCAAGGTCCCTCAAGAATGTTTGTCCAGCTCTCAAGGGATGTGAGGTGGATCTTCTGCCTGTGAACTACCGTCTGATCAAAGGCAGACATTCCTATCGATCAGGATTTGAGGCGGTCTTGGCCAGCGCCACCATCGCATTCATGGAAAATGGGAAATTAGATCTGAGGAGCTATGATAATCCTCAGGCTAAAGAAGCCAAAGAACAGGCTCGACAAAATCAGCGGCAACAAGCGCGCGACCGAGGCGAACGGTTGGGAGCTTCACGCGGGTGGTTCGATGTGCGAGGAGTACGGTTATGGATGACCGTGGAGGAAGTGCAGTCTGCACTAGGAGAAGACATTGCGAATTGGTCTCCAGCCTTGGATACCAAAAGGATGGATCCTTTTGCGGTCCACACGGCTACCGTTCGCCTCACTGATGGAGCAACCTTTGAACTATCGTTTACCTCGACTGTCACGGAATCCATTGTCTTCTCCCTTGCGTATCGTCAGGAGCTTCGTAACGGGCCCAAAATGGAGGAACTCATTGACTCGCTTGAAAAAAAGTATGGGGAACCGGATGAAGTTGAGAAAAGGAAAACGGTCTACCGAGGGAAATATTATTTACGATCCAAAGTCACACCAAACAAAGCCTATGGACCATTAGGTGCGTTAGGAGGTGTGACGGTTCGGGCCTATTCACAAACAGGGATGTCGGAGACCCTGACGATTGGTTTCAATGACCTCAGCTTGGAAAATCACGATGCCTCACGAGCCCTCCAGGCCAAACAGGAAGCTCAACGGCGGCAATGGATACAAAACCGATCGGATAAAATCAAATTTTGAATCGACAGATCTTTTTAATCGGGGGAATCTACCCGTTTCCCATTACGACGCAGCAATCGTTCGGCTCTCTTCACCCTTTCGTCCCAGCTGAAGATGGCAGAATTTCCCACCAAAAAAATAGTCGTAGTCGGACATTTGTGTGTGGCAGGAGTTAGGTTAAAGAAGGACTCATTGATTTGGCTTACAAGCGGATATTGCTTTAGGACGAGTTCGGGTTCAGGTCCCATAACTCCTTAGCGGTCGCGTTGACTTCTTCGAAGGGAATTTGCCGACCGTTATAGGCAGCATCTTCGGGATAGGGGTAATTTGACCAGTTTCCATCGCGGCCCAATCGTTCGGCTCGAAAGGCATTGGTTGACCAGACCCGGAGGATAAAAGAACTGTCCACGACATAGTACACATATTCCGCCATTCACATGATCCCTCAACTCTGGGCTATTCTGGTGAAGGTCCTAACTCCAGACTCCTAGTCCAATCCGATCACTTCATTCGCGTACAATCTTTAGCGCATCTCATGTGATCCTTCCTCCGCCCCAATTAACGTTTTTAAGGCCCGATGATATTTTCTCAAACGCTCCAAATCTTTGTCGGCGATGGCGGGCAATCGGGATAGATTCATATTATCTTGAATATCCGCGATTTTGACTTGGCGGGCAAGGGAGTTGGGCATGACCCGAGAAATAAACTGATCATACGATTCTCCGGGGATTTTAGTGAGGCACGTTAAGGCTTCTAGGATGTGAGTAGAAAAACCTTCTTGTCGTAAATCATCCAGGGTGACGGAAGAATCTTCCAGGGTGTCATGGAGAACCGCGACAATTTGTTCTTCTACACTCGCTACCTGAAACATGACCCTCAGGGGATGGAGAATGTAGGGGGACCCGGCTTTGTCCACCTGGTCTTTGTGGGCGTTGGAGGCAATACTGATAGCTCGATCAAGTGTGGACATAGTGTGAAATTCTGAAAAGGGAAAACCAAAGGATCAGGAAATTGTACGGGGGATTGTCCAAGAAGTCGAGATTTTTCAAAGGAAAGTTCGTAGATGATGGGTGCCTGTACCTTTCATGAATCTGTTCTGAAAATTACCGGGGGCCGCCGAATCCCCAAAATATGGTGCTTGATCGCCAATTTACGATGTACGCCATCTCAAAAGTCCTGGGTAGGGTCTAGTGACTATGGTTTGAGGCAAGTCCTGCGATAGATTTTCAATGGAACTCCGGTGGAAGAAAAAAATTAATAAAATCCATGGTTTGTCATGATGGATAAAATTGTTTTTATTGATCGGACATGCTAAAGGTTGGCCTTATTCTTCAAGGAGTTTCAATGAAAGTCTTCCAGTTTGGGAAATTTTCAGGCTGCTCGCAAAAAAGATTATTTTTTGTTTCTAGGTTTTGAACCTTTTGGGGGAGCCTTTCGACACACAAATAAGAAAGCCTTGAGAAGAAAGGTCTCAGTGGGTATCGCTTAAAGAAATCCGTCTGACTAGATAGCATTTGAATGGTTAATTCAGGTGAGGCGCAACAATGAAATCCTGATGTTGTGAAAGAGGCTCGCCCTAAAAGTAGCCTTGGCGGGGAAAAGAATTGAGAAAGGCATACTTCATCAAAGGAGGTTAAGGCCATGAACGTTCGACGAAGTCTATTCATAATTGTTTTGGTCCTGATTGTTTCGAGCTTCTGCGGGGTGTTTCCTTTACTCGCGCACTCTACTCCGCAGGTGGAAATAACACAGACACTTCATTTTGACGACCCGGAGGGAAAGGCTGTGCAGATTCCTGCGGGTACGTATGGCGTGATCCTCTCGGAAGGCCAGCACCTCCTCCTGTCTCAGCCAGAAAAGGAAACCCTGGTTGTGCAAACGCAAAAGGGAGATCATGCCGAATCAATTGCTGAACCGGAAGCTCTGCTGCTACCAGACGAGACAGATTCGACCATGGTGAGTGTGGTCCTATTGTTGCCAGACGGAACGGGTTGGGAGGCGGTGGGTTCTACCACGGGGATACAGGGCCGAGGGAAAATCAGACTCTCCCGGGTCCTTCGATCCAGGATTCCGAAGAGGCCTCTGTCACCAAAACCACCGGTCCCACCTACGCTACCACCGGCCATTCCGGTTCCGTCAGATTGTCCTGTCGTGGTTCCCTACACGATCGTTGGCTTTCCATCGGGAGTGACTGATCCCACTGCGGCTCCTAACGGGACCCAGATTATTGGGGATTTAGTGGCAGAAATTCTGAAGAGCTACCGGCCTGGCTGTTGGCCCATTAAAACGATTCTCATTACTGGGCATTCGGATAAATCACCAGGCGGGATTCAGGTGGATGATTACATTAGTGTGCAGAGGGCGGTTGATGCCAAAAAAGTTCTGCAGCAGGAGTTTGCAACCCGAGCGGCAGGCATGTCTATTCCTCCAGGCTATCCCAGTCCCGCTGAAATGAACTTCATCGTGGGAGGCATTGGCGCGCGGGAACTGGATCCGAGCGGTCCTGCCCAGCAACCAGAGAATCGTCGTGTCGACTTTTTGAGTTACCAGTTACCAGTTACGATTGAGGAGAGTACCACTCGTGCCGGGGGAGATTTTGAACAACATATGGCCCCGAACTATCAATCGTGCCGGGCACGCTGCGCCTCAACGCTGAATTGTCGCGCCTACACCTATAAGAAGCCCGTTCTTCCGCAAACCGAGGGACAATGTTCCCTGAAGAAAAGCGGATCCAGACCTTCTCGAGATCCCAAGGCGATTTCCGGTGTGGTCTTACCGACTCCGTAATCAATGTGGCGAAGGCCTCTACTATTTGGAGCAATCCCATGAACATCCGTACTGCCATTTTTGCGATAGGTTTGTGTATAGCTCTCAGTTGTCAGCTGGTTCAAGCGGAGGACTTTCCGGTTCCGGGATCCGAGAGTGTCGTGGCTGAAGAGGTTCCTTCTGAAGATCCGGGAGAAGAAACGCTGCCCTTGTTGGAAGAAGGAGAAGAGGTCCCTGGTCTTGAGGAAGAGGAGGGCGATGGCGTCACTGAGCGAGGGGTGCGTCGGTTTAGGTTGACGCCCCGCAAGCGCATCACCATTCCTCAACCACCCAAACGACCTCGAATCACCATTCAGCCACCGGCAAGGAAAAACCCCAGAATCACCATTCAGCCTCATCAAACGACAAAACCACTAACGCCACCTCCACAGGGAGGGAAGTCTTTCCCGATATTTGTGCCGAATGAGGTTATTGTAAAACTGCGTCCGGGCATGTCGATTCCTTCCAATGCCATGCAAGCCTTGGGGTTAGGAAAGAAGGAAGCGACATCAAGCGGGGCATTCTTGTTTCAACTTGTCAAACAACTACAAACAAACCAGATTGGTGATCCTGTGGTTGTCGCTAAAAAACTCATGCAACTTGGGTCGGTTCTCTATGCTCAACCGAATTTTATTAAACAGCATTTTAGAACTCCCAACGATGATCTCTTTCCGGAGCAGTGGCATTACCGGGAAAATGGAACAAGTGCTATCAAGTCACCAGGTGGGATTGGTTTACCCCATGTCTGGGATAAAACACTTGGAAGTCAAAGTGTGGTCGTGGCCGTGTTGGACACAGGAATTGTGCGAATCCATCCCGAGATCGAAGGGGCGGGAAATCTTCTACAGGGTTTCGATATGATTTCTGATCCGATTAGGGCGAAAGACGGTCACGGGAGAGATTCTGACCCAACTGATCCTGGGGATGGAGCTCCCGCAGGGGTTTGTGGGGACAACGCGCGTTCAGATTCCTGGCACGGGACTCATGTGGCAGGCACGATTGGGGTTGGTGGAACCAACAATCGGATAGGCATATCCGGTGTCAATTGGCTGATTCAGATTTTGCCAGTTCGCGTTCTTGGAAAGTGTGGGGGAGATACACGAGATATCAATGATGGAATTCGATGGGCGGCCGGGTTATCCGTTCCTGGGGTTCCAATAAATCAGAATCCAGCCAGAATTATTAATATGAGCCTTGGGGCGGGTGATGCTGAAAATCCACTCCCTTGTTTTATGGATCCCGATACTCAGGCGGTCATCAATGAAGTGGTGACGAAAAAAGGGGTGATGGTCGTGGTTTCAGCAGGAAACAAACAGGTTGATGCCTCCCTCGCTACTCCGGCCAGTTGCAATAATGTGATCACGGTTGCGGCGAGTGACGCACGAGGACATTTGGCGCGGTATTCAAACTTTGGGCCTCTGGTTGAAATTATGGCGCCTGGAGGGGACGTTCAACGGGATGATAATTCTGATGGTCATCCTGATGGCGTCCTCAGCTTGTATCATCCGAATTTAAGGCTTCCGGCTACGGCTTCAATTCCTTTGGGGTTTGCCTTTTTTAATGGAACGTCCATGGCCGCTCCACATGTGTCTGGTGTCCTTGCGTTATGGTTGGCCATAGAGCCCTCACTAACGAATGCGGAGTTACTTCAGGGGCTGAGAGAAAATGCGTTTCCCCGAACGCCCATTCAATGTCCGAAGCCCTGTGGAGCAGGATTACTCAATGCCGATCTGAGCTCCATCCTCCCGTCTCCGCCCCCCCCACCTCCCGGGACGCAACCGCCGCCCCCACCGCCACCAGTGGCTCAATGCACCGTAAAAACGTCAGATATTGTTCATAGTCTCAAGATTGACATTGGCGATAATGACTCATCAACGACGAGTGCCAAGCAAAGTCTGTTGCGTATGCTCATTCATGGCGATCTTCAGGCACGTCGAGAGGCATCAGGCATGGTGAAAGCGACTGAAGATGGGACCTTGGCCGGTATCTTCCAAAGCAGTAAAGGGCCAGTGGCGTCCCGAGGGCAACGGATGATTCCTCCCAGAGGTTGGTGGGACCTCATTCCTCAAGGGCAACTTGGCATGTGTTTGCAAGAACCGGCAGGAGAGCCGCCGATGATCATTTATCGAAATCAGGAGATGCAGCCATCTGTTTTGGACGACACTTTACGCAAGGCGTGGCGTCAGTGTGGGCTTCCAACTCCGGTTCTTCCCTGCACCTATGTCAAAGATATGGAAGATAAAGTGACGGTTCCTGCAACTGGAGGGTTCTAACGTAGGTCAAGGCATAAGGAGAAAATCCATGAACAAGTTTACCCTTCTTTTTCCTCTTATTGTGTTGGGCCTAGTGAGTGGTGTGCAGGATGTGCGTGCCCAAAATACTCAAAATGCAGACTTGCATCCGCCCTACCTTGCTGAAGAGGAGTTGGAGGTTCAAGGTGGAGGAGAGGAGCCCATCTTAGAAGACGGTGAAGAAGGCGAGGTCACGGAACGGGGCGTTCGCCGGTTTAGACTGAAACCCCGCAAGCGCATTACCATTCCTCAACAGCCCACACGGCCTCGAATCACCATTCCGAACTCTCAACTGACCAAACCACGTATTCCAATTCGAAGACCTCAAACGAAGAAACCACCAAGCCCGCCTCCAACAGGGGGAACGAAAGACCCATTGGGGGAAAATGATGGAAGCCAAGGGCAACCGGTTTCCCCTCCTGCTTCTCAATGTGTAGTGAAGACTTCGGATATTGTGTTCGATCCCCAAATAGATATTGGAGATAACGATGGGTCAGGGGAGAGTGCTAAACAAAGCCTTCTCCGGATGTTGAGTCATGGGACGGTAGAACAACGTCGGGCAGCGTCGGGGATGGTGCAGGCGATCAAATCTCAGCGGCTTGCTGGAATATTTCAATGGAATAAACAGGCTGTCTCGGTTCGTTCTCAAGCATTAACTCCGCCAAGGGGGCCCTGGGATTTGATTCCTAAAGGACAGCTTTCTACCTGTTTGCGGGAACCAATTGGGGATGCGCCGATGATCATTTACAGTCGGCAACCCATGCACCCAAGTATGCTGGATCAGGCGCTGGTCATAGCTTGGGGACAATGCGGGCTGCCAACTCCGAATTCTCCCTGTCAGTATGTCGGAGATATGGGTAATAAACCTCAGCCTACAGAAACTGTCGGGGAAGCCTCATTAACGGTGCAGGTCTTGAGTCCCAATGGGGTTCCCAGTAGTGGGGCTATTGTGAAATTGAGTGGTCCAATTTCTAGTGAACAAACTGCTTCACAAATTGGAGAAGCGACCTTTATTGGCATCCCAAATGGAGAGTATGTCATTCAAGCCTTCAATATGGATGCAGGGACCAACCCGATCCAAGGAGCTGGCAAAGTATCGGTGAATAGTCAGGTCACTACCGCACCGACTCTGCGAGTTTTTCTCAATGATGGTGGGAAAGGTAATGTTATCGAGGCTTCCTTGACGGTCAAAGTCGTATGGGCTGATGGCGATCCAAGCGAGAGCGCGATTGTGGAATTGAGCGGACCTATGAATGCCAAACAAACAGCCTCACAAAACGGGGAAGTCGCATTCGTGGGCATACCTGATGGGATCTACATAATTCGTGCGTTTAACCTGGATGGAGGGACCAATCCCGTGGGAGGGCAGGCTCATGTCACGGTGAATAGTCAGTTGAATAAATCTCCGACTACTCGGATTGTGATCAATAGCCCGAATCCGCATTCTTCATAACGTTAAAGCGTGAGGAATGCGATGAGAAGTGGATGGCAATGGTTGGTTAGAAGCCTATTCCGCTTTCCGACCGTTTGCTATGAAATGCTGAGAAAGGGAGTGTTGCGATTCTTATGTCCTTTTAGTAGATTGGTAACCCTTTTCACGTGTGTGTGATCGGAAGGAGAATGCTTCGATGAAACCCCCTCGGATTCACATCGGTGCGCTTCACCGTAATCGTTTGCCTCGGTTACTCTCCCCCAAGTCTTCTTCATTGACCTCTTCAACGGTTCCTCAAGAAGTCGAGGTCAGTCGGCGGCATCTCTTAGGCATAGCCGCAGTGGCCGCAGTGGGTTTCTCGCCAGCCGTGAAGGTTGTTGAGACCGTGCTGGCCTCGACCGGGGACGCTTTCGAACCGACTTTCACCAAAAACCGTGTCGCATTCTCTCAAAACGGTCAAGAACGATGGGTTATCGATACTCAAAATTTTTCGGGTCATCCGAGACTTACCTATACGCAGACCAAGGGACGTATTTCACTTGAACTTCGCCATGCCCTGTTTCCCGGAACGCAGTTGTCTGCTGATTTTTCTTGTACGTTGACGCAACAGACCTTTGGATGGGAGATGGCCCTCTCCTTTTCCCTTGGAAGTTTTTCCAGCAACACTTCATTTGAACAATGGTTGGCCGGTTTGGAGCCTGCGCGAGCCCCCGTATGGTTGGATGATCATCTCTGTGACGTATCATTAGGAAAGCTGGAAATAGTGGGAAGAGCCCATGCGGAGTTTTTCCCGAATTGGGTCATGGCGTTTACTGGAAAAGGAGTAGGACGTCTTGAGGGGCCATCCTCTCGACTCGATTCAGATGCTGTCCAGATCGCCCTCTTGCAATCAAAAGATCCTAGCGTGGTGAGAAAACCCGGGCACATCCGATCCTTGATTGCGATGGATCGTGGGACACACACCTGGTCCATGAATGTGGCTGTTGACTCATCAGCCGATGGTGCCCTCCATTGTCCGGATAATGCCTTTTCTTTGGTGCACATCGAAGCCTGGGAACAGCCTGATGGTGGAAAATCCCATGCGATGATCGCTGAATCAGGAGAGGGCGATGAGCCGCTCCACTTTTGTTGTCGTGGTTTGGAGAGAAGCTCTGATCAGGTAACGCTTGGGCTTACGAATGTTCGCTATGTGGCACTTTTTCAATCAAGAACGCGCGTTGGGCAACAGGCACTGGTGGCGAAATTTGACCAACACCAAGATTCTTTCAGGTTGCATGGCTGCTCGTTTACGTTAGGCCATCCGATTGGCACGCCTCCCTTCGAATTGATTCAGTACGAAGATGGGACACGAACCCTTCAATGCGAACCGGGAATTAACCGTCTTGCCGTGCCATTGGCTGGAGCATTGGCCCAACCAATGGATGTGCCATTTGGCGCGCGCCTGATCCTTGCGCAAACGAAGCCACGCATACGGCGCAGACCCACCATCAAGCCCTCGGCTAAACAACCGGTTATTCCAAGGCCACCCGCTCCAGTTACCAAGCCCGAGAGTGTGGCACCTCGTCCTCTCGCACCAGGGTCTCAAGCTATTACGCCCATTCAAAAAGTCCCGATTGATCCGAGGATCGTCGCGCCTTTGGTCAACGATTTTCGGGTGACGATTCAGATCCCCGGCCCGTTGGCGGTTTCTGTGGTTCGTCCCGAAGATTTGTTGGTCCTCAAGTTTGAATTTCGGAATCTCACTTTGCAGGTTGGGCAAGGACAACCCCCGAAACTCGTTCCAGGCTCAGGAGGGAATAGTCGATCAGGTCCACCAGTCTTGGTGGTCAACTTTCCTCCTCAGCATATTGCGGAAGAAGCCTTTTATGAAGCAGCAGAGAAGAAAGACCCACCTACGTTTCCCATTGACGCGCGTCTAGCTGGCTGGAGTCGACTCGTTTTTGCCATCCCCAATGGCACGACGTTTATTCCGTACACCCTGGATGCACTATTGAATTGGTCGCATTTGCAACAGGTGGTGGCTCCGGCTGCAGCCCCTCCACCTTCGCCGCCACAACGGGTGGCTGTGCCAGTTCCTATCCCACATGTGCCCCAGCGCATTCCTCAACGGATTCCTCAGCGGCCCCTTCAGAGGCAACAATCGTATCCCTTCCTGGAAGGCCCGGTGGAGCCGCGTTGGAATGAAGTGCGAGGGACCAATCAACTTTTTCATGTTGTAAAGACCGTTTTAGGTGGGGAATACCGACCACAAGCCATTGTTGTGGCGCAACGAGATGCCCCGACCCGACAATCTCAACAAGCCATTCAGTCACAGATTCCCAATGCTGTCGCAGTTCGTGCGCAACCGCCTTCACCGCCTACCCCAGCGGAACTCAAAAATTTTACGGCGCTGGAAGTTCCCTATCGCCTATTCCTTTCTCCCAGTGCGATGGCCGGATGGAGCCATATGACGAAACCTGTCACGTTTAATGGCCGAACCGAGTTGTGGCATACGCGACTTGGGGTCCGACGGCAAACGCGATCGGGAGATTGGGGTGTGGATGAGGCTAATACGTGGTATCGCACGATGCGGGCCATTTGGTCTCCAGATTTTGATAAGGACAAACCAACTGGAGGTCCTCCGATCTATCCTAGCCAGGATCCACGTACACCATTTCGGATGCTCCCAGAAGCGCAGGATCGTCATCAACTCGTGCATTTGATGGCCAATGGGCAAGGTTTCCCAAAGGGATGGCAGGATCGGGTCATGAAAATCGACCGGTTCATGTTGAGTGCTCTAGGAGCGTGGATCAAGTCGCGGTACCTTTTTGACCCAGCCCCAAGTCAGTTGACCCTGATTGAATGGGTTCAACATGCCAATATGGGACGAGATCAGTTTGTCAAAGTCGTGCATGAGGGTTTTCTCTTTCCATTTGGCCACAAGGCCGTGTTAGTCAAGATTAGCGAACGAAAATTTGAGAGAACAAACAAGGGTATTGTCGCGCTGCTCCGATACCGTGAATTCATCGTAGTCAGGGAACCCATTAAAGAATATCCCGGTCCCGGACAAGAGGACCTCACTTTTTCCGATGGACGAAATTTTCCCTATCGAAGTTTACAGATTACAAAACTGGTTTCCCCAAACCTTGATAAAAAGGAACTTTCTCCCGTTTTTGAGTCAGGCCAACATGATAATAGGATTGCCTTTTGGCCAAAAGTTACTGGGGAAGATTTTCAATGGCATGTGATTGGCGAGGATTGGGCGGGTCAAAAGTCTGAGTTTTCGTTACCATTGATTTTTATTGATAAAGTCGTGGGTCTTAGTGCAGACATTGGGAGAAGTCCTGCTATTCATGTGGTGCGAACGGCCTATTTTCAGTCTGGAAGTCGAAAGGTCGCTGATCTTTCGGGACAAAAGGTGGCCTTTGCTCCCAAGAAACCTGGTGGGGATACGGTCCTAGAAACAGCCAGTCTGACCTTCGATGCCGAAATCCCATGTAACTATGTAGCCATTCAGGAAGGGTTTGCCCCAACATGTTCAAACCAACTTACTCAGCCAATCAAAGATGCCGCTGACCCCTTGTTTTTCCCATTTGTGTCAGAGGCTGAAGTGAGTATCCCTGCCGTAAAGAGTTTGCTGGGAACGGGTCCTGCCGCCGACCGTACGAAAGTCCGTTACAGCAATCTCTATCGAGTCAAAGGATTTGGCGGACCGAATAAAGGCGAACTCTTTTTAGAGCTGGTTCAGCCGGTTGGTCTGCAATTTGGTCAGACAGACAAAGTGGGTGGTGTCGGAGCGCCGAATATGAACATCGTGGGGATTTCCAGGGAGTTCGGTCCGATTGGTGGTGCGGGTGGTATCAGTACGGGAGACGTGACGACTCGCGGTATTAGCCCAGGACAGTCCGCGGAGAAGTTTGCACAAGGAAATTTCGATCCCACGGAATTTTTCAAAGATGCGTCGATCCTAGGGGGGATTGATTTAGGCCTTATCTTAAAAGGCCTTGGGATGGATAAAGCGCCGAAGCTTGTGACCGATCGTTTGCCGGAAGAGATGCGCACGACGTTTACGTTGAATGTGGCACCCAAGACTCTTGACCTAGGTATTATTGCGTTTGAAGCCAAAATGGGGAATAAGCCGGCCTCTTTGTTGATGACCACGGCCATTACTGTGAAACTTCCAACCTTGACGAGTGGCGGGCCTACGGCTCCGTCCGAACCAGAATTTAATTCCCGAGGGGAATTGCAAAATTTTGAATTATCTTTTGCAGGTCAGCTCATTCTGAGATTTAAGAAATTTCTGTTTGTGAAAAATCATGGGAAAAAACTTGATGTGGCGGTGGAATTGGCGGATGAATCAAAAGGTGATCCAAAGGGTGTCGAATTCCGTGGAGCCTTGGCGTTCTTAGCCAAACTACAGGAGCTGATTCCCGCTGATGGACTGAGCGATCCGCCAAGTCTTGAAGTCACGGGATCAGGTGTGGCGGTGAGCCTGAGTATTGCCATCCCGTCTATTACCGTTGGCGTATTGACTCTCACCAATATGAAATTTGGTGCAGGATTGAAGCTTCCGTTTACGGGGGATCCTGTTTCCTTACGAATCAATTTTTGCTCGAGAAACGATCCGTTCATGGGGGCGGTGTGGATTTTCGGTCTGACCGGATTCTTTGCGGTCGAGATGAACGGCAAGGACGGATTGGCTCTTGTAGAAGTCCAGATTGAATTTGGCGGGATGTGGGCTATCGACATCGGTGTGGCCAGCGGGTCTATTAAACTCGTGGCAGGATTTTATTTTAAGTATATAGCGGAAAATAAAGCGATTGAGCTTGAGGGCTATATTAAAGTTCAAGGCTGTGTCCAAGTTCTGGGAATTGTCACGATTTCCATCTTAGTGAAGCTGACGCTGGCGTATAGTTCCGTTGACGATGTGGTCTGGGGCGAAGCCTTACTACAACTGAAAGTGGAAGTGTTGTTCTTTGAGGTCGCGGTCGAATGGAAATGCCGCAAAGAATTGTCTGGCTCCAGCCATGGATCGAGTTCGGCATGGCTTGAGGAGGAAGAGGAGTCGTTGGTTCGTTTGGTCAGTGATGAGGGGCAACCCCATCGAACGGCAAGTAGACAAGCCTCTGGACCACAAAACTTGGGGCGCCGTCTCCGTAACAGAGTGCAGCCTCGAAAAATCCGTGAGATGGTGAGCGAACAGGATTGGCATCACTATGCCAATGCGTTTGCAACCGATGTGGCCTAGGTTGAATGATTGATTCAGGAACGGAGGAAATACGATGGCTAACGAGCGGATTAAACCAAGGCCTATCCCTCAACAAGTGAAACCTCAAGCGGTGAGACCACAGGTCACGCCGAAACCTGTCCCGCAACAAGTAAAGCCACAGGCCATACAAGGTGCCCCGACGTATGAGGTCCTGGTGACCGCCATTCCCAATGGCATCCAGGATTCTTGGTTGAAATTGTCGTTGGTTCTCTCCCCGCGATTAAAGGTAGCGCGTAATACCACGTTAGGAAAATTTGGAACCTTGTTTACCAATGATTGGCCAGAATTTGTCCGGAACCTGAAATTTGAGGTGTTCGTTGACGGCCAGAATGGCCAACCTTTGCAGTTTCCAACGCAAGGAGAATGGGAATTTGCCACCCCTCCGCATAATGTTCCTCCTTTTTCTTCCCAAGCGTGGAGTGGAATTTTCCATGAATCAATTTTGGTGGTGGGCCATGGGTTCGATTGGAAAAGTATTTCCAACCGAGAACTATTCCGGGTTCATACGTTCCCGGAGAAGGCCTTGTATGAAAGTATCAAGAATACGATTTATAAAACGACGGCCAGGGAATCGTTTGATCATCTTCCCACTCGGGAGACCATCTTTCAACGATTGCAACAATCGACCCTTATTGAGTCGGATGCCCAGGCCCCCATTGGATTTCGAAGCGGGATTTCTCCAAAGGTGTCTAATCCCGTACGAGAATTGGATCGTATTCGAGGTCTCTTTCAGGCTCCGTCGAGTGGGGGTGGGTTGAAAGGAATTCGACCAAGAGGTGTTGGTGCGAGTGTGCTCGGAACGCGGTTAGCAGCTCCAAAGGTGACCGATCAACAATTGCAGCAGGGCGCGAATATTTCCAGGCAAAAATTTAATCTTACGCGATTTCGTGCCTTTGACCATAAATTCCATAGGCTGCAACACCAACCTGTCCCGCCAAGGCCCGAGCCTCCCACGTATGACTTTCATCAAATTCTTGGCAGCCTGTATGAATATCCTCCCCTTGCCAGGATGTTGGGTCTTTGCGTGGATCTCCGGATTAAGCTGTCTCCAGGGCAATCCCTCCCCCCAGCCGGAATGTTATGGGTTCGGCCCATCACAAGTGATCCTTCGCTGGACACACGATTTCTTTCTCCAAGAACTGTCTATGTGCTTGGAGGGCCAACAGGGTTCATGAGCCGTCCACAAGATCCTTCTGGCGCCACCGGGCAACGTTCGAGCGGTTTGCAGTTGGAAGATGGCATGCTGAAGCTTGGCGCAACGATGACGATAGAAGGGCGACAGAATGTGCCAGTGTATGATGTGGTTCCAGGCAATGTGGATGAAGTCGTCAAGCGGGTCGAGGTGTTTTCTTCAAATCTGTTGCACCGGGTTGACGCCAAGCTGAAAGCTTCTGTTCGTTTGAAAACATCACGTCTTCAAATCGCGCCTCGATCAGCTCTCACCAAAATTCAGACCACGAGTCTACAACGAATCATGAATCGACCCACGACCTTGCCGGCTGGGCGGTCGAGTGGTTTGGGTATCGCCCATAATACGCGTGATGAATATTTAGATGACCTTCTTGAGCAATCGAGTCATAACAATACTCTTTTGGAAAGCTCGAGGAGTCAAGGTGGGCGAGGGGTGGTTTTGACCGGAGAGGATTTGGTTCGTGGATTTCGTATTGATGTTCGTGAAGTTCGCCAGGGTGCTGGTGGGGCACCGGTGTTTACTTCCTGGCGATCCTTAAGCTTCCGACATGGGACCTATCATCTGTTAGGAAAAAATGCGCCGCCCCCTGGTAGCCCGCTGCCTGCACCATTTTTGACTCAAGATGATGAAGGGTGGATTTCCTTGGGCATGACGGAAGAAGAAGGTGATGAAGTGGGTGGGGCGACTGCGCCAAAACGGTTGATTGTGTATGAATCCCTCTTCCGCTGGGACGGCTGGAGTCTTTGTGTGCCGCGTCCGGGAAGACATTTGGGGCTTGATGACAATCCCAACGAAGGAACCGGGGAGCGGAGGCCGATCCTTTCCTCGATGCAGGCCTTGTTTAGTCCTGTGCCCGGCACGCTTCCTCGTTTGCGATTTGGTCGGCAATACCAATTTCGGGCTCGGGTGGTGGATCTTGCAGGAAACAGTTTGGCCGTCACTGATGTTCCATCCCCTCATCCAAGCTTTTTAACTGATATCAATGATGAAGATAGTCATTATCTGCGGATGGAACCTGTTCCCTCTCCCACCGTGCTCCTCACCGCTCCTTTGTTGGGTTCTCAGCCATCCCCCAAATGGCCAAACGGCGAACCCCTTTCACCTGGTGAAGCCGTTGATCGCTTGGTCTTCCGGTCCATGAATGTCGAAACGCCTGGAGATCCCCGAGAAGGATTGGCTGCGGGTCCGCCTCCTCGTCCCCCTTCACGGCACCTGGTCCCTCCTAAAATTAGTGTTGAATTAGCCGAACAACATGGCATGTTCGATGATCCTGGCAGCAAAACCATGCGGGGGAGTGCTGCGTATCAGATCATGATTAATAAGGATGGAGATTTATCGGACCTGGTTCCAAAAGAACGACGTGCCACCAATGGCAAGCCTGGAGGAGAATATTTTCCGGAACCTAGTCTGATCGTTCCTTATCTTCCTGACCCAATGGGAGAGGGCGTTTCCTGTTTCATCTATGCTCCCGGAACGGATATTCGTACCGCTCCCCTTATCCAAGTCCCCTTTCCTTCGCAGGGGGAGTGGCCCAATGTCGCTTCTTTCCGCGTACAATTGGAACCCGGAAATGCGCCTGCAAAAATCAGTTCGCCTCATCTGCTTCAGGTATTTGTTCCTCCTGGTGAAGAACGAATTCTGCGGATGAGTTGTTATCTGGTGCATGCCCAACATCCACAATTCGGAAACCCCAATCGTGAGAATCTTTTTGCCCTTTGGAAATGGATTGAGGATAAAACGAATCGGCAAAACCTTGACAATCAAAGACGAACCGTCCAGTTGGGTCGGCATTGGATGTTGACGCCGTTTCATGAAATCGTCCTTGTTCATGCCACTCAACAGCCGGTCCTGACTCCTCAGTGGGTGTGTATAGAAGAGCTGCCAGAAACCAACCTCGGTGTCGGGAATCCACCGGACTGTACGGTTCAAGATCCCCGAGCGGAGTTGGCCCGGCACAGACAGTATGGGGATACGACATCGACTATTGATGGGACATTGGCCATTCATCGTCCAAGTACGGAGGAAATTGATATTCAGGCCGAATGGCGAGAACCAATCGACCATCCCAGTAAGGGAATGACCTCGGAAAATCTTAATGATTGGCTGTATGTAACAGGATCAGCCGCTCCGTTTGAAGTCAAAATTAGTTATGTCCCTTCCCGAGATCCTGGTCCGGTCGTTGCCCGAGGTATTCCGGGGGTGGATGAAGAGGCGGATGAAGAGTTGGAAAATCCCGATGACTTTTCTGATGAACTTCCTCTACAACCTGCCGCCTTTGAAATGCCCGTCGTGCCAGAAGATTCGAATCGGAGGGAACGTGAGAACGCAGGCGATCTATCCGGAGGAACCGACACTTCGGAGGGGAAGGTGTTTGAACGGGCTGTTCCGAATGCACGAGTCAGTGCCGTGCGTCAACCTCATAGCGGGCCCCCACCGTACGATGAACGACCCCATCGTTGTGCAGCCAGTCCTCCGCCACCTCCCCCGGCGAATTATGGGGAGCGATTTCGTTTTCAGGGGCTTCACCGGTTTGGGGACACGAAATATCGATGTGTCTCCTATACGGCTATTGGTACTTCTCGGTATCGGGAATATTTTAGGCCTATGCAGGATGAGGAGACGGTCTTGCTCCAAAACGGAAAATTGCCTCCACGGTGGACCAGATCCTCTCCGCCCATCATGTTAGATATTTTGAGCACTGCCCAACCCGAGGCTCCGAAGGTCTTGTATGTGATCCCCACATTTAAATGGGAAGCCTCCCCTCAAGGACATCGACGAGTCGGAGGCGGTCTTCGTGTCTATTTGGATCGACCCTGGTATTCGTCTGGTGATGGTGAACAACTTGCCGTCGTGCTCTATCCCGATGCCAGAGCCGAGTTACCTGAACAAGCCAAAGCGTTTGTGACGCAATGGGGACTCGATCCGTTATGGGAAGACGGCTCGAGAAATTTCAAGCCTGCCACGACGATTTCCAAGCAACCTGTTCCCCAAGTGAACCAACCGATCTTGAAGCAGAATGTTATTCGGCCTCGGGGGCTTTCTGAAGAACTCGAAGACGAGGTCACATCGAGAGCTGTGAACCCTGCTAGTCTTCAGGCCTCCAAGGCGCAATTTTTGAGACAATACGGAGTCGGAATATCCAATCCCACTCCTGCTCATTTCCGTAATGCGGTCGCTGTTCGCCACGATTTGGGCATTCGAGAAACGGCAAGCTCGAATCGACGAATTCTTAGCAGAGCCGTCCCCCAAATAACGCCTCAGAAAAAGCCTCTCGTCCAAGCTCGGCCTCAAGCATTGGGTCGCCCACCCATGCCGGTCACCATTTGTGCCTTTGACGTGAAGCCCGATATTTCCCGCCAACTCTGGTATTGCGATATCGAGATGGATCCGGGGACTGCGTATTTCCCGTTTGTTCGTTTGGCTTTAGCACGTTATCAAGTCAATTCAATACGCGGCGCTCATCTATCGCCGGTCGTGCTAGCGGACTTTGCACAACTGGTACCTGAACGGACAGCAAGTGTGGTGAATGATCCGAAGGATGCGAACCAAGTTTTGGTGACAGTGGCTGGGGTACCTGGTACGGTAGGTTCTCAACGCTTTTCCCGGATTGAGGTGGACGTGGAGGAAGCCGACCTTGCAGTGGGAGGGGAATTAGGCTGGACTCCTGTTCCACGTCGAGGTGTTGTGACCCTTCCTAGGGTGAATGCCCAGCAATGGACGGGACCTGTCACGCTTCCTCCGCCTTCGGGGAAACCACATCGTCTAGTCATTAAGGAATATGAAGTGTTCAATGTCCCGCCTGAAGCGGATTCATCTCCGAGCCCAAGGCAAGACGAACGATTGGTATACGCCGATGTACTCCCAATTCAGCGATAGGTTTTACTTGCTGTTTGAATGACCCATTCCTCTTTGTTCAGATCGTGATGAAAGACTCTATGTCCTGTTCCCTTCGCTATCTTGTGTTCAGTCTCTTGATGGTGTGCATGGCTTTGCCTCCTGTTTTTGCCCAAGAGGATATTGGGACTTTGAAAAAAGGTATTGTCAAGATTACCTCTGAGTTTTCCAATGGTCGGAAAATCGGGACCGGGTTTATTGCTGCCAAGGGGAAGAAATATCTCTATATTGTGACGGCGTCGCATGTGGTGGAGGGAGACATTGAAGCGCCAAAGAGCATTCAGGTTCTGTTCTTTTCGCATCAAGAAGAAGCCTTCCCAGCCAAAATTGTGAAGAAAGAAGGGGGCGATCCGCGAGGGTTGGCATTGTTGAAGGTCCAAGGCGATCTTCCTAATGATGTGCAGATGTTATCTTGGGACACACAAACACGGGTCAAAGGAGGCGAAGAAATTCATCTCATAGGGTTTCCTCGCATTGGGGGCAATGATTGGGCGGTGACGAAGGGGACCCTTTCGGGTTTTGATGGGCCCGTGCTGAAGTTTTCTGGAGGTGCGGCAGAAGGGAATTCAGGAGGGCCGGTGCTCTATCACGGGCAGGTGGTTGGCGTGGTGATGGAGGTCACCGGGCAATTCGGCAATGCCAAGCCGGCGCAGATTGCGAAATTTACTGTTGAGAATTGGCCGGGATATCCTCGAGTGGCGCTTTCCCCAAATGCATCAGAAGATCCAGGTTCGAATTCCACGGGTGTGGTCTCCTCTCCGCCACCACAAGCCGGGATGGCGGTCTTGGTGATCGAATCCACCCCTGACAAAGCCCAAGTCTTTGTGGATGACGAATATATTGGCAATACCGGCCCAGGGCCGGTGGTCGTGCGGGATTTGGAGCCTGATGAATATGAGGTGATGGTGTCGAAGGATGGCTTTCGGTCTTGGACCCGGACGTTCGATCTTCGTGCTGGCGAGCAACGAACTCTACAGGCCACATTACAAGAAGGCGGGTCTCTTGGCGTTGCGGGCGTTTGGAAAAACCCCTCAGAACCGACGATCTCCTATGTGTTAACTCAACAAGGGAATCATGTCACCATGACCGAAGTGACCACCAATCTCTTGGGTACCGTTGTGACCGCGCAGGGTGAAGGCCAATTGCAAGGCCATCAATTGGAAATGATATATCGTACGGCGTTGGGTACCATGGGCCAATCTACGACCACCTTGTCCGACGATGGGCAACGGTTGATTGGCGCATTCCAAGATTTTTCCAACATGGTCCCCGTGGCTATATCTCTGATGCGAACAGGAGAAACGCCTCCGGCTTTTTCTCCTCCTGGATCTGGGGCTTTCAATTCGATCCAGAATTTTGGCCAATAAGTCCTTCCCTTACAAATGCGTGTTGCTTTATTCAGATATAGTGCTTTAACCATCAAATACGCCGTTCACCCTCACCCCAACCCTCTCCCTCAAGGGCGAGGGGGCTCTGAAATGTCTTAGTTGAAAGTTAAGCCACTATAGTTTTGAAATTTCCGAGCCTGGTGATTGTTAAAAAGGGAGGGAGCGATTCAAGAAGGATGAAGGCGCGATTGGTGGAAAATCTGGAGACAAGGGGAGCACGAGGGAGAGCGAAGGCTTAGGCTGTTCCGGACACGTCTTCTTCGGCTTGGGTGAGAATTTGAGCAAATCGTTTGCCGACAATATTGGTGACCTTCCCCATAATTTCCGTCAGCTCTTGTAATTCTTCGGGCTTCAGTTCTTCTTTGAGATTAGGGTGGAGGCCCCAATTCGCGTTGACCAGTTTCCCATCTCGTTTAATCACCACATGCAGGATTTCTGTTTCGGGTGAAGTGGTGGGAGCTTTTGATGATGAGGTTTCGGCTCCTGAGCTGCCCTGTGCCATAGGTATCTCCTTCATTCAAAACGTCATGAGTGACGATTGTACTGTATTCCGGTTCTGCCTGTAACCTCCTCCGCCCGTCTCTTCTAAAAAATCGATCTTGCTTGTCTGACTCCCAGTGGGAGGGGTACATTTCTTCTTGCATCGGATGGGTTTATCTCTGGTCTTTCGCAACATCATTAGGAGTGGCTGGGCATGAAGGTCTGAGGGCGGGACCACTCCGTATTCACATTTTGAGGGGGTAGGCGGGTATGGACACGAATCGGCGTCGATTTTGGGACAAGATGGATCTCAATGATTTGGCCAGGAATTTTTTTGAAGGATTGTTAATCCTCGTGCCTGTCGCGGCAACAATCTCTGTGGCATGGCTGATTGTTCAGGGGATAGACGGGTGGCTGAATATTCCTATCCCTGGTGTGGGATTTTTGGCCACGATAGCTCTTATCACGTTAACTGGGCGGTATGCCTCTACGGTGTTTGTGCAGAAAATGCTGGATATGATGGAGCGCGTGTTGATCAAAGCCCCATTTGTGAAGCTGCTTTACACCTCGATTAAAGATTTGATTGAAGCCTTCATGGGCGAAAAGCGACGATTTGATCAGCCCGTTCTCGTCTCCCTTTCCCCTGAGGGTTATGCCGAAGCTGTGGGATTTGTCACCCGGACCGACTTGGAGTTTTTGGGGTTACTCAACCATGTGGCGGTCTATTTCCCGCAATCATACAACTTTGCCGGACATCTGTTGGTGTTTCCCAAGGCACAGGTGCGACCGTTAGACGCAGAAAGCGTGGAAGTCATGGCCTTCATTGTCTCGGGTGGGGTGTCCGGGGGACCGCAGGCCCAAGGGGCGATGGTGGCGTAACCCCATCAGGCTAACCAGAATGATTGCTTCCACCGTGTGAAACACAATTGCTGGCGTTTCATTCCTCCTTCTTGACGTTTCAAGAACGAAAAACGGCGGGTTCCGCTTCCCCTTCTCAGGGACTTGCCAATCCAGGCCGATGGAAGTCACCATGAGAAAGTGAATGGCTATTCACCTTGTCGAATTAACATTCACCTATTAGAATAATTATTCATCGATAAGTGAAGTGAATGGTTTTACGAGGATTTCATGGATCAACGATCCCAACGAAAACAGCGTGAATACGAGGCGAGGAGGGAAGAAATTCTCTTAGCCGCCGAACGCATGTTTTCGCAACATGGGTTTTTTAAGACCAGTATGGCGGAAATTGCGGAATCAGCCCAATTTGCTATGGGGACGGTCTATCGATTTTTTAAGAGTAAGGAAGAAATCTATATTTCTTTGGTTGAAGCCAAGGTTGAGGAACTGTTGAGTCTCCTGAAAGAGGCCACCAAGAGTGGGTCGACGGCTCCCGAGAAGTTGCGGGACGTGATTCGGGTGAAATTGGCCTTTGCGGATCAAAATCGTGACTTTTTCCGGATTTATGTTTCCGAATGGAGTGGGTTTGAATGGACGGTGAAAAGCGCGTTTGGTGATCGGGTATGGAAAAAGTATTTGGCTCAAATCGATTTGGTGGCCAAGCTCATCAAGGATGGGATAAAAGCTAAAGAGTTTCGTCACGTGAATCCGAAGGATACCTCGCTGGCTTTGCATGGCATGTTGAATTCTACGATTTATGTGTGGATCTTACAGGCTGGGCCCAAAGAATCACTGGTCGATAAAGGAGAATGGTTGAGCGCGTTGTTTCTTGGGGGCATTGGTGCTGCCAAGACGAACACGTAAGGATAGAAGGCTATGATAATTCGAACACATATTCGCTGGTTCCTGCCTGCACTGCTTGTGGGTGGACTGGGATTGCTAGGATGCAGTGAGGAACAACAAGCGGCCCAACCACCAAAGGGGCGGCCGCCGACACCGGTTCGTGTGGCCGAAGTGGTGAATCGAACGGTGCAAAAAACCGTTGAACTTGTCGGTACGGTCGAGCCGTGGCGTCGAAGTGTCGTGGCTGGAGAATTGGCTGCCCTGGTCGAAAAGTTTCCGGTGGAAGAAGGCATGGTGGTGAAGCGAGGGCAGGTGTTAGCTCAATTACGTACCGATAGCCTGACGATTCAACTTAATTCGGCTGAGGCCTCACAACGTGAGGCCGAAACGCGATATGGACAAGCTCAAAAAGATCTCGAACGCATTAAGACTTTATTCGCCAAGCAACTGGTCACGCAAAAGGAATTTGACGATGCGGTGACGCAAGAAGCGGCCTTGGCCCAACGCTTGGCGCAATTGAAATCGGAACTCTTGCAGGTGCGAGATCAATTGAAAAAAACACGGGTGGTGGCGCCATTCGATGGCTGGGTCGTGAAAGAATTCACCGAAGTGGGGCAATGGATTCAAACAGGTGGACCAATCGTGGAACTGGTTGATCTCTCACGTGTGCAAGTCGAAGTGCCGTTGCCAGAACGCTATGTTGGTGAGATCAAAGTCGGGGCGTCGGTCTCGGCTATCTTTGATGGACTACCTGGGTTCCAAGCACAGGGGAGAGTGTTTTCGGTGTTGGCTCAAGCAGATCGAAATTCCCGAACCTTTCCCATCAAAGTGGAATTGCCGAATGCCGATCTTATGATCAAGAGCGGCTTGGTGTCCCGCGTCATTTTACAAGTGGGAGTGCCGTATACGGCTCTGGTGATTCCCAAGGATGCCCTGGTTCTTCGTGGGGGGGCAGAGTTTGTTTTTGTGCTGAAGGATGGCAGCGTATCACAAGTGCGCGTGATTCCCCTGAATCATGTGAACGATGAGGTCGAAGTCAGCGGTTCGCTTGAATCGGGGATGGTGGTTGTCGTGGAAGGGAATGAACGGCTGTTCCCTGGACAGCCTGTACGTGTGCTTGAAGAGGCATCACCAGCATGAATGTGATTCAATCGGCCATTCGCTATCCAGTCACGACCACAGTGGGCGTGTTGTTTGTTGTGTTGTTCGGTATCGTGTCTCTATTGCGGTTGCCGATTCAACTCACACCGGATGTGACGAAAGAGGAAATTACGGTCGACACGCGATGGAGTGGAGCCAGTTCCCACGAAATTGAACGCGAAATTGTCGAGGAGCAAGAAGAGCAGTTAAAGGGTGTTGAAGGCCTTGAACGCATGTTTTCTGAAAGCTCATTTGGCAGTGGGAAAATTGTGCTACGGTTTCCGGCGGGCACCAACTTGGATGCGTCCCTCCTCCTCGTCTCGAATCGTTTGAATCAGGTGAAAGAATATCCGGAGGAAGCTGATGAGCCGGTCTTGAGTAGTGCCGATTCCTCAGGAGTGGCGGTAGCGTGGTTTATCTTTGAACCCTTAGAAAATAATCCCGTGCCGATCGACAACATGTTCGATTATGCCGAGGATGTGATTAAAGCCCGATTCGAACGAGTGTCGGGTGTGGCGGCTTCAAATGTTCGCGGAGGGCGAGAGCGGGAGATGCAAGTCTTGGTGGACCCTGCCAAGCTGGCGGCTCGCTCCCTCACCTGGGTGGCATTAGCGCGGGCGCTCGATCAAGAGAATCGAGATTTTAGCGGCGGGGATTTTGATGAAGGTAAGCGCTCGTATGTGGTACGGACCGTAGGGGAATACAAAACTCCGGCTGATGTCGAATCGGTGATTATTGCGCGCAGGAATGGCGCCCCGGTCTATGTTCGTGATGTGGCTTCCGTGAAGCTAGACTACAAGGATGCGGAGAATGTGGTGCGGCAGGCGGGAAAGACCTGTATTGCGATCAACGTGGTTCGGCAACCCGGAGCGAATGTGCTTGAGGTGATGGATGGTTTGCGGCAAGCCGTGCGTGAACTGAATGAAGGACGGTTGAATCCACTCGGGTTCAAGTTGTACCAGGTCTATGATGAGACGGATTACATCTATAGTTCCTTGTCTCTTGTTCAACAAAACTTGGTGGCTGGGAGTCTATTGGCGATTGTGGTGCTGTATCTGTTCTTGCGAACGGGGAGTACCACCTTGGTGATTGGGTTGGCCATCCCCATCAGTATTATGGGGACCTTTATTGCCTTGTGGTTGTTGGATCGCAATTTAAATGTCATTAGCTTAGCGGGGATGACCTTTGCCGCCGGCATGCTGGTCGATAATTCTATTGTGGTGCTGGAAAACATCTATCGGCATCGCGAAGCCGGCAAGCCACTTATCCAAGCGGCCTATGACGGAACGGCTGAAGTATGGGGGGCGGTGCTGGCCAGCACGCTCACGACGATCGCGGTCTTCATTCCGATCGTGTTTATTGAGCAACAATCGGGACAACTCTTTCGAGATATTGCGATCGCCATTAGTGCTGGCGTGGGGCTCAGCCTCTTGGTTTCCATCACGGTGATTCCCAGTCTGGCGGCGCGCATTTTGACGACGCGTTCCCGACGTCAGGACATGGTGGCTCATCCAGGGATCCTGAAATCCGAGTTTGATGAATCGGTGTTTGTGGAGGAGGCGGGAACTCCTCGATCTTATGGCTTGGCAGATCGTATTGGGGCGATGGTGTCGACGGTGTGTGCCAATAAAGTCCTCCGTCTCATGACTATTGTTGGTCTCATTGGACTGTCCTGTGGACTGACGTGGCTATTCATTCCTCAGGCAGAATATTTACCGACGGGGAATCGCAATCTGGTCATTGGTATTCTTCTGCCACCGCCTGGCTACAACTTGGAGACCTTTCTCAAAATGGGGAAGACCATTGAAGCCGAGCTGCAACCGTACTGGTCTGCCAAACCCGGTTCTCCTGAGGAAGCGCAATTGGATGGACCGAGCATCAGAAACTTTTTCTTTGTGGCGCGTGGGCGCATGGTGTTCATGGGTGCGCGGACCAATGATGATGCTCGGGCTAAGGACCTCATCCCGGTCTTGCGTCGGGCGGTGGCGGACCTGCCAGGCGTTATTAGCATTATTACCCAACGGAGTTTGTTTCAACGGGGATTAGGTGAAGGCCGGAATATTGATATGGAAATTACCGGCCCGGATTTGAATACCCTGGTCGGGTTAGGCGGGAAAATTTTTGGGCAAGTCAAGGAGTTGATGCCGGATGCGCAAATCCGGCCGAAGCCCAGCTTAGACCTCGGAACGCCCGAGTTGCACGTGACGTTACGACGTGACCGTGCGGCGGATCTCCAACTGACGAATCAAGAGCTGGGATTTACCATTAATGCGTTGGTTGATGGGGCGAAAGCGAGTGATGTGAAGTATGAGGGTGATGAGATCGATTTGACGGTTCGTGGGGAGGATCGCTATGCCACGCGAACTCAGGATATCGAAAAAATTCCCATCCATACTCCGGGAGGACGACTCACCACGGTTGGAGCGATTGCGGATGTGACGTTGGTGCCCGGTCCAGAACAAATTAATCATATCGAACGGGAGCGGGCGATTGTCATCCAAGTTATCCCACCGTCCGAAATGCCCATTGAAACGGCCATGGCTCAGTTGCAAGCGAAGATTATTACTCCCTTGAAGCAAGAGGGATCCTTAGGTCAACTGTACAATATTCGATTGTCGGGAACTGCTGATGATTTGACGCAGACCTATGATGCCTTAAAATGGAATCTCCTGTTGGCGCTCTTGATCACTTATTTGTTAATTGCGGCGCTGTTCGAAAGTTTTCTGTACCCCTTGGTGATTATCACCAGTGTCCCGCTGGCGGCGGCGGGTGGTTTGCTGGGATTGGCCTTAGTCAATGAGTTTGTGGCGTATCAACCGATGGATGTGTTAACGATGTTGGGATTTATTATTCTCTTAGGCGTCGTCGTCAATAATGCCATCCTCGTAGTCCATCAGGCCTTGAATTTTCTTGATCCTACGCGCCGTGAGGGGAGCGATTCCGCATCATCGACGAGTACCTGGTCGACCGATGACCCCATTAAGGCGATCGCGGAATCTGTTCGTACGCGTTTCCGTCCGATCATGATGAGTATGTTGACCACGACCTTTGGCCTCTTCCCTTTGGTGGTATCCTCGGGGGCCGGGTCAGAACTCTATCGGGGCATCGGCAGTATTGTGCTGGGTGGTCTGGTCACTTCCACACTATTTACGTTGATTTTGGTTCCGGCCTTATTTAGTTTTTTTATGGACGTCAAGAAGGCTGGCGTACGCATGGTGATGTCGAAGCCGGTCGTGGCGGGAAGTATGAGGGAAGTCTAAGATATGGGGATTCCACATTGTGCAAACAACGGCCAGGTGATTCACCGATCACGACAGTCCGGACGCCGGTTGGGTGCGCGGACATGGGTGCTGACGGTCTTGTTCTGTGTCTTGGCTCAGCCTGGGTTTGGTGCGACGGACGAGCGATCCATTCTGCCAACCGAAGCGCCTGTTCTGAAATTAAGTTTGCGAGAGGCCATGGATGCGGCCGTAAATGAAAATCCGACCGTGCGGTTATTCCAAGAACGAATTCGCCAAGCACAGGATGTGGCCAATACCCAATTAGGCGAATTATTGCCCAATCTCTCAGGAACGGTGAGCGGAGCCAGGCGGCGTTTTTTTACAGGGTCGTTTGGTGGGAGTCCTACTGTGGTGGGTCCCAAGGATTTTTATGAAGCACGAGCCTTTCTGACTCAAAATATCTTCAGTCTCAGTCTCATTCAAAAATGGAAGGCTGCCAAAGCTGGTGTAGATGTGGCAGGCTTGGATGCGGAAGTGACCAAGCGGGATACGATGGCGACTACTGGCCTGATCTATCTCGAAGCGCTTCGGGCCCAAGCTGCAGTAGTGGCTCGGACGGCCGATGTGGTTCTCAATAAAGAATTACTTCGGTTGGCGACGGAACGCAAAGCGGCTGGCATGGCGACCAGCTTAGATGTGACGCGGGCGAAAGTGCAATTGGAGAATGAGAAGCAGCGATTCCTGGTGGCTGAAAATCAGCGGGATCGTGCCAAGCTCAATCTCATTCGCTCGATGGGGCTGTCTTTCGACGTCCGTCTGGAGCTTACTGATGAAATGAAATTGGTGCATGTTTCGGAACAATCGATTGTGGAAGCCTTGCAGGTTGCGAATGAAAACCGGACTGAATTGCAGGTGCAGAAGAGGCGTGAGCGGCTGGCTTCCCTGACGTTAAGTTCTGTGACCAACGAGCGGGTTCCGTCCATTCAAGCTTTGGGAGATGTGGGCTTGATTGGGAATCAGATTCCCAATGCACTCACGACAGACAATGTTCAAGTGTTGATGCGCGTGCCGATATTCGATGGGGGACAGCGAGAAGGCAGAATTTCTGAAAGCCGCAGTAAAGTCCGGCAGGAAACTATTCGAACGCAGGATGTGCAATACCAAGTGACTTTGGAAGTTCGTGATGCCCTTCTCACCATTCATTCAGCGAAGCAACAAGTGGCGGTCGCGGAAGAAGGATTAAAGCTCGCACTCACCGAATTGGAATTGTCGCGTGAACGATTTGCCGTGGGTGTTGCCACCAATATCGAAGTCACCGATTCACAAACCCGGGTGGCGCAAGCCCGTGATAATCTTATTGAAGGGTTATTTACCTTTAATGCCTCCCGTCTGAGTCTTGCCCGAGCCCAAGGGCAATTGGACAAATTATAATTAATCGACTTTGTTTGTTAAAAAAGGCGTATGACTACACTCCAACTGAAACAAGAAATTCGTTCGGCGGCTAGTAAGCGGCGCACGTTCGCCATCATTAGTCATCCTGATGCAGGCAAGACGACCTTAACGGAAAAGCTCTTATTGTATTCCGGTATGGTTCGGACAGCGGGGATGGTGGGTGCACGGAAAAATGGGAAAATGGCGACCTCAGACTGGATGGAAATGGAGCAAGAGCGTGGGATTTCCATTACCGCATCGGCCATGCAGTTCCCCTATAAACAGGCAGTGATCAATGTGTTGGATACTCCAGGCCATCAGGATTTCTGTGAAGATACCTATCGGACGCTCACGGCGGCCGATAGCGCGATTATGGTCATTGATGCCGCCAAAGGGGTGGAAACACAAACGCGAAAACTTTTTGAGGTGTGTCGGCTTCGTCAAATTCCTGTGCTGACCTTCATTAATAAAATGGATCTTCCCGGTAGGCCGCCCTTGGATCTGATGGCCGAAGTTGAAGACATTTTGGGGATTCACGCCAGTCCGATTAATTGGCCCATAGGATCAGGGCGAGAGTTTATCGGTGTGGTGAATCGGGAAACCCGTCAGGTCTTGCTCTATACGAAAACGGCCAAGGCGGGTGCGGCTAAACCGGAGTTGACGCAATTATCCTTGGATGATCCCGCGTTAAAGAATCGGGTGTCGTCCTATATCTGGGAAGAATTAGAACATGATCTAGAATTACTCGATATAGCGGGGAATCCATTTTCCAAAGATGAATTTCAGAATGGCAAGGTGACCCCGGTATTTTTCGGATCAGCCCTCACCAATTTTGGCGTGGAACCGTTTTTTGATGCATTCGTCGAGATGGCGCCTCATCCTCATGCCCGGATCGCGGATACCCCGGATGGGCAGGAGCAGGCCATTGATCCCGTGGATGTACCGTTTAGTGCCTATGTGTTTAAGCTGCAGGCCAATATGAACCCGCGTCATCGCGATAGTACGGCATTCATGCGCGTCTGTTCGGGAAAATTTGACCGAGATATGGTCGTCAAACATCACCGCACAAAAAGTGAAGTGCGATTGTCTCGGCCGCACAGCATGGTGGCCAAAGAGCGGAATACGGTGGATGTCGCGTACCCTGGCGATGTTATTGGAATTATTAATACCGGAGCGTTTCAGATTGGTGATACCATTTCCTTAACAGATGGCTTCAACTATAAACCACTCCCACAATTTCAACCGGAAGTCTTCGCACGGGTACGTCCGACCGACACCACGATGCGGAAATCGTTTGATAAAGGGATTGAACAACTGGCGAAAGAAGGCACCATTCAAATCATGCGGAGTCTGGATGGGTTGGAATTTTTTGTGGCGGCTGTTGGGCGCCTCCAGTTTGATGTCTTAGAGTTTCGCCTCCAAAGTGAATACCGCGTGAAAACCATTGTCGATATGTTGCCCTACGAATCCAGTGCGTGGCTCGTAGGTGATGTGGAGACGTTTAAGCCGCCTTCAGATGCCCTAGTCGTGAAAGATGGTCAGGGCCGAGCCGTCGTCCTCTTCCGCTCTTCATGGTCAAAAAATTTCGCGAAAGAACGGAATCCCCAACACGACTTCAACGATATGGGATAAATGCTGGAATATTTTTAGGGGTCAGACTCGAAAAAAATAAACTCGCTTGTATCGGGATAGGTGCGCTGAAGCCTACATTCGCATCTGACCCCTATGGGATGAAGGTCTTGTAACGGTTGTTTGGGAATTTAGACTACACATAAGCGGAGTCGCTATGGGGTTGATGGCTAACCAAACGGGATTTCTGAAGTCCGATAGGGAGATGGGAAAATGACAAAGGAGTCTATGAGGATTTTTCTGGGCGTGGTTTTCTTTGGAATAATCGGGGCCTTATTGTATTTTGTTCCCCTGAGTTTCGCGAAAGGTGGTCAAGCGCCTGAAATAATCAGTCCGACATGGATAAACTCAAAGCCACTTCGGATGGAAGAACTGCGAGGCAAGGTGGTGATGGTGGAGTTTTGGACGTTTGGGTGTTGGAATTGCCGCAAGATTGAACCCTATGTCAAAGGATGGCATCAGAAATATGCCGACAAAGGGTTAGTTGTCATTGCGGTTCATTCGCCTGAGTTCAGTCACGAAAAGGATGTAGAGAACGTTAAAGCCTATGTGAAGAAAAATGGGATTTCCTATGCCGTTCCTATCGACAATGATTTCCTCAATTGGCGCCGCTATCAAAACCGGTACTGGCCCACGTTATATGTCATTGATAAAAATGGCACCATCCAATACACAAGGATTGGTGAAGGGGCTTACGAGCAAACCGAAGAGGCCATTCAACGTCTTCTGCTCGAACCTGCCTAGTAGAAAATTTTTGATGGAGTTCGATGATAGCTATTGATGTGAGGATATCTATGCGGAGCGGATTTCTCTCAACACTTCGATCATCTCAGAATGAATATGGCCGTTTGTGGCCAGGACTGTGCTGCCATAGATGGAGTAGGGTTTGCCTGCGTAGTCTGTGATTTTTCCGCCTGCTTCCTCTACGATAACTTTTCCTGCTGCCGTGTCCCAAGGTTTGAGTTGTAACTCCCAGAATCCGTCGAGTCGGCCACAGGCGATATAGCAGAGGTCGATGGCGGCGGTGCCGGTACGGCGCATTCCGCCTGCGCGAATGGCGAAGGCAGAGAATTCTTTGAGGTTATTATCTGTGGCGGTATGAATATCGTAGGCAAATCCTGTCACCAATAAGGCTTTGACTAGTGTGGGGGTGGCTGACACGTGAATGGGTGTGCCATTGAGCGTGGCGCCGCGCCCTCGTTGTCCCAAGAAGAGTTCATTTCGCGTGGGATCATAGATGGCTCCGATGATGCACGTCCCTTCGTATTCCACCCCAATCGAGACATTATACATGGGGAATCCGTGGGCAAAGTTTACGGTTCCGTCGAGCGGGTCGATGATCCATTTAATGGGATGTTGAGGAATGTCTTGTAAGCCCTGTTCTTCACTTAGGATTTGATGCTCGGGGAATGTCGTTCGGATGGATTGAATGATGGCTTTTTCTGATTGCAGGTCGGCTTCGGTGACCAGGTTAATGGATTCACCTTTTGACTCAATGGTAAAGCCTTTTTGCGCGTAGTCTTGAAGGATTGCACCACCTAGCCGAGCCGCTTGTATGGCCGTGTGTGTGAGATCGTCGATGTCGTTAGGAGAGAGCGTCATCGTGTGAAGGGGAATTCAGAAAATGATGAAGCGGTTTTGAAAAAAAACACGCCGGGAGCAGGTGGCCCTACCCCCGGCGGTACTGCTGGTGGGACTGTCAAATTACTTTTTTTTCGTTGCGGCCTTCGCCTTTGGTTTCGCGGCGGCGGCTTTCTTTTTCGGAGCGGCTTTCTTTTTCGTTGCTGCCAATTCACTCACCTCCTCTCCCATAAGGGAAATTTTGAGTCTCTACCCGGTTAGACGGCCTTGGTTAAGGCTTTGTCGTGATTGACTTCAAATGTATTGGGCCCGACTTTGCGAAAACGAGAATCTCGCTTGAGCGAGGTGGCAATGGAGGTCACTGGCGTTTTCCCCCTGATGGGCATTCCCCCCTCTTTAAGCCGCTGAAACAAATCTTTCGCATGGAGTGGGCGACCTACCTCTTGCAAAACCATGTACACCGCATCGGGGACGCTTCGCCCGACATACTTACTCCGCCCCAGGAGAATCTCCCGTGATTTGGTCGCGACATCGGCGTCAGATGCCGACACCTCCCCCTTTTCGTGAGAGGCAATTTGGAACGAGAGGCTGGCCAGTTTCGCTTTGTCAGCTTCCACTCGATACAAGGTTTTTGCCAGCTCCAGGTATTTCTCAAGCGTTGCGATTTCATCACCTAATTGCTCCCGCTTCTTTTGAAGCTCCTTGCGCTTGCGTTCGTAGACGCTGATTCGTTGTTCCAGGCCTCCAAGGATATCTTGAAGTTCATCATCTTGATTCTCCATCTTTCATGCTCCACCATATGTTGATTTGAATTTTATTCATGTTTTAAAGCAAAGTCAACAAGCAAGCTTTAATTTTGATATTTCATGCCTATCTTTTTGCCATGATACAAATCGTGATTTTACGGAATGACGTGTATGGTTTGTTTATCTAGTAGTTGTGCCCTGTGGCACTCTTGAGAGCCTGACATTCAATTAGTAACGGGTTCCATTCTCCATCATCAATATATAGTGGTATTAGGACATGATTCTGAGCATGATAGATTGGTTGTTGGCAGTTATTTGCTTTACAAGCAAGGCAGGTTCTTGATTGGTTATGAAAATGATGCTTTGATTTGTTGAAGCTTACTTCTGGCCAGAGTTGCCGGTTGTTTTTTACGGAAATGCGGTTAACATATTCATGGTCTTTTTTTCTTTAAGGATTATCTATATGTAGATGAGTGTAATTGCTTAGGCCAAATTTTCATTTAGGACAAGGTTTTCCCGGAAAGAGATTGGTTGCGTGGGCTTAGGGAGATGCTATGATCGTGCAGTGCTTTTTTAAATCCTTTTAGCATGAAATGCCAATGAACAAACCCCTGGTGAATCTTCTCGGTCTCAACGCCCAAGAATTGGGTCAATTAGTGCAGGATCTTGGCTGGCCCCGCTACCGCACTCACCAAATTTTACAATGGCTTTATCAGCATCGGGTGCCAGCGATTGAGGGCATGACGAATGTGTCCAAAGCGGATCGTGAGCGGTTGCAACAGGTGGCAACGGTTTATCGCGACGAACAGATCTCTCGTCGTATTGCCAAAGATGGCACAGAGAAGTTTTTGTGGCGGCTGGTCGATGATTTGGCGGTTGAAACCGTGCTGATTCCGGAGGAACGACGGCGGACGCTGTGTCTCTCTTCCCAGGTCGGATGTACGTTGGATTGTGGATTTTGCCTGACGGCGCAAATGGGGATTAAACGGAACTTGCGTGCGCCAGAAATTGTTGGTCAGGTGTTGAACGTCCAAGCGCAACTACCAGAAGGAGATCATATAACCTCGATGGTCTTTATGGGAATGGGTGAACCGTTGATGAATTTTGATGCGGTTGCCGAGGCCATTCAACGTCTCACAAATTTGGAATGGGGATTAGGCTTTTCCCCTCGACGGATTACGGTCTCGACGGCAGGATGGATTCCCCGTTTCCCGGATGTTCGGCGTCTCGGCGTGAACCTAGCCATTTCGTTGAATGGAACCACGAATGCCCAACGTGACTATCTGATGCCTGCCGTCAATGGCCGCTATAACCTGGATGCCTTAATTCAAGCGTGTCGTACATATCTCGAAGATTCTGAGCGTCCTCTGACCTTTGAATATGTCTTAATCGCAGGAGTGAACGATTCAGTGGAGGATGCGAATCGTTTGGCTTCATTGCTTCGTGGACTACGCTGCAAAATTAATATGATTCCTTTTAATGAGTTTCCTGGTAATCCGTTTCGGCGTCCTCGTCCAGAGGATATCGATGTGTTTCAACAGACGGTTCGTCGTCGGGGGCTTGATGTGTTTTTGCGAAAAAGTCGAGGAGATGATGTCTTGGGGGCCTGTGGTCAATTGGGGCGGTCAGCCTCAGAGGTCCTAGAAGGAATGCCAACTCGTTCGAAACAATCCCTGCCAATGTATGCTGAATCTTGAGCCAGCCTTACAACATAAATATGTGACCCTCCAGAAGATCTTCCAGGACCTGGGTTCGGTGGTCGTGGCGTTCTCTGGTGGTGTGGATAGTACGGTCGTATTAAAGGTGGCTGTGGATGTTCTTGGAGCGTCGGCCAAGGCCGTCATTGCCACTTCCCCCACACTTCCGGCCAGTGAGTTGGAGGATGCCCATCGACTGTGTGCGGATATGGGTGTTCAGCTCCAAGTGGTGGAAACCGATCAGTTGAAGATTGAGGCGTTTGTGCGAAATGATGCGACGCGCTGTTTTCATTGCAAAACCGATCTGTATCAGTTGTTATCCCGTATTCAGCAAGTGGCTGGTTCTCAGGCGATCGTCGATGGAACGAATGTCGATGATATGGGCGAAGACCGGCCAGGCATTCAAGCGGGGAAACGTTTAGGCGTACGAAGTCCTTTGTTAGAAGCAAGCTGCGACAAGGCCGATATTCGCCATTTAGCGCAAGCCTTGGGTTTAGCAAACTGGAATAAACCGGCTGCCGCATGCTTGTCGTCTAGAATTACCCGAGGCATCCCAATTACCAAAACTGCCTTGTCTCGCGTGGAACAGGCTGAGGCGTATGTGTTGTCTGAAGGCCTGACTCAAGTGCGGGTTCGCCTCCATGGAGAAACAGCTCGAATTGAAGTGGGACCATCAGAAATTGCGATGCTGACTGAAGAAGCGCGACGTACGCGAGTGCTCAAGGCCTTAAAGGAAATTGGATTTCAGACCG
>Ga0224496_10000267_pt1 | contig 37525 bp, 42 predicted proteins | sample SF_Jul11_sed_USG_2_FD_168127 | JGI IMG/M metagenome (GOLD analysis project Ga0224496, IMG submission 168127) | Sediment microbial communities from San Francisco Bay, California, United States - SF_Jul11_sed_USGS_8_1 | ecosystem: Environmental > Aquatic > Marine > Sediment | place: USA...
TTTCCATATTGACCATATAAAACCGGCCTTTCACAACCATTCCGAAAAACCGGACCGGGCAGGGGACGATTCTGAAGAAAATCTTTTTCCAGCTTGCCCCAGGTGTAACCGATGGAAGAAAACATTCACAATTGAAGAATTCAGGAATGAAATTGAATTGCAGGTGACACGATTGAGGCAGCGATCCCCAGGATTTCAGCTTGCTGAAGATTTTCACCAAATTGTCACAACAACAAACAGGCCGATGTTCTTTTTTGAAAAAAAAGCGGAACCGGGTTCCGGAAAATAAACACCTTTTTTTATTGCCTTTTTTTATGTCTCATTAAAAGTTGAATTGTCCAACAAAATCGGTTTGCCAGGGAAACCTGGCTTTTTTGTGTCTTGACAGTATCCCGCCTTTGAATATTGTTAAATTTAAGTCACGGGTAGTGACGATTTGATTATCTTGCCTTCTTTACTATTTTTGGCAAAAGGTATACTCGATATACCTTTTTTTTTGCCCGATAAATTCTTTCCGTTTATACTCATTCCATGAATGAAATAGCTAACCCACAAAACATGATCCGTGGTTACGGAACTGAATTTCACGGACTTCATTATGAGGAATTTGTTTTTGCCGGAATCAGGGGAGTCACCGTTTCAAACGGGATCTTGAATTTCAATGATAACAAAATTGATGAATGGAATGACACCCTTGCTATTTTCGGACCAGGCGGATATTTTGCCTTTTATCTGGCGACAATTGACCCTGGGAAGTTTTTCGCTGATAATCCAATGAATCCAGGCGGAACGGCCAGAATAACGCCACAGCTTGCCTATCATGTCCGTGGGCTTCATTATGGAAAACCGGCCTTCAGGCAGGAAGGTGTAATTTTAACCCAGCGGGATTCAAACGGGAATTACAACTGGAATGAAGAAAAAGTTGTTACCGATGCCAGCGGAATAAATATTCATGCTGCCCATAATATTTTAAATGTAGGCCGTGATTCGGCCGGTTGTATCGTCCCGAAACTATTATGGGAAAATCCATTATGGACAAATGATATTGTAGACAAATTATATTTATCGCCACAAAAAAGATTCCCTACCATGATTCTTGATAATGATGAATTTTCAAGATGGATCGGAACACAAAACTGGAGCTAAAAAATGGATCAATTAAGTTTATCAATGTTCATTTCACTTATAATTAAATGGCTGGAAGCTGCCTGGACAACGCTTCAATTAAGATATATTTTTATTTCTTATGGTAGTGTTTATATAATTTCTGAAATTTCACCGTTAAAGAAATTTTTTGAACCCAGATCTGAAGTAAAAAAACGATTCCGGAAATTCGGGCTGGGATTCCTTGTTTTCTCAGTCTCCGGATATATCTTTTATTTACAGAAAATCAAGGAACTGAAAGCGATTTCCGCACAAAATGATTATATGGCAAATCTTATTGTCAGTTATATACTGATTATAATTATCCATCATATAGGACTGAAGAAGTTTATCAGGGGAATAAAAGACGTTCTTTCTTCCAGAAAAGAGAAACCACAAACACCAAAAAACGGAAATTAAAAATGAAATCAAAAATTATATTAACATTATTCATTCTGCTTGTCTTTTCTTGTCATAGCCTTCAGAAAACAAATCCCATGACAGAAGCGGTAAAATACAGCCTGAAGGAAGCAAAAGCGGAAGCAGACAGAAAAGGCGACCGCCAGACTTCAGTTGCGATAAAATCCTGTATTCTGTCACTGGATGCAATGGAACAGGAAAACCGCGACATAAAGAATGAAAATCGGGATCTCAGGAAACAGCTTGCTCAGGAACGGGAAGAAAAAGCCCAGATTTCAAGGCAGGCCGGAAAAGGGGATCAGGTTGAAAATCAAATGAACTGGATTCTGTATATTGCCGGAATTTTGCTTCTTTTCTTCTTTCTATACCTGATTTTAAAGGGAAAAATCCGGATTCCTGGGATTATAGGATAATTTATTGATGGTATCGGGATCGACGATTCCATCGATATTTTTCTTACTTCTCTTATTTTTCTTATTGACGATCTGACAAAAGCCTTTATTCTGTCTCATTATGGAACAGGGAAGAAAAACAACAACGGTAAAAGCGGACATTAATTTACTTGATGAAGCAGCTTTAAAAATAGCAAAACTTGACGATATAATTCCGAACCGGAATGAAACTGTAAAAATTGCCCTGGAATTCTTTGCAAAAAATTACAAAGGGAAATGAAATGGATATTCAAAATTTCTTTTTTGAAGATTGTGAGATTAGGACTTTTGAGAAAGACGGCAATATTTGGTTCGTCGCAAAAGACATTTGTAATGCTCTTGGGATATTGAATTCAAGCGATGCTATTTCAGAAATTAATATCAAAAGAAAGGTTTATGTAAATATTTATGATTCAATGAATCGTGTCCAGAAAACCGCATGTATAAATGAAGGCGGAATGTGGTCACTTGTATTCAAAAGCCGAAAAGAAAACGCCGAAAAATTTCAATTTTGGGTTACGGATGATGTTATTCCGTCAATCCGGAAAACGGGATCTTATTCACTGGCAAACAGAAGCCCGCTGGTTATAATTTCTGAAGCCCTGATCCTTGCGAATGAAGCACTTCAGGAACAGACAATTCAGATTGCAGAACAAAACCAGTATATTGAAAAACTTGAACCGAAAGCGGAATTATATGACAGGATTTTCAATTCAACAAAAGAAGGGATTCTAATTGAGACAGCTTTGAAGGCACTTGGTTATATTCCATATATTGATTCGGATGGGTTTTTTGATCTATTAAGAAAAGATAAAGTTTTAAGAAGTGAAAAAAATCGAAAATATGAACCGATCACGGAATACTTGCAGAAAGGTTATTTTGTATTCACAGCAGTACCAGAATTCAGTGACTATCATTCCGGAACTTCAAGATTAACTGGAAGGGGAATGCTCTGGGTAGAGATACAATACTCATATATAAAAGGATGGGAAATGCGGGAGTCATGGATAAAAGAAGAAAAAAAGCAAATGAAAATAGAAGAAAAACGAAAGAAAGAAAGTCAGCTTTTACTTTTTAATGAAATGAAAAGCCCGGCTTGATGAGGTGGATTCGGAACAGAATAGACATTCAAGCCGGACTGAAGCAGAAGGGATATTCTCTTGCTTTAAAAGCAGTAACGCTGGATACGTAGAAAATAGCAATTAAATTAAATTAAGGAACAGAAAAAATGACAACAAACGGGAACAATTCGGAAAATCTTCCGGAAAAAACACAGGAAAGCAATATTCAGGAAACCCCTGAAGCCATTATTGCCAGAATCAAGAATAATCAAACGGTAGTCAGGGAAATGATGAAATCCGTTTTACGAAACGGGGAACATTATGGAACGGTTCCCGGAACCGGCGACAAACCGGCCTTGATGAAAAGCGGGGCTGAAGTTATGGCCTTTACTTTCCGCCTTGATCCTGAATATCAAATCAAAATAACAGATCTTAAAGACGGACACCGTGACTATTTAATCACTTGTACAATTTATTCAGTCGAAACTGGAAAACGTCTTGGATCTGGTTCCGGATCTTGTTCAACAATGGAGTCAAAATATCGTTACCGGAATGTTGCTGATTATCAAGTGACGGATCTGCCAATTCCGAAAGACTCAAAAGAAAAAAAAGCCGAATACCGTAAACAGGGATTTGGAATGAAGAAAGTTGATGGATTGTGGGTATGGGTAAAATTCACTGATTCATCTAAACAGGAAAATCCAGACATTGCCGATGTTTATAATACTGCCTTGAAAATGGGACAGAAAAGGGCTTTTGTGGCTGCTATACTGACAGTTTTGGCCGTTTCTGATATGTTTACTCAGGATATCGAAGACAGCCTTCCAGAAAAGGAAATACACCCCCCTTCCGGTCCAATACCTGAAAACATGGACCCGAAAACAGGGGAAGAAATTGAACCAAAAAAGCCGGAGAATGTCCCGAACGAAGAAAAAACACCTGAAGAAGCCCTGAATATTCTGAAAGCAGCAATTTCAGATTTACGCTTCAGCAAGGAACCAGACGAAAAGAAAATTGAACTTGCTCGAAAATTTCTTGCTAACTGGAAAACAAGAAAGTATTCAAAAACTATTATGGATTCCGGCCTGAAGGAAATAAAAAACCTTCTGGGTAATCTGGGAGAAGAAGAGGTTCTTTTTTGATGGATGCTCAAATGAATAATTTAAAAAATGTGATGGGAAAATTGACCGCTTCCCATCCAAAGGAAATTACAGACCGGAAAAGGGTTTCCGTTCTTGTCGATGCTTTACGGGATTGTAATGTCACAATTGCAGAACTGAAAAGGCACGTCCGCCAGAACAACGCTGAATTGCACCTGAAGGAAATTGCCCTTCAGGACTGCTATGAAACAATTGAACGGCTGGAAAAAGAAAATGGATTATTAAGACAAAAGAGGTTAGAAGTAAAAGTATGAACGGAACAGAAGAAAAAGAAGAAATAAAGGACCCGACACGGCAGGAAAAAATTCTGTCAGGGAAACTGGATGATATTGAACTTGAAAGATTCTCAATATCATCCTTGAACCTTTTCAGGACAAACAGGATTTCATGGTATTTAAGATATATCCTTGATTTTAAGTCTGTTTATCCGATGGAAGGGGCTTGGAGGGGACAGGCGATTGAATCAGCTATAAACAAGATGCTGAAGGAAAGGGGAAAAAACGCCCCTGAAAATATCGAACCCAGCGGGGAACAGGACTTGATTGATTTTGCCATGAGACACTATCAAAGCAAGATTTTAACTTCCCTTTTTAAGATCTATGAAGAAACCCTTCCGGGATTCGATAAAGAAAAAATCCCTGTTATGTTACGGGAAAAGGAAATCACTGAATTCCCTGGAATTTTAAAATTGATTGTCGATGGACATTTCAAAATAAATGAAAAACAAAAACTCCCTGGTTTTTTGGTTCCGGATTCTGAAGATTATCTGAAATTTCTCAGGAAAGTTGAAAGGCAATATCCAATTATCAATGAAGCTGTAAAATATCTTCATGAATATTTTCTTGAATTGCCTGAAGATTGCCAAATGCAGGGAAAAATAAAATCAGATCATTATGGAATTGCCATTCCTACAATCGGATATTTTGATTATGAATTTCCGGAATTCGGCCTTGATTTGAAAACTTCAGACGCGGGGAAGATCCCTAAAAAATGGGAAGATGTTCCAATCGGCTATAAATGCCAGTCAGCCTTTTACTCAGTAGTAAAGGGAAAACCTTGGGGTATTGTTTACGGTTCCAGACTGTCAAAGGACGATTTAAAAAAGAACGTGATTATTTCCCTTGCAAAGCAGGGACTTGATCCGGCCGGAATTGTCACCGCCTATAAAGAACAGTCGCCAGACGGAAAAGGAACAACAAAAGGGACAGTTGAAAAGTATCTGGATGGAATCAATCTTCAGGAATGGAAACCGGCAAAAGCCTGTAAAGTTTTCATGATGCCAGCTGAAGAAGTTGAATATTATGACAGGATTAATCAATTCACTGCAAAGTCAGTTTTAAAGGCAATTGAATCTTCCAAAAAAGGGCAGCTGGAAGAAGACATGAAATATTTCTGTTTATCCGACACCGAACATATGTTTTTAAGTCCGGATGAATCAGAAAAGATCATGGATTCATTTGGATTCAAAATTCCAACAACGGATGAAATGGAAAGTGAAAACAGTTACTCTTGATGAATGGAAAAAAGAAGGAAAAGAACTTTTCGGAGAAGATGTCAAGAACTGGGTTTTTCAATGCCCGAACTGCAAAGGGAAACAAACATACCAGGACTTTGAAGGACTTACCACAGATCCGCAAGATGTTTTTTATTACTCCTGTATAGGAAGATTCAAACAAGGTGTTGGATGTAACTGGACACTTGGCGGACTTTTTCAAATTCATGAAAAAGAAGTCATTGGAGAAGACGGGAAGCCGGTTCCAGTAATGGAATTCTTCAGGGAATAACAATAAAACCCGCCTGTAATTAATTGACTTTTACAGGCGGTTTTTTATAATATTTTAATGAGACATAATAGCGGGGTATAAATGGAAATTTTACTATTAATTGTCACTTTTTTAGTTGGGTTTTTGGCCGGATTCGTCTTTTCACTTTCTGTTAAGATTAAAGTTTGCCGGAAAAAAGATTTTATTGTGAACCTTGATAAAAACAAGGATGGAAGAACTATTTGGAGATTTTTATAATGGAAGTATATGTAATATCTAAAATTAAATATAGCACTAAGGACAAAAAAATTAGAATTGAGTATTCTCAGGGAGAAAATGAATACACAATGTCTTCAGTCAATCCACCGAAACCAGAACTTTTACTTGCTTTGTGGAACATGGCTGAAGATGTAAATGAAATATGTGATTTAAATATCCCTGAAGAATCTGTATTGAATTTCATTCAGGTGACAGGAATCACTTTGTCAGATTCGGAAAACGGGACCGGGGTAACTATAACAGCCCTGAAAACACTTAAAAAATATTCCGCACCGCTTGTAATAAACACACCGCACCTTTTTGATGATTCCCCGAATCCGGAATCAAAACTTCCAGATAGCACTTACAGGAAAATTGTGAATCTTGCCATTGAAGCAAATAAATATTTAAACGGTCAGTACGGGGACGGCTACCAATTAGATCTGTTCATGGATGAAAAAGAAAAGAAGCAGATTGAAAAAGAAATCGAAAAAGAAAAAGCATTTTTATGAGTAGAGAATCAGAAAAACCGATTCTTTTTAATACAGAAATGGTAAAAGCGATTTTGTCAGGCCAGAAAAAGCAGACAAGACGGATCATAAAACCGCAGCCGATTGAACTGAAAATGAATGATGAAAAAAGTATTATTTCTTTTTTGTCGGACAGTCATCTTCTTTTTGGTTCCGTTTTATGGGTTCGGGAAAACTGGAATATTCACAACGGAAAATATTATTATCAGGCAGATAATCCTGAAGGCTTTTATAAATGGAGGCCTTCAATTCACATGCCCTATGATGCTTGTCGCCTGAAACTGAAAATCAATGATATAAAAATTGAAAGGATAAATGCAATTTCTGATTTTGATATATCAAAAGAAGGGGTAAAAGGAGAAAGGGAATATTTTAAATTTCTATGGGATAGTATTTATGCGAAAGCAAAACCAATTGTCAAAAAGGGAACTGTTTCCCATTATGAAAGTTTTCCTTTTGACAATGAAAGCAAAATAATTTGTAGTGAATCAGTTAATGCTGATTTGATTGATGTTTACGTGAACCCTTATGTTTATGTAATACACTTTGAACCGATTGAATAAAAGGAAATTAAATGGAAATGGAAGGGAATGCAGTCTTCAGGTTCGATTATGAAGATGCCGTTAATTATGGAACAGATGAAGCAATATTTTTATATAATCTGAAATTCTGGTTAAAAAACAATAAAGGGAAAGGGAAGAATTTCCGTGATGGAAAAACTTGGACTTACAGCAGCCTTGATAATTATACAGAAATTTTTGGATTCTGGAAAAGAAGTAAAATTTACAGAATAATAAATTCACTGGTAAAGCAGGGAGCTATTATCAAAGGGAATTACAACAAATACAAATATGATAAAACAAGTTGGTATTCCATTTCTGATTATTACATAAAACCAGGTCAAAAATCCGAAAATAGGCCTGTTCCGGAAGTGAAACAGCCTATTCCGGAAATGAAAAAGCCTGTTCTGTTTCCGGAAAATCAGATATTCCAAAAACGGAATGTCAGACGTTCCACAACCGAAACACCTATACCAGATATAAATAAAGATAAAAAAAGAAGATATAAAAAGAATATCATCCAACTGTCAGCCTACCGGCCTAAAGGGGAACAGGAAGAAACTGAAAACAGAATCCATTCACTGAAAAATCATCCTCTTTTTCCGGAGCCAAAAACAGGAGAATTTAAAATGTCAGATGAAGAATTTGAAATGACATTAAGGGAAGTCGGATTATGGGAATAAATCAGGAAGAAACTGAATCAAAAATACCGTGGGAAGACCGCCATGATGGAGGCTATTCAGGAAACGGAAAAATATATTCAAACATTACTGAAGCTGAAGACTACTGGATTAATCACTGTGAAAGGTTTTATAAAGAAACGGGAAATTTGCCCCGCAGCTGGAAAGAACTTCCAGAATACATTAAAACAGACAGGATTAAAAACTATTATTTGGATCTTGCAAAACGGAAAAAGAATGATGAACAGGCCAGCACTAAAATATAATGGCGGTAAATTCAGATTAAGGAATTGGATAATTTCCAATTTTCCCGATCATAGAAATTATGTTGAAACCTGTTTTGGAGCCGGATCTGTTCTGCTTTCAAAAAAAAGGTCAGGCCTTGAAGTTGCAAATGATATTGATGGAAACGTGAATAATTTCTTTACTGTTTTACGTGATAATCCGAAAGAATTAATCAGGATGATTTCTTTCACTGAATATTCTGAAGAATCACTTTCTCATTCACTGGAAAATATTTTCAAGGAAGAAGATCCAATTAAAAAAGCATATTATTTCTATGTTATATCATGGCTTAGTTTACGGGCAAATGATATTAGAAAATCCAATTTGAATTTCAGGGTAAAAGGGAACATTGACGGAACAGGCGGACATAACCCAGCAAGACTTTTTTCAGAAACAAAACACCTGAAGATGATTTCAGACAGGCTTAAAGGTGTTATTTTCACTAAAAAAGATGCTATTGAAGTTATAAATGAATTCGATAATAAAAATACTTTGTTTTATGTGGATCTTCCCTATCTGTTTGAATCAAGAGGCAGGGACAGGCTTTATACTGAAGAATTTGGGGAAATTGAAGAACATTCTAAAATTTTAGAACGATTGACTGAAATATCCGGAATGGCAGTTGTTTCACATTATAAACATGATCTTTATGATTCTATGTTATCAGGCTGGGAAACCGTTTCCCAGAAAACAAATTCAAATTCATTCCAGAAAGGACATGGCAAAAAGGAAAAAGCACGGATTGAATATTTATATATAAACCAATCAGCGACGAACAGAATTCAACCAACTTTATTTCAGGAGAAAATGACAATATGAAAGTTTGCGAAAAAAATCAAAAATGTGTATCACTATGGAAACATAGCGGAAGGGTTTCATGTAGCCAGAAAATATTCCTTGAATGCAGTCAAAGGGAATATGACAGTGTTGAGATTTCAAAATGTGACTCATACAGGCCGAAAAATCACACACCCAAAAAAAAGCCTAAAAACAAGCGGGAAGAATTTGAATCAATTTTCTCAAAATGAAAAAAAATGAAAGTATTAATGTTATCAGTCCGGACCGGGGAAAACATTCCGGCCTTCAAAAACAGGAAAAGGATTTTTCAAGGAAAGTCGAAGAAGCCATTTTTGGGAACAAAAAAGGAAGTAAAAGAAAGGGTAAAAAAGATAATTCAGCTTCTCGAAGTATCTTATTTATCGTCTTCAAAGTTTCAGGATATAGAAGAAGAGATATTGACGGAATGGTTTCAACAGTCCTTGATTGTCTTGTTCACTCCGGAATCTTATCGGATGACAACCTGGAAATTATACCTGGAGAAATTTCAACTTTTGTTAGAGTCCCAAAAGGGGAAGAAGGATTTGATATAATTATTTCAAAAAGTGAGCCTGAAGATGAAAAAACCTGATAAAATAATGAAAGTTAAAATTTCTTCTTTAAAATTTCACCCGAAAAACAGTGTTCTTTTTAAAAGGAGAACTGAAGAATTTATTGCCGATCTTGCAAAAGACATTAATGAAAATGGAATGCTTGAGGCGGTAACGATCAATTCAAAAGGAATTATTTTATCAGGGGAAAACAGGGTTCGGGCTGCCATGCTTCTTCAATGGGAATTTGTACCGGCAAGGGTTAAAAATCCTGAAAATGAAATAGCATATTTAATCAGCAGGAACACGAGACGGCGACACCTTGTTTTTACAGACAGGGTTTTGATTTATAAAGATCAATACCCTTTTATTTTTACAGGTGAAAGAATAACCGAAAAACAATATTTAAAAATATCAGGTGAAACGGGCTTCCTACTCCCTACAATAAAAAAGGATATTGTCAGAATCAGAAAAGGCGATTTCAAAGAAATTACCATTGAAAACCTGAAAGAAAAATGGATGGAAAAAAACATAAAAGGCCTGAAGCTGAATTTAATCGACAATGGGAATAATTTTATTCTAAGGATTGAATCAAGGAAATTGAATCTTGAATTCGGTCCAGATCAATTCAAGGAAGTAGTAAAAGAATCATACAGGGCAGCAGAATCAGATTATTTTTCAAGGAATAAAGTTGAACAGGGAACCAGAAATGATTTAATCCGTGAACATAGAATTTCAATTAAAATGACTCAATTCCAAATTGGTCAAAAAATAGGTTATTCACAAAGTTATATTGCAGAGCTTGAATCTGGAAGATGGGAAGTTTCCCAAAAACTTTATGAGCAAATATTAAATATAGGAAGTAAATAAAATGGCAGAAATAGTTTTCATCGACGTGGAAGCAACCGGACTTGATACAGAAAAATCAAGAATTATTGAAATCGGATTCCTGAAATGCAGGATCTTGAATAATGGTTATGAATTTGAAGAAATAGATTCAATCAGTGTTCTTGTAAATCCAGGTTTCCAAATTGACGAAACAATTCAGGAAATAACCGGAATCACAAATGAAGATTTAAATGAAGCCCCTGGATTTGAAGAAATTGCAGCTGATTTGTTTCTCTTTTTCAAATATACTTCTTATATATCAGGACACAATATTTTAAGATTTGATATTCCAATTCTTTCTTCAGAATTTAACAGATCCGGATTTATTTTCCCGATTGATGGAATGAAATATGTCGATACATATTCAATTTTTGCCGGTAAAGAAAAACGGGATCTTTCAGCAGCTTTGAAGTTTTATCACGGAATTGAAAAAGAAACTTCCCATCGGGCTTTGTCTGATTCAAAGGATTCACAGCTTGTTTTTTCCGGCCAAATGACACAATATGATGAATTCGGTTCATTGGAAGATGCTGCCAAATTTTCTATGGATGGAATGGTTGACTTTGCTGGAAAATTCAAATATTCGGAATCAGGTGAAATTATTTTTAACTTCTCAAAGCATATAGGGAAACCGGCAATATCTGAAATAGGAATGCTTAAATGGATGATTGATTCTGAATTTCCTTCCGATACGAAAAAATGGTGTAAAAAGATAATTAACGGGGAAAATTGATAATACTTAACAGCCATGACTGATATAAAAATTCCGGCAAAAAAGAAAACAGCCAAAAGGAAAAAAGCCGGTGAAAAAAATTTAGACCCCGCTGTAAAATCAGCAATAAAAATTGATTATCTGAAAGGTATCCAAATAGAAAAGATTTCTAAAAAACATGGACTGCCAAAAAAGAGAATCGAAAATCTAATAATAAATAACAAATGGAAAAAGGAACTTGAAAAACTAATTTCACTTACTGAAGAAAAAACAATTGAACAGATTGCAGAAAATAAATCAATGATGCTTGCCCAGATGGATTCTCAGGCAGCCGAGATAATTGATAAAGTCATGACTCAGATCCGGAATGACAATTTGTGGAATCCGGTAACTTACATGGATAAAGAAGAAAATATGCGGATGGATATGAATTTTGACAAAATGGAGAAGCTGGGGAAATTGTGGAATACTGCCTGGGCCAGACGGTTACGGGCAATCGGTGAACCGGATGTTATTAAAGATGCCCCTGATAAAGAAAAAGGCGGGGAAGTCGGAACAAGAAAAATACAGGTTTTAACAATGGTTGGGGTTACTCAGAAAGTTGTTGATGATTATATAAATGGCGAAAGCAAGAACGAAAAAACAGTTAACTGAAAATGTAGAAATTGAAGTCTTGACGCAAAAAGACTATGAAGATGAATTTTCTCCTAAGCAGCTTGAAGCCCTTCAGAATGAATGGATGTCAGATTGCATTGATGAAATGTGTTATGACGGCGGGGCAAGATCCGGAAAAACATATTTAATTATAAAAGCGATTATTGGCCGTGCGATTCTTTCCCCCGGATCAAGACATTTAGTTGCCAGATATAGACTGAATCATTTAAGAATGACTGTCTGGAAGCAGACTTTGATTCCATGCTTGCGGGATTTTGGATTAATTGAAAATTATGATTACTGGATTAATGAATCAGATCATATAATTAAATTTAGGAATGAAGCTGAAATTTACGGGGCTGGCCTGGACGATTCGGACCGTGTTGAAAAAATTATGGGTTCTGAATTTAATACAATTTTCATTAATGAAGCTACCCAGATTTCCTATAAAACATTCCAGAAACTTGTTACAAGACTTTCCTTTATCCGTCCAGGAATGCACAACAAGCTAATTGTAGACTCTAATCCAAGAAACAGATTTCACTGGATTTATAAATATTTTGTTTTAAGACAGGACCCGGAGACAGGGGAACCACTCAGGGAATCCAGAATGAACAGAATGGTTCGGAGAAATTGGAGTCCCCTTGATAATCCGTTTCTTCCTGAAGAATATGTTCAAAGACTTTCTGAATTAACGGGAGTTGAAAGGCAAAGGCTATATGAAGGCCTATGGGTAGACGTGGAAGGGCTTGTTTATCCCATGTTTGAAGATATTATTGTTGAACCGTTTAAAATTCCGGACAAATGGCCTTCAGCTGGAACCGTGGATTTTGGTTATACGAATCCTTTCTTTTTCGGTTGGCTTTATTATGATGAATCAAATGAAATTTGGTATTTAACGGATGAACTTTATGAAGTCGAAAAAACGGTCCGGCTTCATTGCGAAGAAATAAAAAGCAGGCGACCGCTTCCAACTGAATTTATTGTGTCGGATCATGATGCTGAAGATCGGGCAACAATGGCAGAAGCCGGAATTCAGACAATTTCAGCCGATAAAGATGTTTCAACCGGAATTCAGGCTTTGATGAAAATGATGACCGCTAAAAATGGCCTGAAAATAAGAGTCTTCAGAACTTGCGTAAAAACAATTGAAGAATTTTCAGTTTATTCATGGCAACCGGCAAAAGACAACCAGAATGCAAAAGAAGTCCCTATCAAAAATATGGATCATGCTATGGATGCCTTGCGATATTTTGCAAACAAGGTAATTGGAAATAAAAAATCAATTATAACAAGGGATAAAAACAATCTTGATGATTTAACGTCAAAAAAACCGGAAAACAAAAATGCAGCTGATATTCAGCGGGACAGACTTGAACGGATGGGAATAAACCCAGACTTTTTCGTAAAAAGATGATAACCGATAATAACAGATCCGTTACATTCAATGTAATACTTAAATTTAAGGAATAAAATATGTCAGAAGAAAAAAAATTAAGTCCGGAAGAAATCGTAAAAGTGAAAGAAGGCCTTTCAGAAGCGATTAAATCCGGTGAACTAAAAAATGAAGCAGAAGCCGTTTCAATATGGCTAAAGGAAAAAGGGATTGAATTTTCTGAAATATTCCCTGAAGACGAAGAAGAAGACGAAGAAGACCCTGTGAAAAAAGCCCAGGAAGCTGAAGAGAAAGCAGAAGCAGAAGCCAAGGAAAAAGCCGACAGGGAAGCTGCTGACAAGGAAGCCCAAAAAGGGGAAGAACTGAAAGCCCAGGAAGAGGCGGACAGAAAGGCAAGGGAAGAAGCCGATAAAAAGGCAGCTGAAGAAGCCCAGGAAGAAGCCGACAGAAAGGCAAAGGAAAAAGCCGATAAAAAGGCAAAAGAAGAAGCTGATAAAAAGGCAAAAGAAGAAGCTGATAAGCAACGCCTGAAAGAAGCCAAAGACAACAAGGAAGGCAACCGCGAACAAACACTTGCCGATATTGTTTATCTTCTTTCCGCTAAGTCCAAAACAATGATTTCCGATGCAATTAATTCTTATGTTAAGAATGGACTGCAAAGGGACGAATTGATTTTTTCACTTCTTCTTAAAATCGGCGGACTACTGATTGAAGAAAAGATAATTGAAGATCAAACAGAACTTGATTTCCTTGCAAAACTTGTTATGGATCTGGAAGAAAAAGACCGTGATAAAATCATGGATGCAATTTCTTCATATTCAAAAAATGGCCAGTCAGGGGAAGAATTGACATTCAGTGTGATGTTAAGAATCGGTTCAATCCTGAAGGAACAGGAAAAGAAAGAAGATTGATGAAAAGGGAGTCTCCTTATTCTTCACATAGATTTGTCAGGGAGTTACAATATGCCTGGACATTGCATTTTTTAAATTTACAATACGCAATGTTAGGAAATTCCGACAGGTCAATTTTGATTGAAAAAGGCTTCCTTTCCGGTTTGAAAAATATTTTCGGCGGGATTCGGGAAAAGTTTTTTGGTTCATTGCTGAAAACACCCGAATTCCACGGAGATTCTATTTCAATAAATATTGATTCTGAATTTGATTATTCACTTTATAAAAAAGATATAAAGAAACTTGAATTCCCTGAAGGGACAGTCCAGCGGGATCAATTGGAAGAAGCGGACCAGGCCATTTTTGATTTTTTTGCCCATGACTGGAATCAGATATATGAAGAACACCGCGAAAAGGCCTCATTGATCGGATATATTGCCGAATACATGACAGGGAACGGATATTCTGAAGATGATATAAAAGATATGTCGATCCCTGAATTATCAAATGCCTATTCAGAAAATTTTGAAGCTCCTGGAATTGATGAAATTGAAAATATGTCTGAAGTTACCGGACTTGATAAAGACAGGCTTTACGCTTATCTTTACGCTGAATCAAAAGGGGCTGAATGGCTTGCAATCTATGATGATGATGGAAACAGATCCGGCCGTGCCTATGAACTTATAACTAAAATGTACAGAAAACAAATTGCTGAAGCTATGTTGCGGGATGCTCCAATTTCTGAAATACGGTCAATAATGATTTCTCCGGATGATGATGAAATAAAAGAAGCCCTGGGGTTATTTGATGACAACTTGCCGGAATTTGAAAGACGACAGCGGGAAGAAGATTATGAAGAACTTGTCAGAACACATTTAAACCGTGATATGCAACGGTTCGCCTATACCGAAACAATGATTAATTATAATAATGGGAAACTTCTTAGAATGGCCCATGAAAGTAAAAATTCAGGCAGTCCGGTTTATGTCCGGTTCGGGAGAATGTAAATGCCAGATCCGGTAATATGCGATAAATGCCTTGAATACGAAAATAAAATTGCCCGTCTTTTTACGACATTTGAAGAGTTACAGGAATCCGGATTGTGGGCCGGGGACGATCAAATTCAGGGAGATCCGGTAACTACTATTGCTGTATGGATAGGGAAAACAAATGCAGAACGTGGGAGTATGAAAAATTGGTGGTTTTGTTGTCCCGCACACCCGAACTGTTCCCATATTTATATTATATATTTTCCCAGCGATTCGGAAAATATTTCAGCTGAAGACAGGGAAGAAATCTGGGGAGCTTTTGGCCTTGTTTCACCTGAAGAAGATATTGAAGATGTCGAAAAAGGGAATTTCCATTCAGGATTCTGGACTGAAAATAATTGTAGCTGCGGTTCTTCTCATTTTTATGAAAATGACTTTTCCGATAGTTTAGAATGGTTTGATAATTACATTGAAAATAGATTAAAAAAGGATATAATTAAATGAGCATTGTTTTCACTGGAAAAATTAAAAAATATATTCCATTCGACGAAAAATTAAAAAAAGGCGGTTACGGATTCATTGAAGGTCCGGACAGAAAGGAATATTTTTTCAATATACATCATTCCGAATTAAAAGAAATGGAACACCTTATAGGGCTGGAAGTTGAATTCTGTACACGGGAAGGATTCGACAAAACCAAAAACAAGACTACCATTCAGGCAACCGGAGTAAAAGCAGCAAAATGAAAAAGCACGGTTCCGGCGGGGAAACCCCGTTTCCCATTCAAACAAAACCGAACCTTTTCACACCTTTAACAAATGAAGAAGTTATAAATCGACGCGGGGAATCAGCTTTCTGGTTCCGGATGTCCCCTTGCCCTTGCCCACGGGAAGAAATCACAAATGATTGTAAATTCTGTATGGAAGGCCAGGTCAGAACATTCCAGGACGATTTGTTAATTCAGGAAGAAGTTTCCTATAAAATCAAAGGGAATAAAATCTATGTCAGATATGGACCAATCAAGGAAATCAAAAGAGCCGTTCTCTATTCCAGGGGAAAAAGCATTGATCTGGAAATAAAATCAATCCATGAAGATTATTTTACCGTTACGGATATTATGCCATATTACAACCAGATAGAAATTGATTATGTCGTGGATCTTGTCGAAACAGAACAGATTGAATTCAGCGGGAAAAATCAATTTGAAATTTTTCCTGAAATCGGTGACAAATATATAATTGGAGTAAATGAACTTTATAAAATAAATATTGAAGATGAAAAGGAAGTCCCTGAAGAAATAAAATACAGATCTTTTAACCTAAAAGGAATCACGCTTGAAAGCAGAGCTTCATTCGGTAAATACAGAGCAGTTATTAAAACACTCAATCCGGTTAAAATAGCATACAAAACATTCACAGTTGAAAAAAGGAAAGGGCTTGATCCTTCTCAAATTGAACTTGCTTCAGGTGAAATGATGGCCGTTATGGGATCTGGCTATAAAATGGGAGAAGGCGATATAATAACACTTACAAAGTCAACGGCCAGACATTCACAATATATTGCCTTTAAAACCGGCGATTATGACAGGGTTCCTTATTCTCCAATTGCAGACATAGATTCAATTTTCTCAAAAGGAAAGAACGGAATTGTTTTTCACAAAAAATATGAAGATTTTATTGTTTTTGGCGATTCACAAATACAATGGCTTTCCGATAAACCCCGAACCGGCTACACTGTCATTTATGACTATCATCCAACTTTTGTTGTTTCAGAATTCATTGAAGGTGGATCTGGGGAAAACCGCAAAAAGCCGATGCAGTTTAAATTGAAAGTCGCTCCCAGCTTTAACGGGAGACAAGGGGAAATTAAATGAAAGTAATTAAAATGATTTTGGGACCAGTCGTAAACTTCTGGGGTTCAATAGTGTTCCGCTACCAAATGGATAAATTGGCAAGAGAACTTTTCAAAAACAGAATGGTTCTAAAGGCTTCTTCAGCTTTGCCGGTTATGATTGTTCACTATGATAAATCAATAATTGATGCTGCAAATGTTTACGAAATTTCACCACAAATTGAAAAAATGATTTCAGAACCGTTTAAGAAAATTCATGGCTATCCGCCAGCGGTTATGATGATGCCATTCGGAATGACTTTTTCTTCAGTGAACTGGAATAACTTTGTCGATCTTCTTAATACAGAACAGAGAACTGAAATTCAAAACGCTTTATACAGGAAAAAGGGAAAAATCATAACCCTGGATTAAAAACATGGAAAATACGGTTGAAATAAATTTTGATTACTCTGAAAACCTTTTGAATAAGATACACCTGGCAATGTCGAAAATTGATCCGGCTTGGCAGGAATACGCCATGAAAGGCGATATTGAAGGAACAGTCAAACTTTCAAAATTACTTTTGGCCGGTTTTAAATGGGTTTCAAAAAGCAATAATCTTGAATTCGATGATTCCCAGAAAAACACACTATCCGGCTTCATGAAACAACTTGGAGCCGGAACAATTGCCGAATTTCTTAAATCTGGACCTGAAGAAGAAACTGAAGAAAAACCCGAAGAAGAAGATGTTCAAAAAGCGGAATTATCTGAAGCAATGAAGCAGGCCGGAAATTATAAAAAGAAGCATGTTCGGGTTCATGGATTTGATATTGCAATTGAAAATAAAAAAAATTCATTCAGATCCGGAATGGACAGGAACGGGAAAGAATGGAAAACGAAAATATATTTTGATTATGGGTATATAAAAAGGACTGAAGGGGCAGACGGGGACCATTTGGATGTTTTTATTGGAAACGATAAAAAATCAGAAATAATTTTCATTGTAAACCAGGTCGATCCAAAAACGCAAAAATTTGATGAACATAAAATAATGTTTTGCTTCCCAGATTCGGAATCAGCGAAAAAGGGATATTTGAAAAATTATGAAAGGGGCTGGAAAGGCCTGGGTTCCGTGATCCCTTTAACCCTGGACCAATTCAGGGAATGGATTGAAAAGGGCAGCCAGAAGCATGAACTGAAAAATGTAAAAATCAGTTTTATGAAATCGGATCTTGCAAAAGTGAAAAATGAAATGAATGAAAGCATGGAAATAACCAAAGCATTCATTGAATCAGGAAAGAAAGATATAAAAGATATTGTAAAATCAACTTTGATTGAAATTCAGAAAGGCGGGAAACGGCGACAGGACGGCGAAACATGGACCCAGCCTTCCGGAAGAAGAGTCAAAAAAACAGGCGGGAAAATTATTCCTGTTTCTGAAGGCCGGAAAAAAGCCGGATCTTCTGAAGGGAAACCGGAGAAAAAAGCAGAAAAGCCGGAATCTTCAGATAAAAAAAGCATTTATGACACGGTTCTTTCTCTTTTTAAAAAGGGAGAAATAAAAGGGGACACAAAGAAGCCCGAAAAAGCCGAAAAACAGCCCACGGAAGCCCAGGAGAAGCCCAGCAAGCAAACTGAAGGGAATGGAAAGGATACGGCCGAAAAAAGCCCTGAACAGGATTCTAAAGGCGTTCCTGAAGCAAAAGGGAAGGGAATTTCCGTCCCCGCGGACATTCCATTTAAAGAAATCAAGATTCAGGAACAGTACACGGATAAAAAGGATTTTGACAAACAGCAAATCGAAACCCTGAAAAACAGAATTCTTGAAAATGGCTATGATCCGGCCTTTCCGATCATGGTTGACCAACAAAAAGGAGCCTGGACGGTTGTTGCCGGTCATCATAGATATATTGCAGTTGCCCAGCTGATAACCGAAGGAAAACTTCCAGGAGATTTTAAAATCCCAGTAGTGACAAAGGAATTTGCAACAGACAATGATCGGATTGCTGCCCAGGTTGCCGAAAATCAAAGGCGGAACGTCCTTCCAACGGATGAATCAAAAGCCTATGGGAAAATGCTGAAAAATGGATGGGATGCAAAGCGGATTTCAAAAGAACTTGGAAAAACAACAGGGGAAGTAAATCGTCGCCTTGCCCTGAATAATCTTGAAAAGGATCTTTTTCAGTTGGTTTCCAGAAAAGACAAATCCCTTCCGCTGGGAGTAGCTGAAGCAATCGGAACGGCCGGAAAGGATGCAAATGGAAATCCGGATCATTCCCTTCAGCTGAAAGCCTTTAAATGGTATGCAGAGAATCGATCAAAATATCCTGGCCGTGGTCCTTCAGCGGTTCAATCATATATGAAAGATGTTCAGTCCGATGGATTCGCAAATATGGATTTTGATTCAGTTGCAACAGACATTCAAAAAGAAGCAATGCGGACAATAGGTTCAACAGATCGGGCAATTGCAAATAAAAAAATGATAGATGGAATGATCGATAATTTAATGAAATCGTATCAAAGGATTTTGGGAGAAAATATCAATTCCATTAATCCGGAAACTATAAAAGAACTGGCTGCTTCCCTTGCCGTTTCAGGCGGTAAAGCAGGGGCAAGCCCGGTCATGAGTAAACTGGATGCTGTAATTTACGATCTATCAAAAATCAAGGAATCAATCAGTCAAAAAATGGCAGAAATTGAGTCGGATTCTCAGACACCTATGATGTTCGGGCTTGCAAAGTCAACACTGTATCAGACAATTGGATTAATAGATAAATTCACTGAATTTAAAAATGAAATTGGAGTAACAAAATGAGTAACGGAACAGAAAATTTTCACCTGGGGATGCACCCAGAACTTTTAAAATTAAGGGCAGTTATAACGGAATCACTTGCATTCGGCCAGCTGAAGCACGAAACTTTTGATAATGTCTTTAAAGAGATAAATAGCACTTATGTTCATGAAGATCTTTTAATGGATTTCATTTCAAAACGTAATCTTAGAGCAGAATTTGAACAGTTTTGTTCTATGAATGAAATGGAATAAAGGTGTTTTTATGATTTCAATACTACATTATATCAAACTTTTAATAATTTCTCAAATAAATGTCGAGGCTTTGAATATTGCTATTTTCAGGGTAAATTTAAGGAACAGAAGAAGCGACAAGGAAAAGGACCGCAAGCACCAGGAAGAATTGAAAAGCAAGGATGCCATTCATTCAAGGGAAACATTCCTTTTAAAAAAGGAGCATAAAGAACAGCGGGAACAGGATGCTGCCAAATATCAGATCCAGATAAAAACAGCCAAAAAACTTCATAAAGAAAATGAACAACAGGCTAAATATTTAAGAAAGGAAATAGAAAAAGTTACCATAATAAAGCATTATTTGGAATATCTTCAGAATAACTTGGTTCAATCAAAACATGAAGTTATTAGAACTGTTTCAAAAATTGATGATGTCCTTATTGGAAAAAATATAGATGATTATAAAGCGGAATTGAAAGTCTTAATTAGTAATCATGAACCAGACAAACCAAAAAAAGAAAAAGATGCAAATGTTTCACTTGTCCCCGAAACCCTTCCCATTCGGGAAGTTTTTTCAGAGTCAAAATAATTTTACCATTTTCCGACAGGGCAAGATTGAGAAGTAATTTTCGTTTTTGCCCTTACGAAACAAAAGCAAGATGAACACTGTTCAAAGCCTGGAATATGCTTCCATAATAAAGGACATTCCAGGCAAATTTTTAAACGATTTTCAGAATTTTTCATGAATAAAATTGCCCAGAAACTTCATAGCTTCCCAAATATGTCCACTGATTGAATTCATATTTATATCTGTCATAAATAGTAAACCAATTTGAAACATAACAAGTTTTGCATAAACCGTCTTCTTGACAGCTTCTCGTCCCAGCCCCGCCAAGGTTTACGTCACATCCAGTTGAATACCCAGGGGAACAACTTGTATTCTCAAGACACCAATGATCCGTTACAGTCCATGTTCTTGAATATGTTCCACAAAGAACACAATTTGTTTGAAGTCCTCCCCGATCCTCTTGACGATTCACTCTATGCCATTCGTCCCCGACAGAATAACTACCAGACGGAAAGACATCATACCTTGTAGATCCTACATTCCCCACCCAATGTCCGCTGTATGGAGCAACAACGGGGCCAATGAATGGGGTTATGCGAAAGGGCGGAATACCCCGTCCCCTCTATCCCACCAGGCGTAATTCCCAGAAGTCCGAACCCTGAAGATAGTGTCATCATAACCCCCGTCAGGAATGGTTCTGATAAAATTTTTACTTTGTGAAAAGTTGTAAAGAAAATTCAAAGCGTCAGTAACAGAAGCATTATCTGTAATTCCCGCGACAAGGGCAGCCAGTGAACCAATTTTCACGTCAGTTGCCATTTGTTGATTATTTATCGTATCTGCCTGGATAGTTGAACCATTCAGGCCGTCCCCTGAATTTTGAATTGTAGTTAAATATTTCAATTCTGTTAAGGCCCCGTCAGGTATTGCCCGTTTATACTGAAATAATGGGTAAAATCCTGAAGTAATTGCCGGTTCAACGGCGGTTGTTTCAAATTTTTCCCTGATTTCAAATCTATGAATTTTCCTGGAAGGACCAGTGTCCGGAGTAAAATTTCTGGTAGAAACGTCAAAATATTGTTTAATTGCCGGTTCACCCAGCTCAGTTACAAGCCGATATTCATATTTACCCCAAAGACCTGAAGGATCTGGGGTAAATGTTTTCCCTGGAAATTTGAAAATCCCATTTGTCGCAAGAATCACACCTGGTCCCAGCTCAAAAGTTGTTGAAGTTTGAGATAAAACCTTGAATCCCATGACAATCAATTCGCCAGTATTACCGATTGTCGCCTGAATTGCAGTCAGTAAGGCAGCAAAAGCGGAATCAGTTAATTCCGAACCGGCGACACGGTTCATGTCAACAGCATTCACTTGTTGAAGGACTTCTTGATGATAGAATTTTACTTCATTCTCAGTCAGGGGTATTTCTGTAATTGTAACAGCCATTTTAATATTCTCCTATAAATAAAGCAGTACCGGCAGCAAGGACCCGGATTATTTTTTCAAGCTGAAGCTCGGTGATGATAGTCGGATCATCGACCAAAACATAGGTTGCGTTTCTTGGAAATGTGAAAACTGAAGAAGGATTTATTCCGCCAGTTGTCGGATCAATTACACCCAGATCGGTCACTGAATAATCAGAAACAAAACCAATTTCATCCGAATTAAAAACATGAAAATCCGGTTCTGGGAAAATTTCAGAAACTTTCGTGATCGTTCCCAGGCTTGAAAGAACATAGCCAATAACATAACCGATAAATTCTTCATCTGTCATTCCACCAGGACGGCGAATTCCCAGCAAAGTTGTCCATTTGTCAAGAAACCATGAATCAGCTTGATCGAAAACGGAACAATCTTTTGCATATTCCTGAAATCGTCTATGCCATTCAATGACATTGAAAATTGCCCCTTTGTTTATATCGTTTGCATTTGTTATTACATCTAATTCCGGCCGGTCAAGATCCCCGATCAAAGCCCTGAAGACAGGTCCAGTTGGATTAAATTGCGGAAAATGTTCAAGGAAATCTTCTGCCAATAATGTCATAACGGAGTCACCAACTGCCCCGTTCCTTCAACGACACCTGAAGAACTTCCGACCGTGCGGGGAAGCCATGTTACATCGACAGAAATATCAGCCGGAACGGGAAGCGGTAAAATAAAAGGAACCAAATTGCTATTTGATTTAAAAACATTCCCGATCCATTCCCCTTCAGGAAGGGCTTCAGTATCAATGATTCTCCCATGTAATTCAGTAATAGTTACTTTATAAAAGTCAAAATGAGATTTAAGAATTGTGGCTTCAATTTGATCGAATAGAATATCATAACCAATCGGCAAGGTGTTCAAATATCGGACAACAGCATTGTTAGCTATACTTATAGCGTCTTCAATGGTCAGTTTTGTTGTATCCTGAATATCAAGTGAATATTTTGCAGTAATCCCAATTACAGGGACAGGGGAAACATAAACATAGGTTCCGGCAGCAGCATAACCGGGATAATTTACCGGATCTGAAGGGACACCTGTAATTGTATTTTTAACAAGATCAATTAATTCTTGTGGCGGATTTGTTGTTCCGTCAGAAATGTAAATATTGATCCATCCTGTTTCAAATAATTTTGAATATGGGTTTAAATTTGTGACAACTTCAGCTCCGGCTATTCCAGGCAATTGGACAACAGCATTATATATTCCAATCGGTGTTGCCCTGTTTAATGAAGCGATAAAACCTTGAAACCGCTGAAGTCTTGATTCTTCAGATTCAAATTCAGTCCCGCCAGTAAAATCAAAAGTATTAACAAAGCGGACCCCTGAAGGAAGCGACAAATTGACCGTCCCCAGGCCGTCCAGCGTATCAATTGAATTTGCCCTGATATTGTAATCTTGCCCTGGTAAAACAGCTTTTACTTCAATTTCAACAGAAGTTTGACCCAGTTGAATTGTTGTGGCAGCCGAAGACTTGAATTCAAGGCCAAAAAGGTCAATCGTAAACACTGGAATGGGAAAATCTGCTTCATGTTGGTCATATTCAATCCGGATAATTCCAGTTGATTCCTTTCCTGGGAGCCTTTTGAAGCCGAAAGCATTATAAACACCTTCCAAAATTGCATATTGGAAGCCATTTAATGTATCAATGTCGCCATTTGCAAGAATCCATGAAACAGCGTCAAGAATTGTTGAAATTCTCGAACCAGTATCAAAATTTGTAATTCTGGAATTTCTGCTTCTTATGTAGTTTTCCAAAAGGGATCTGTATTCAAGTTGTGTTTTTGGTCTATACGGTCTTGCTGGCATAACTATTTTTTACCATATTTGCCAAATATCGGAATAATTCTTTTTCCGATAGATCCAGAAAGTGATAAATTGATTTCATGCAGATCCCAGGGCTTTACAGGCCAAATAATGCTTTTTCCTTTTCATTTTACAAAAGGAAAAATGATGGAACCCTTGACGAATTCTCAAAAGTAGAATATCCATTTGTCAACGGACCCACTCAATACACTGAAAATTTCAAATTCCGGATCAGTTATGAACCGACATTCGGCGGAACGGCAGTAACGGATTTTGGTGTTGGAAATTCAGAAATAAAGCTGGAAGGGGAATTTTACATCTGGCACTCCGGGATTCCATCCGATACGGAAAAAACAGGGGCTTTTTCTTCTGTTTCAAACGCTATTATCGATGCTGGGAAAGGTTATGCTGAAGGAGTAATGAATAAATATTTGAAATTTATTCCAGGCGTATCAAGGACAGGTGTTCAAGAATTCCATGATTTCATTTTCATGCTTTATTCTTCAAAGTTTAAAGATAATTACTATATATCAAGTGATCCATATATAACTAAGCTGAAGACTCTTTATTCAGTAGAAGGCGGATTTGATTTTTCAAATTTTGGATTTGTCTTTTCCGATTATGACAGGCAGCGATATTCTGAAGTCATTATTCCGGAAAACGGGTTCACAATTACCAGATCCGTAGATGATACGAATACTTACAAATTTTCGCTGAATCTTGTGTCCATCCGTGACATGAATAAAATGATGATTTCTCAGCAGGCAATCAGGATAAATCCGGCCTTTGCTATTTCTGGACTAATTAATGAACTGGAAACGCTGATTAATTTACCGCTGGAATTATCCGGAGCCTTAGTCCGATTGACTCAATTTGTTGATACAACTATTACAAATTTACGGAACCTTGCCCCCGCCTGGGATCGAATGAAAAATTCACTCAATGAAGACGGGATGTTAATGAGAAGAAATTTTCAAAGTATCAGCGAAAACCTGAAAGGGATAATTGGAGCCAATAAAAAACAATGGACCACTGAAGCGATTTCAGCAGAACTTGACCGGACTTATGACATGGCCAGATCCGCTGAAGCTGGATTTATGCAGGAAATTGAAAATGCGACAAGCGGACTTGCCGGATTAATGTCGCTTCTGGGAGCATACACAACGCCTGTTTCCGGCGATTCTTCCTATGAATTTGAAGCCTTACAGCCAGGAGCCGATTTTACCGAATGGATCGACAACGATCTTTATACTTTCATTATAGATGCTCAAAATATTATAATCGAAATGGAAGCTGCAATTGCAATTTCCAATTCTGAAGAAAAATACAGAATTTATGAATTACAGCCTGGGGAAAGCTATGATTCAATTGCCGAAAAAGTCCTTGGAACAAAGGATCTTGGTCAGGCTTTATCAATCTGGAATGAAGACACAAAAGGGAAACTTGCCAGACATTCAATCAGAATTCCGATAGGGACAGAAACCGGAATTTTCACAAAACTTCCATTCAATCCGTCCCCGCGGGATCTTGAAATTGGCCTTGTTGGTGTTGACCTGAAATTAACAGTACAAAGGGATTTTGCAGTTGCACCGAATGGAGATCTTGCCATTATTTCCGGTGATGAATCACTTATAAACAGTTTGCTTGATCTTGTCGATGTTCCGCAGGGTTCCTGGATTGCAGATTTATCAAAAGGAAATCCGGTTCCGATAGGTGAACTTCCGAACACAATAATAAACGGTGGTTTTATTCTGGATCTTCTTTCTCAGATCCAAAAAAATCCAAAGGTTGAAACCGCTGAATTTACCGGATTAGAACAGGATGGTGATGTTTTAATGTATTTATTTAACGTCTATTCCGTTTCCGGCCGGAGCTATGTGATAGAATTATGAAACATGAATCTTTTGAAAACAAAAGGCCTGAAGTAAGCCGGAACCGTGGGACAATGGATGATCGGAATTTTCCCACTGCCCTTGCTATGGTTACACTTGTCAGGGAGCGATTCAGGGCAGATATAATTTTGCAAACAGGTGAAATATATAAAAATGTCCGTTACCCTGGTCCGAGAATAGGAGTAACCAATACCGCACACGGGAGAACGGAACCCATTAAAATGAATCAGCTTGTATCAGTTGATTTTGCATTTGGTTCTTATCGATCCCCGATAATTACAAGACTTTACCCGTTTTTCGCAACAGATATTGAACTTGAAAACCTGGACACCTTTTGGAATAAATACAGGGCTTTTTTCGTAAAGGAAACTGATATTGTAGATTTCCATGAATCCGGTTATTTTGTCAGGCAGACAGTAAACATGATTCAATATTTTGATGCTGCCAATGTTCTAATCGGTCAAATTGATTTTGCGACAAAAACAGTAATGTGGAACATTTCAAATATGAATGTCACTGGAAATTTGAATGTCACTGGAAATGTAAATATTACCGGCCAAACTGTAATTACTGGAAATACTGATATTACTGGAAATACAGCGGTAACAGGTGGAATTTCAGCAACAGGAGAAATATCAAGCGATATTGACGTAAAATCAACTGGTATTTCACTTAAAGGTCACGTTCACCCTTACCAGGATGATCCGACAGGGCCAAAAAATACAGGGACACCACAGTAATATAATGCCACAAAAAATAGCTAAAAAATTATTTGTAAAACCAGAAATTAAACTGAAGATATTTTCTCCAATGTTTGATTCTGTAATTGATTTTCCAGTTACCTATCTGGCCGGAACCGTTACTTCAGTCAGATCGATAATTTCAGGGAATGGCAGAATAACTTTAAATATAAAAGGATCTTCTTCATACACTGTCCAGATTAACGGGCAGGATCAGCAATTAAGATTCCATGAATTGTTTTGTCCTATGGCTTTCGTCCAGCTTCTTTCTTTTGACAGCGAATATGGAAAATTCAGACAGATAAATATTACCTATGTTTCAGAAAGACAAGTCACAATTGCAGCTTCTGGATCTGTTTCCAGAAGTATAACATTGCCGACAGTTGACAATCTACTGAAGGAAAATGAATTCTTCCTGGACATGCACCATATAGCAAAAGACGGAATTCCCAGGACTTCTGAAAAATTTGCAGGGCTTCTGAAATCGGCAGCGGATCTTGTCAGCAAATCAACAAATATAAAAATGGCCGTTTCTTCAATATGGGATAATCTTTTTTATAAATTGATTTTTGGAACCCTGGTTGGCGGTCCGAAACTTTACGGCGGTAAAAAGATCATAGCCACAACAACTGAAGGACAGTCAGGGGCAATCCTTTCCCCTAAAGTGACGGGAACTTCATATACTGTAAATTTAGTCATGGAATCAAATTTAATGTCGTCCTTAAATGTCGGGCAAGATGTAAACTTTTTTGACATTCTCAATTCATATTCCAGTCCGCCTATGTATGAAAATTTCGCTGATCCACTTGAATCGGTTGGCGGAGAAAATACCCCTGATAAATCAGGCGTTCTTTCAATTGGATTGCCAAAAACAAAAGCGGAGCTTGCTTCAGGCTGGCAGCCGGTTCAAAAATACACTGTTCCTTCATTTGGAGCCGTTTTAGTTTTCCGGCAAACCCCCTTTTGCTATTTTGATAAAGACGGGAAATGGAATAAAAATATTGATCCGTTTTATGAAATTGATGCAAAAGGGATAAAGAATATATCATTTTCGGAAAAAATTTCAGAAATTTCAAGCGGTGTTCATGTTACAATGAATGTTTATGAAAATGCCGGTTCTGTCATTAATCCACCGAAATATAATTCAAATTTATTAAAAATTTTCGGGCAAAAACCCCTTCATGTAAAAATGGCCGGACTGTCCCCGCGGGAGAATTTCAAAAAAGCAGATCAAGAAAACTATAAAACAGAACTGGATAAAATCCGGGACATGCTTTTTAATATTTTCTGCAATGAAAAGGATCTTAAAATTGCTTCAGGGAGCATTTCAATTCCTTACGGATTTGTCAGGGCTGGAATCCCTTTTTCAATTACAAATAGATATGATACAGAAATGAACCCAGACGTTTCAAAAGCACTGGAAGAAATCGGGGAATTCGGATATATCACGACCGTGACTGATACATTTGACCCGAAAGGGAAGGCCGGAACGGATCTTGAATATAAATGGATGGAAAGTCCAATCCAATACGGAACAGCGGACGTTTCGCAGGCTTCAGCCCCCCCTATGATGCTATCAATGGGACCAGGCGTATTCCCGCCATAAAAAGAAAAAGTTTTCCGATAAAATAGAAGTTGGTATTATTTAACAATGGGAAAGAAAAAAGATCAATTTATAGATACTGAAGAAGAATTGATTCCGGGAGAAACCGGATCTGAAGATGAATCTGGGAATGACCAGGAACCGGATGAAACCGAACCTGAAGAAGATGGAACCGGATCTGAAGGGAAGAAAGTTAAATTAGATAAATTTGATGACTTCTTTTTGTCAAAAGAAAAGGAAACCGGCAATGTTATTTCCCAGCGAACAAGAAATTATATAATTTCCACTACTTTGAAAAGTAAAGGAAAATCAATAAAAGAGATATGGGAGAAAATTTATGGGTAATCGTGCAGTTGAATTCTTAGGGAGACTTTATAGAATCCCTGGAGCAAGGGGAGCATTTAGAGCAAAGCCCCCAGCTAAGGGACTATCAGAAGATTTTACAACTTTAATCATAATTGGAGCTTCAGAAAATGGATGGAAATTTTCTAACACAACTTTAGCTGAAGACAAACGAATTATGGAATTCGGGAACGGCGATGAATCAAAAGCAATTCTTCAAAAAGGTGATCTTGCTGATGCAATTGCAACAGCGTTCAGACCGTCAAAAGATGAAAGATTCTCAGCAGGTCCACAGCTTATCAAAGGGATCAATGTTTCAAATACGACCGCTGCTTCAGCTATTCTTGATACTACAATAGCAGCGAACCAGGCAACAATAAAAGCAATGGTTCCTGGTAAAAAAGGGAATGAAACAAGGCTTAGAATCACTTCCGGCGGTAAAGTTATCGAAATAGGTGATTCTTCAAATATTGAAACTTCCCCTTCATTGATTGCGGATGAAATGACTATCGTTTATACCGGTGATGCTTCAGCCGCAATAATTGTCATTGATGAAACAAAGATTTCAACCGTATTGACGGCCCCGGGCGATGGGAGTGAAAACCTTTCAATTCCTTTTGCTGATTATAAGACGATAGGTGAAGCAGTCGATTTTATCAATTCAAAAGCCGGTTATGTGGCAACCATTGAATCAAACCCAGACAGGTTGACAAGTTGGCTGGATCACATTGAAGCAACGGAAAATATTGATATTAAAGCAGTGAAAACATTGACTGCTTTATTTCAGGAACAAAAAACCTATCTTTCCGGTTCCGGACTGGTTGAAGTTGAATCAGCAACGGTTAAAAAACCCCTTGCGGATATTGCTTCTTTCGTCTACTTGACCGGCGGGAACAGTATAGCACCTACACCAGCGGATTTTATCGCAGCTATCAATTATGTTTACGATAATGAATCTAATGGATTTTTCCTTTCTGTTTGCAGTGATGAAACTTCAGTTGGCCTTCATTTGGCGGACAAAATTGGTTATGGGAATTCTCCGGACGGATCATTTGAGAAATTCGGAACTTGTGGAACAGACATGACAACACCGATTGAAGATCGTCTTGCAGTCGTAAAATTACTGAATACTCAATATGTAACCCCTGGACTGTCTCCCGTGCTTGTCAGACAGGCAGACGGAATTACTGAAAAACTGTTTTCTGGTTGGATGCTGGGAGTAATACACAATGCAATCAAGGCAGCTTCCAATTTGCGGGAAACTCCCACTTACAAGGATCTGAATATTCTTGATGCACCCGAAAAATACAGCAAAACGATCAAGAAAAAGATTATGGCAACAGGCGGGCTTATTGTTGACAGAAAGCCGAATAAAGGTCCATTCAAAATTACTTTTGCTTTGACTTCCTACCAGAAGGAAAACTTGATTTTGAATCAAACTTCAACTGTATGTACTGCCTTGGGACTGGTTAAGGACTTCAGGGAATGGATGGAAGTCAATTATCTGGGAGAAGTACCAGTTGATCCGGATGCTTTTGGCGGTGAAATTACCGATGCCGATATTAGAACCGACATAAACAACCGATTCAAGAATATTTATATTGCACGTTACGGATGGTTGACCCGGAATATTTACACTGGGGAATCAGCATTTGACGAAAACTATACAATTCAACGGGACGGGGACGTGATGTATTTTGTGTTCCCGAATGGAAACATGGTTTCCCCGATCAATTTCATGTTTTCACTCATGAATCTTGACGTAGTAAAAGGATCTTCAACAGGAGCGTAATGAAAGATGCCAGATCAAAGTTTAAAACCAAACCCTGAAATTTTAACTGGAAATGATGCAATTATCAAAGTGAACGGCCGAGCAGCCGGTTACATGAAATCAATTTCAGTTAATATTCAGAATAATGTCAGGCCTGTCAAAGCGATAGGTTACAGAAAGCCAAGAGGCCTGAAGTCGCTGGACTGGGCTGGAACGGCAGACGGGGAATTTCATGTTCTTGTCGCAGAAGAAGAAGGTGTTATTCCTATTGATACTCATGATGATGCAAAAGCGGATGATCTTTTTGGAATCCTGATTATCCACAAAACAACAGGAAAACGGATCGGACAACTTACGGGAGCCGTTCAAACTGAAGGATTTGACATAACAAACAATGATTTCACTGGCCGTCGAGTCTCATTTGAATTAATGGACTGGGAGCCGATGGAAGGCTATCACTAAAAAAAAATAAACCCCTGGCTTTTCAGGGGTTTTTTCTTTCCGATATTTATTCTGGATGTAAACTGAAGGAATGAACATATTAAATTTAGACCGAAGTTTTCAAATTGAAGTTGATAAATTTCAATTCCAGGGCAATATTCCCTTACCAAAAGATGATATTGATATTGATTTAGCGGTTGGCCGTAGATTAAACGGGGTTCCGATTGAATCTATTCCGAATGCGACCTATGGCTATATTTTGGCTTGCTGTACGCTTGACAAAGCTATCACAAGACGGCCAAGAGAACTTGAATTCCTTGAATCGTGGGAGGATCATGATGATTATGATTTTGTCATTGAACTTTACAATAAATTTCACGAAAAAAAGGAAGCCTTCTCAGCTTCCCTAAAAAAAAATAAACACAAAAGAACTGTTAATTCAGAACCCAGAACTGATTCAAGACCTGTTCTTGATGAAGGAAATGAAACTACTTCCAAGCCAGAATTTGACTTTGGACAGATTATTCCCGGATCAAAAAAGGGTAATAATCGAAGCAATGTCGATAATGGGGAACTTCCAGAATTATCTTCCAATGATAGAACTATTCCAGGAGCTTCAGGACCTTCAGAAAGCAAATCCGCTGGAAATGCTTCCGATGGGAGTACGAAATTTTCTGAAGGACGTGGAGCAATACGACCAGGCCAGACTTGAAAAACATGCCAGCGATTTAAAAGATCAAAAGATCGAAACGCTGAAAAAGAAAATTGGATTTGAAGAATAAAAGAAAATGTCAGAAGAAAACGTAAATATTAAGATCACACCGAAACTTGATGATTCAGGGCTGAAAAGCCTTGAACGTATTCTTCAGGAAATCAAAAAACCAATTCCAGTAAAAACAAGAACCGGAACAGATCCAAGATTGCCACAACGACCGGAACCGGCCAGAAGGGACAGCGGAGGAAGCAGGGGCAGGGGAAGAGAATCAAGCGGGGTATCTTCAATATCCACAGGTAAAAAGGCAGGAGAAACAGCAGCTTCAGGATTTCAGTCAGATCTTGATGAAGGAATGTCCGGCGGTTTTTATAATGCTTTCAGCAAACGGGCAGATATTCTTAAAAGTTTTTCAAGAAAGAAAGCAGGCGATAGTAAATCCACTGGATTCAAAAAAGAAAATAATGATGTTTACGATCATGCTAAATATGCAACAGGTCAGGATAAAAAGGGCAGTTTTGAAAATGCCGTCTTTAAAAATGTAAAAATTGATAAAATGGATGTTCCGAAGTCCGGGGCTACCGGCGGGGCAAGCGGATTTGTTCCCCCAGCTGGAGGCGGAGCGACCGGCGGGGCAACGGCCGGAGCAGGCGGGACCGGCGGTAAAATTTTAGGATCTATGGCAAAAGCCGTTCCCTTTGCCGGTGTTGCGATTGCCGGAATGGTTGCCGGAGCCTTAAAACTTGTCTCAGACGTAGGGAGACGGCACGTACAGGCCATTCAAAGCCAGAAAGGGACATTCGGAGCGACCGGCGGTTATGTAAGCGGTGGAAGCGGTTATTTTGCCAGCTCGGAAGTTGCCCAGGCCGGAGTCGCTTCAGGTAAAATTTCCGGACAGGATGTTTACAAAAAAGGGAATCTTGTCAGTAAAGATGAAATGAAATTTGCTGCCAGTCAGGGAGCCGGACTTTCTGAAGTTGTCGGATCTATGGCAAAACTGAAAATGGGAAACGCTGGGAAGGGTATTAATTATTACCGCGGGGCAGCTTCCGAAACCGGATTTTCAGGATTAAGACAAAATGAATATTTAAGCCAGCTTGCGAACCTTTCGGATTCATTCCGGAAAAAAGGTTTTTCAGGCGACATGACAGGTTTCACGGAATCGGCTGCCGGAATCGGCCGATCAGACGGGGCGACAATGGACCCGTCCCGCAGAATGGCAATTACAGAACGGACGACCGGACAGGCCAAAAAGGGTATTTTTGGCGGTGGAATCGGTGGATCTATGGCTATGAGTCTTGCCCTTCAGAACAACAAAGGCGATTTTCATGCTGCCATGATGGATCTGGAAAAAAATGCTTCTTCCTATGGAATGCAGGGAGAAATGATGCTTCCGAAGGAATTAAGGGGAATTGAAGCGGTTAAACGTGGCGACAGTTACGCAGAAGCAACAGGCCTTACTTACAAAAAGAAATCCGGAATTAAGGATGCTTCAGCAATTGATAAAGTTGGATTCAATCAAATCACTGCTTCAAAAAATGAACAAAATTCTATTTTTGCCGGTAAAGCCGGAGCTTCAGCAGCCCAGATCGGATTTGAAATGCAGAATCAATTACTGAAAATGTTTGAAAAAAATCAAGGGGCAATTGATTCACTGGCTAAAACAATTCACACCCTGGAAACAGGGGCTTTAAATGGCTTGAATACAGCAGTTGCCGAAATATCCCCGTCACTTAATGCCATTGTGAAAGGCGATTTCAGCGGAGCCGGAAAGGAAGTCATGGAATTACTGAAGAAAGGATTAAAAGAAGGACTTAAAATTTTATGACAACTATCCTGGAAGATCAAAAACGGCGGTCAGACGGCAGGGACAAAGGGGCAATCCTTGTAACTTATGCTGCCCCGCCAGAAACAGCAGTTATTAACTATCTTAAAGATAATATAAATCTGACCGGCCTTCAGGATCGTCAAATTGATTGTCCGGTTATTCAGGGACACCCTTTATTTCAGGAAGGTATTTCAGAAGCAGGATTTGACAGTATGTTCCCGAAAGTCGGTGTTGAATGGGTACGGGATCACAGAACTGAATTTCTGGGAATGTCCGAAGGCCATTTTAAAAACAATGAAGATTTCAGAAATAAATTAAATCATGTTTCCCAGCAATTTGAAAAATACCGGATGCCCCCGCAAAGGATTTTTGATGAATTCATGAAAGCCAAAAATTTCCAGAAATTCAGCTGGAAGGTTAATTCAGAAATTGTCATTTGTGGATTTGATGCCGGAAATATCGGCCGGAAAAATGCCCACTGGATCTATGAAGTAATCGACGGGCTTCTTCCATTGCTTGCAAATGATTTACCGCATATATATCAGGGAGTCGCAGTTACCCTTTCTGAAGATGCCGAACCCAGCCTTTCTTCAACAGATTTTGCAAGGCCTGTTTTCGGTTTTGAAGTGAAATTATTTATAAGCCAAATAAAAACAGTTTTCCGAACAAAACCGGATTTCCTTTTTGGCAAGATTAAAAAAATTGATGTTCACCTGGAAAAATCAAGGACTGAATTGAACCTGAATTCTTTCGACAAGGGAAATTTTGATAACCGATAAAACCGGGAACGATACAATTAACTCGACGACATGAATGTCGTCGACATACAAAAGAGGCAATGAATGAACCCATTTGATAGACTTTCTGAAGTCGTAAGAGAAAATAAAAAAAAGATTATCAGCAATATTGTAAAGTCAACTTTAAAGATTGAAGTCAGAAAAGCCGGTTCTGTAAAATACTACAAAAAAATAGCAACAGGGAACCCGAAAACACCCTGGAGATATTTCTACACGAAAGAAGAATTCAAAGCCTATCAGTCGGAAAAAAACAAGGATTCCAAAAAATCATTATGGGACAGTGTTGCCGATTATTTCAAAAAAAGCCCGAAAGAAACAAAAGAAGTCCTGAAGAAAGACTATAAAGAAAACAATGTGAAATCTTCTTTCGGTGTGACTGAATCCATTTTTATGGAACATGCCCTGGAATATTTCAAAAATAAGATAAAATGGGATCTTAAATTTGGAGCCGAACCAAAAGATCCAACCGGAGGCGGTGGAACTGGAAAGCCAGCAGGAAAACCAACTGGAAAACCGCCAGCGGGAAAACCAAAACTAAACATGAAGTTAATGAAGTTTTTCTATGAAAAATATGGAAGGCCTTCCCTGGTTATTCCTGAAAGCAAGCCAGCTGAAGATAATTTTGAAACCATGCCGGAACCTGAAGACGGAATTTCCAAACTTAAAAACAAGCTGGAATCTACAAAAAATTCAAAAATAGAAATACTCGAAAATGACATTTATGAAAACACAATGAAACTTTCAGAACTGGATGAAAGTCACCCGAATTACAGTGAATTAATTCAGGCGATTGAAGAAGATTCAGCCGAACTTGAAAGACTTCAAAACGGGGAACCGGAAGACAATTTTGAAACCATGCCTGAAGAAGAACCTGAATATAAAATTCCTTCAGTAGAAACAATGGAAAAACAATTCATTCAGTTACACTTGGAGCAAACAGCAGACTGGCTTATTGGAAGGGGAGATCCTGAATCAATTTCACAGGCCGAAATGGTAAAGCAGGAATTAAATAATATTTCTTCAAATATTACACCTATGGATATTCAGCAATTGAGATCTTTTTATAAAAGAATCGGAGTCGATATTGCCATAACAGAAGATCCAGAAATGGAAGGGAGCGACCTGGAAACACAATTTAAAAACAGTGTGGCCGGAGAATATGGAAATGAAGCGGTAAACCTGATTAAAACAGTAAAAAATCCAGATACATACGCAAGAAATGAGAACATGCCTTCAGCGGTTATGGCAAAAGATTTCCTTGAAGGTAAACTTCAGGAATATCAAAACATGGTTGATATTGCAAAAAAGAAATCCATGAAGGGAAACCCTATGGCACAGGATATAGCAAATACAGTAAAACCATTAATCCCAAAAGTAAAAGAAAAACTCGAAAATTTCAACTGGGAAACTGACACAGTTGAATCACTTATAGAATTTTTCAAAAATGAATTAGGTGATGAAACAGCCTCTTTTGATGATGCTGTAAAAATGAAAAACAAGGCCGCTAAAAAAAGAGAACAAAGGGATAAACTTGAAGCACTTGGAAAAAAGTTTGATGATGAAAGAAATGAAAAAATAAAAGAAGATCAGAATAATTTTGAAACCATGCCGGATTCAAACCCAGTAAAAGAAGCCGTCCAGGAAGCGAAGGAAGAAATCGAAAAAGAAAAGGACGAAAAACAGAGATTGCTTGATAATGCCGTGAAACCTGGAACGAAAATGATTATGAAAGCAAGCATAATGACAACAGGATTCGGGAAGAAAGCAAGATCAGTACCAACGCCAGAAGAAGAAGTCATAATCACTGAAGCAATTATAAAAGGGAATACAAATGAATTGGTTTATAAATATAAATCTGAAAGCTCGGCCGGATTTGCCCCAGCTTCCTCTTTTAAAAATTTACCAGAAACCGATCCCGAAAAAATAGACGAATTGATAAATGAAGCAACGCCAGAAAACAGAAACGAAACAAAAAAGAAAATAGTAGGAACCGAACTTACTGAAGATGAAGCTGAATTTCTTGTTGAAAAGAATGCTGCCGAAATAGAATTTTTACCCGAAAAAAGGGATTTTGGAATGAATGAATCTGGTATCAAGTTTAAGGAACCAGTATTAGATTACACTGCTTTCCCAGACAATGAACTGATTTCATTTAAAGAAAAAAATGTTTTAAATATTCCGTTCCCGTCTTATTTCCCGAAGATCGATTTAAGATACATTCAGGATCTAAACTATAAACTACATGCAGTTGAGCTTGAAAACGGCAAATTATTAATCCAGACCGATGAAGAAAGAATCGGATCTGGACCGGAAGGACTGATAAAACGATATGCCCTTGTTTCTTCAGATATGCTATCTTCTATTGAAAATTATGCAGTAATGCGGGAACGTGCTTTATATAAACAGGATTATATGAAAGGTTTAAGAGAAGATAATCCTGAAGCGACAGAAAAAGAAATAGAATTGCTATATAAATCATACAGGAAAAAGAGAATTGGACCGCGTAAAGCGAAAAATTCAATGTCCTATGATAATTTCAACCATATATCAAACCATATATACGGTAGATATGTTTCAAAAAATGAAATCGAGAAGTTTAAAAATGTTTTCAATGAATACCGTAAAGTAAGGGAATATTCAGAAACTTCAAAAAGAAATTTAAAATTCAATACTGATGACAGGATTAATAATTCAACCTATGTAAAAGGAAGGGAAACTTCCTATGGTGACTCCGGAACAGTTGACGATCTTCTTGATACTCATGGATTTAAAGTTAAAATGCAGAATGGAGATCCGGTTTCACCTGAAGCACTTGAACAGGTCAAAACAGCAGCCGATTCTGTTTATGGAGTATTTGGCAGTTTAAAAGAAATGTCTAAAGATTTTGGAATGAAAGTTTCACATTCAGGAAGTATGAGAATGCACGCAAGTAAAGAAGTCGGACTGTTTTTCCCAGCAATGCAGTCCATCGGTGTTTCATTTCATGGCGGTGAAAAACGTGCTGGATTAACATTTGCACATGAAGTAGGCCATTTTATCGATTATACAATCGGGAAGAAGTATAATAAATATCATGCTTCAGAATCAGTTGGAAGTCTTGAATATGAGATAGCTGAAACCTTCAAATCTGGAATGAAGGGAGACTGGAAGAAAAAAGATTATTGGACCAGATCAACTGAATGCTTTGCCAGATCAATGGAATGTTACTGGTTGAAAAAAACAAACCAACGACATAAAGAAAGGGACGGGGCAAACCCAGACGAAAAATACTTTAATGAAAAAGTTGTCCCGTTAATTGAACGGTTTTTTGAAGAAAAGAAAGATATTCTTAAATCAATACTTGGGAAGTTGAAATGAGCGAAAATATAAAAGAAGCACTGTAAAAATTTTCCGATAATTTGAAATTTGCTATCATGTATGAATGAACAAGATAGCAAATTTCATTTTTCAATTTTTATGGTTTTTTGTAGTTTCCCCTTTTCACAAGAAAAAGGTTGTT
>Ga0224496_10000268_pt1 | contig 37459 bp, 40 predicted proteins | sample SF_Jul11_sed_USG_2_FD_168127 | JGI IMG/M metagenome (GOLD analysis project Ga0224496, IMG submission 168127) | Sediment microbial communities from San Francisco Bay, California, United States - SF_Jul11_sed_USGS_8_1 | ecosystem: Environmental > Aquatic > Marine > Sediment | place: USA...
GACGGGGAGGGGCGAAGGGAGGTCGGGAACTTCGCGAGCAGAAAGAGCGGGCTATATGAGCGGCTGAGGTTCGCCTACACCTCCGGGAATCGGGGCCGGATCGATGAACTGATGGAAGAGGTGCGGGACTACAACGAGCGGGCAAGGGCCGCCCAGGAGCCAATGATCACCATGGAAGGGATACGCCGGGCCATGAGGAGCATGAACAGGCCGACGAAACGGCAGGTGGCGGTGTATCAGTAAAAATAACCCCTCCCCCCTTTTTCAACTCTTACTCCTTTGTAATCATAAGGTTCCAGAACCCCTCCCCCCCTTTTTATTTAACCCCCCCACCTGTTTATTTTTAGGACTTGAACGGCTGCCCAACTTTACGGAATGATATTTGCAAATAGTGTAAAGCGAAACCGGGGTTCAGTTGACACAAAAGATTTAGTGTCAATTAGACCAGCGGCTAAATTTAGGTGGGGGAGGGGGTCAGAAGTTGAATTGTTTTAAAGACGCTATGGATTTATCAAAGTTGCGTTTTATCATGGATGCGATTTCCCGTGGTCTTGAATAGTCGCTTTTCATATACATAGCTATCATGATGATTTGCGAGTTTTTATCAATGCGCATAAATATCAAACGCCCTCCCTTTTTCCTGGATATGTTGTATTCTGGAATCCCAAATTTAACTTTTCGTACATGAACATTGCCAAAGTTTCTTAGCTGATCTCCCGTTTCAGGATTTGCCAATATTTTGCTGAGGGAAGCGTCGATGCTTATTTCGGAATTCGGATATCTGGTTTTAATGGATGATAGCTGTGTTTGAAAACACGAAGGGCGTGAATATTCGGAGTAATTCAAGCTTGCAAAAGAAAATGTAGTTCCTTGGCGGCTTCTCTTACGCCAGGTTCATTGGCTATCAGGTAATTCTCTAGCCTATCGTCGAGATCATCAGCTATTCTTTCTTGCAAATTGACAAAAAATTCCGGAACATCCTTTTCTCTTTGCAACTCAATAGCTCTGTAAAGTCGTGGAGTATGCTCTTCTATTGTGGAGTATATCTCCTTTCCACAGGTTTGATCACAATCTATACAAAATTCTTTTTCGAACCTGTCAATCGCGGAGATAATGTGTTTGAATTTAAAATATATTATAACGATCTCATAGTAACGGCGCCACCTGTTTATCGATTTTTCTAAACGAGAAAGCAACTCGCTGGCCGCACGTATACTAGAGATAATATTTTGTTCTTCTTCTTGGTATGCCAAAGAAACGCTCATAACACACCTTCTCTCTAGTTATTAGTTTTTATCCGCCACGGACAATTTGAACGCATGAATGCCCTCAAACATTGGTTTATCCTGTAATCGCATTTAGACACATATTGACTGCGACCCTGTCAGTCGTTAACGGCAGCCGCTACTCTTTGCGCAACAACCATTATCGGAATCCGATAATATGCTCACACATAAACAATAATAAGCCTAAATATTCTAATATGGCAACAAATATGTTATGAAGGTTTTGTCTTCACACCTTCCGCGAGTACTCCACCGCGCGGCCGAGTGTAATGATTTCAAGCGTTTAACCTTCAGGGCGCTTCTTTCTTTCATGGTGGGCAAACTTCTTAGTTGTCCAAATTTTATACGAAATTTCTTTTCACCTAGCGTATCTCCTTTCACACCTTCTGCAGATAACTCCCACCACACGAGACCATGACAAGAGACAGTATCAGAAAACCAGCTACGCGAACCATCAGTACCCCTAGAAATATAAAGATAGGTTGCTCTTCATGATCCTCATCCGGCCTTTCCGAATCCGATCACGATCATTATGCTCCAGTGGTCCATGTCATACATGCTGTCGTCCTTGGTCTGGCTGATCATTCCCCTACCCAGAATCCCAAGCCGGAAATATCCCGGTCGCAACTGCGCCCCGGCTTCGAGAAACCCGCCCCATTGGTTCTCTTCATATCTCGTCGTGTCCCCGTTATATGTCACGTCCATTATTCCCGCAAGACGAGCCAATCCACCAGAGACAAACAGCCGAGCCCTTCTGCTGGATCCGATGTATTTCCGCCCACCGACGTAGAGATCCACCACCGTTCCCAACTGATCATATCTGCCCGTAGTATTTGTAGCTGCGCTGAAGTTACCCCCGAATAATAACGCGAAGGGCGCCCAGCCAGGGCGAATGTCCATCTGCAGCCCAAATTGCTCTTGAGCGGCCACATTGTCCCAGCTGTCATCCTGCATCATCCGTAGCCCTGTGGACTCCATGATATTGAACTCCAGTCCCTTGCCATCTTGCCCCCATGCGCTCCCAGTCATTGTTATCAAAGCAACGAATGGAATCAGGCTAACAAGAATTGCTGAAGGATTGCGCATTTTTACTAGAGCGGGTTTCCCCGCCCCATCCCTTGTCAATGGCAGTGGTATACGCCGGTTTTTCGGTTCGTGTGGCAACCGTTCTTGTCCAGTCCGCCGCCATGTGCCATGGCGAACGGAGCCGCGACCGCCACGAGAAAGGATACTGCGAGAATAAGAGAAAGGATACGTTGCATGATCACCCTCCAGTCAGTACGGATTAACCCCCGGTAAGGAAATTATAGGGAATTCAGGAGGGGAGTGTCAAGGATTACAGCGGAGCCCAGACGGCGCCCACCACACGACCGATTATCTGGATATGGTCCGTCTTCAGGTTATAAGTGACCGGGGGATAGATTGTGTTGATGGAATGCAGGGTGATGGAGCCTTGCTTCGGGGCGGCCATCACCTTTTTCAGGACGGGTCCACCTTCCGCCGGGACGTTGACCAGGTAGACATGCTCCCATTTGAGGGAGGCCAGTTCGTAATGGTCCTTGCGTACAGCCACCATCGCGCCATGGGGAAGGGTGGGCGCCATGGAATCGCCCCGAACCCAGACGGCGATATACTCTCCGGGTCCATACCGCCTTTTTATCCCGACAGATAGAACCGCCTCGTCCTTTATCTCCTCGATCTGGTTTATCACGGCTGGGCCAGCGCCCGCTTCCCCTTCCACGGGGGCGCGGAAATATGGACCATCGCTGATGGAAACAGGGACCTCGGGTTCCTTCCCCGTCAGGAGCCAGCCAGGGTCGCATTTGGTGACCTCGATGATCTTTAAAAGGGTTTCATGGTTTGGTTTGCTGCCTCCTTTTTCCAATATTCCCAAGTTTGTGGGAGTCATGCCGATTAGTTCAGCAAAATATTTTTGATTATAACCCGCATCCTTTCTTGCAGTTACTAACCTTTGCCCAAAATAATCATTGCTAGCAGAGATTTGTTCTTGACTTTTATCTCTGTTGACAGATATATTCATCTCATGAACACTTTATGGCAGGACGAAAACGATGATTCAACCCAGTAATCCAAAGAAATTCCCGGTGGCAGCTCAGGTGTCGTCCTGCCAAGGTACGCCTGTCTGCCGCCGGGGTTTCTTCTATATATTCTGTCATATTCCGTACCTTATTAACAGATGCGTTTCTTTTGCGATGGTTGCCATGCGGGCTATCGTTGCGATGGCGGGGGGGCATCCCTCCTACCCCCAAACCCAAATGCCTTCCCGCCTTATTTATGTATACCCAGCCTCCTTCCGGGAAACAACCATAACGAAAGGGAGGTTTTACCATGAACGCTGAAAACTGGATCACCTACGAAACAAAAGTCAAACGGGCCACCCGGCCCGCAGTCTCCAACGATCAGACCCGGGGGCTGTCCGTCCAGCTGGGGTATGCCCATCCGAGCGCCCTGGCGAACTGCCTTTCCCCGGATTCCCTGGACCGGTTCCTGACGGTGGGGCGGTGGTGGTACCTGCAGTCACTGCTGGGGGACTTCCGCCCGGCCATGGCCATGATGGCGGACGAGGGATTCTATGTGGCCAGGATGACCGCATCCGTCCCCGCATCGCCGGAGCGCCGACTGATGGTGACCACCGCGAAGCTGGTGGAGGGGCTGGACGCGGCCCGCCATCCGGATAGCGATGGCGGGGAGGAGATCACGACAAACGAGCTGCGGGAGCTGGTCCCCCTGGGGATGGAGCTCCAGGCGCTGGCTGCTGCGCTGCTGACACCTGCCGCCGGGGCGCGGTACAGCCTGGGCGGGCCGAACCGACGGCTGTTGCTGGAACTGATGAGGAGGGGTGGATGAAACAGAAGCGACTTGTGGTTGCAGGCCGATTCCGCGCCGGGGACTGGCGCCGGTTTTGGCTGGCATATATGGCCAGGTGGAATTGAGGAGAAAGAAAGAAATGGAAAATATCAAGTTTATACATCTCAGCGATGCGGACGGTACCGTTTATGTTCGCATAGATTTGATTGCCCGCATATTGCCCATACATGGAAATATTGGGCGATCAGTTATCTTCCTGAGTGATGGAAGCTCTGTAACTGTGGCAGAAACATCATCTGAAGTGTACAAGCGGATAGGAATTGTTATGGACTCTTATGACTGACAAAAACAAGGGGGGTAACCATGCTTGTGGACGTGTTGATCGTGCCCGTTCTGGTGGGTGTGGCGGTGATAGCGATTATCTCCACACTCCAGAGCTATGAAGTCAAAAACGATCCAAGGATGGCGGCCAGTCTTTATCTGGCAGGTCTGGCCAGGGGAGACGAGGTTGTGACGGATGTGGCGAAGTTGATGAACAAGGGTGAGGAGGTGGAGAAATGACGCGGAAAGAAGTGGCAGAGGCCGTCTGGCAGGGGAAAAGCCTGGCTGGCGCAGACCTTTCCGGTCTGGACCTCTCCGGGCTGGATATGGCCTTCATGGACCTGACTGCGGCAAACCTGAAGGGGGCGAATCTGAGAAAGGCGCTCATGTTTAGGGCATATCTGAAGGGGGCGAATCTATCCAGGGCGAACCTGACCGGGGCGAATCTGAAAGGGGCGTTTATGGATGGGATTGATCTGTCGTTGACTGACCTGACCGGGGCGAATCTGAAGGGGGCGAGTCTGGAAGGGGCGGACATGACCGAGGGGGATCTGACCGGGGCGGACATAACCGGTGCAAACCTGCACGGTGCGAATCTGACCGGGGCGCTTGTCCATCTCACCACCGAAAACATGGAGGCGCTGATCCGCGCCGGGATCTTCGATCCCTCCAAAATCGACAACGGCGAGGAGGTGGAGGGATGACCATGACACCGGAAGAAGTGATAGCGGAAGCGGAAAGGCTGGTCAGTGAAATGGACGCGGCTGCTGACTGCCTGGAGGAATCGGTCGCGGTGGCAAAGGATCTGGCCCCAATTTTTATCAGGTACCGGAATCGGGGATTGGCTCCCACGGTCGTGGCGCGGGGAGTGTTTATCGCCCTGTGCGCCCTGGCCACGCCCTCCTGGATGGTCCCGTTCGAGCCGGAATGTATCGAGTGCCAGAAACCGTTCGTCAACAACCGGTGTCCGGAATGCGGGCGGGTGGAACGGAAATAGCGAACATGAATATAGCGGGATAGAGAAACAGGCATCTCAACCGGTTTCATAAGCCGGAGTTTGGCGGTTCGAATCCGCCTCCCGCTACCAATTTATAAACGGAAGGATGAAACGATGAAATCGAAAGTGACAAAGGAGTTGTTGCCCTGCGCATTGACGGACACCGAAGTGATAAAGCGGGCCGACCGGTTGGTTAAAATCGCCGAAGAAAGCGCCACCCTGGATTGGGAACTTGAGGTTCGTAAGAAAGACCACAAGGAGAAGCAGGGAGGGCTCACCTCCGAAGCGAAACAGCTATGCAGGGAGGTCAAATCCCGATCCGAAGACCGGATGGTGGAGGTGAAGGAGACTTTCTACTGGGAGCGGAACTCCGTGGAGAGGGTGCGCCTAGACACGGGCGAAATAGTCTCCGCCCGGTCTATTACTGCCGATGAGCGCCAGCGGCAGTTAGAGCTGGATGAAGAGAAAGTCAAGGCCGTGGAAGAAGCCTTGGCGGAGAAGGAGGAAGGGGCCGAGGAAGAGAATGCGCCAGCTGAAAAGGGATTAAAGGCGGTTCGGTGATGAAAGCTATCACGATCAGAATCGACGCTGAACCTGTCGCCCATGGACGAGCCGGGGTATACGATCCGGTGAAGTCGCGCAAATGGAAAGAACTAGTCCGCACGGCGGCCATTGACCGTGCTCTTGAGTCCAGGTGGAAAATCTCTGACGCGCCGATCAGAATAAGAATTGCTGTTTATATTGCTATACCTAAATCCTGGAACGGCGCGAAAAGGGAGAGAGCTCAACAAGGTTTGATCCTGCCTACGTCCAGGCCTGATGCCACTAACTACGCGAAGGGGATTGAGGATGCGCTGAATGGGGTTGTCTATAAGGACGATTCACAAATCGTAGAGATAGTCGTTTCGAAAGGATATTCAACCAGGCCTGGCGTCGCTATTTATGCAGAGGAGGCCCTTGCATGACCAGCCACACAGCGCAATGGCATGCCGACCGGCGGAGGGGGATCGGCGGGTCGGATGTGGCGGACGTGCTGTCGCTACCTCCCTACGGGTGCGCGGCGCGGCTCTTTGACGAGAAGAAGGGGATCACGCCGGATTACCCGGAATCGTATAACCCGCATATGGAGCGGGGAAAAGCTCTGGAAGATGTGGCGGCCAGGGAGTACGAGAAGGTGGAAGAGGTCACGACAATTAAGTGCTATCCACAATCGAACGAGGTTCACCCATGGATGCGGGGAAATATCGACCGGGTGATTATGGACGCGACTGGAAACCCCGCTGGTGTCCTGGAAATCAAGTGCCCCGCCCGGCGGACCTTCCTTTCCCTGAAGAAGGAGGGTTTGCCGGAAGCCTGGATCCTGCAGATGCAGCATTACCTCTATGTCTACGACCTGAACTGGGGGGCGTTCGGCATCCTGTGGGCCGAGGGGTGGGAATTCATCCATTTCCGGGTTGAACGGGACGACCAGCTGATCTTCCAGCTGATCGAGCGGGAGCGGGAGTTCTGGGAGATGGTGACCCATGGCCGGAGGCCGGAGCGGTTGCCCGAAGGGGACGCCAGGTGCCGGAGGTGCAATCGCCGGGTGACGTGCCGGGGGCTGGACCTGGTGGTGGACCTGGCCACGCCGGAGGGGCCGGACGGGATCGGCGAGAGGTGGGAGGACTGCCGGGGGAACTCCGAGATATCAAAAGCGGTGCTGGATGTGATCGAGGCGGCGGAAATCGAGCAGGAGGCGGCGGAGTGGAAAGAGGATCGCCGGGAGGTCCTGAAGAAGCTGCTGGGGCCGACGAAACGGGAAATCAGGACGGCAGACGCCAGGGTGACATGGGCGCCGGGACACTGGGCCAGCGCCGGAGGGCGGCTTGTCGTTAAACCATATGGAGATTGAGATATGAGCCTGAACCTTGAATATCAGGACCTGGACATTAGTGGCTGGATAAATGTGTCCCACAGGATCGCCAGACAAAAGGGGTGGCACGAAAAGCCCAGGAGTCCACTGGAGTTGGCCGCCCTGTTCCACACCGAGATATCCGAGTTTACAGAAGCATGCAGGGAGGGGCTGCCGCCTATCGGTTATGCCCAGGACGGGAGCGGCAAGCCGGAGGGGCCGGTGGTTGAGTTGGCGGACGTTCTGATCCGGATATTCGACGCATGCGGGGCCAATGGCTGGGACTTGCAGAAGGCGCTGGTCATTAAGACCGAATACAACAAGACACGCGAGCACCGCCACGGCGGGAAACTTTATTGAGGAGTGAACCATGACGATGACAGCGACAGACGAGATTTCGGAAGCGAAAACCAGGGCGATGGAGATCGCCTCGGTGGCCAGCGTGGCCATTGTCATCCACACGGCGGATGATTACCGGGCCGCCGGGGAGCAGTTGACGCGGATAAAACATGCGGCAATACAGCTGGAGGAGTTGCGGCTTTCCCTGACCCGGCCCCTGGACGAGAGCAAGAAGCGGATCATGGCGATGTTCGCCCGGCCCAAGGATGATCTGGACGGGGCGGAGGCGAAGCTGAAGCGGGCGATGCTGGCGTACAACACGGAGCAGGACCGGATACGCAGGGAGGCGGAAGCCAGGTTGCGGGCGGAAGCGGAAGCGGAAGAGAAACGGCAGGAGGCGCAGCGAAAGGCGGCGCTGGATGCGGCCCTGGAGAGCGGGGACGCGGCGAAAGCCGAGGAAATCATCAACACGCCGACAGTTCCTCCCCCGCCGGTGGCGGTGGTTCCCCAGGCTATTCCCCCGAAAGTGGCGGGAGTGAGCACCAGGAAGATATGGACCTGGAAGATCATCAACCCGGACCTGATACCCCGCGACTATCTGCTGATCAACGAATCGATGCTGACGGCGGTGGCGAAAAGCGGGAAGGGGGCTGTGAAGGTGCCGGGGGTGGAGTTCTATCAGGTGGAGAGTATAGCGGCGGGGGGGAGATGAAGGCAATTCCTTGTGGGGTGGCGTATAGCACGGTTCTGGCCGATCCGCCATGGAGGTTTGCTCATCGAACAGGAAAGTTGGGGCCAGAGCATCAGCGGTTATTTCGCTACCCGACAATGAGTCTCCAGAAGATAAAAGACTTACCGGTAAAAGCCATTGTTAATAACACTGCACATCTTTATTTATGGGTTCCAAACGCGCTCATAAATGAAGGGATGCAAGTACTGAAGTGTTGGGGGTTCACATACAAAACAAACATAATCTGGTACAAAGTCGGCAAAAACGGCGGACCTGACCGGCGCGGCTGTGGCTTCTATTTTCGCAATGTCACAGAAATTATCTTGTTCGGTGTGCGAGGAAAGAATGCGCGTACACTTCAACCGGGACGCAGTCAGGAAAACATAATCATATCGCATAAACGAGGACATTCACACAAGCCGGATGAGCAGTATCCATTAATTGAGGCATGCAGCCCAGGACCATTTATTGAGTTATTTGCTCGTCGTCCACGAGCAGGCTGGGCGGTGTGGGGTAATGAAGTAACCAACCAGGTGGAGAGTATAGCGGCGGGGGGGAGATGAAAATCGGGCTTGTGGATGTCGACTCTAAAATGCCGAACTTGGCGTTGATGAAGATATCTGCGTACCACAAGGGCCAGCATGATCAAGTTGAACTGACTACACCAATATTTGCGGCGTCATTTCAGCGTATTTATTGTTCTCAAGTATTTTCTTGGTCAAAAACCCCTGTGCTACCTGACGGAGCCGGAAAGGTTTGGTACGGTGGACCGGGCTTAGGAAGTGTGCAACTGATGTCCGGCATCAATGACATGTGCCCCGACTATGACCTCTACCACTGTGACTATTCGATTGGCTTTACGACCCGAGGATGTCCACGGCGTTGTGAGTGGTGCGTGGTCCCTGCAATGGAAGGGAACATTCGCCCCGAACACGACGTTGATGTGTTCTTAAGACACGGAAAAGTCTTGCTGTTGGACAACAACGCTCTTGCCCACCCTTTTGGTGTCCAGCAAATGGAAAAATTGGTTCGGTTGGGGGTGAAGGTCGATTACAACCAGGGGCTAGATGCCAGACTAATCGACGATGGGGTGGCTCGACTTCTATCTTCCCTCCGGTGGATTCGGTTTGTTCGACTAGCTTGTGACTCTGACTCTATGATCGACGTTGTCCGCCGGGCGGTTCGTAGGCTCTCTAGTGCCGGATTCCGGGGCGAGATAATGGCATATGTGCTGGCTCAGGACTATGAATCTACATCCCATCGAGTGGAGGAGTTGGAGTTTATGGGGGTGGACCCCTTTGTCCAACCATATCGTGATAGATCTGGCGCGGGGACAAATAAATTGGTTTCAGAGTATGCGCGATACGTTAATCAGAAACGATTATTTAGGTCTATTTTATTCGAGGATTTTTTGGCAGCCAGAAAGAACTCGTATTTATTAAATTCCAATATTAACAATCTACAACCAACAGGAGAAAAAATATCATGACGACAACGGCAATTGAACCTTTGAGCCAGGCGGATACGGTCCGCGCCATGCTGGAGGAGAACCGGGCCAAGCTCGCGGCGGTGGTTCCGAAACACCTGAATGTGAACAGGATGTTCCGCTTGATGAACGTGGCTGTCCAGAAAACCCCCGCCTTGCTCAAATGCACTCACCGGTCGCTTCTGGCGTCCCTGATGCAGGCGGCCCAGCTGGGGCTGGAGCCGGACGGGACACTGGGGCAGGCGTACCTGATCCCTTTCTGGAACTCGAAGACCAAGACCAACGAGGCGCAACTGCAACTCGGATATCAGGGGATGATGACTCTGGCCAGACGCTCTGGCGAAATACAGACAATTTCCGCGAATGTGGTCTATTCCAACGACCGTTTTTTGTACCAGCTCGGGTTGAACGAAACCCTGGAGCATGTGCCGACCATGAAAACACGCGGTGAAATGATCGCGGTTTACGCGGTGGCGCGAATGAAGGACGGGTCACACGCCTTCGAGGTCCTGTATCCGGAGGATATCGAGCGGGCAAAGAAATCGAGCAAGGCGGCTGATAACGGCCCATGGGCGACGCATCCTGAGGCCATGTGGAAGAAGACTGCGATCAAGCGTCTCTGCAAGTACCTGCCCATGGCGGTGGAGGCGCAGGAAGCGTTTAGGCAGGATGATTATATAGACGCGGACGTGACTCCGATCCCCGAGTATGCGGAAGTGGAGAAGGGAACCCAGGCCAAAACAGAGGCGCTGAAAGAGAGACTGGCGGACGCGAAGGGGAGCGACGGAAATCCGGCGTTCGAGGATCACAGGAGCGCCCTGAAAGACGCCGAGACCCATGAGGAGTTGAGCGCCGCCTGGGCGGAAGTGGGGAAGGGCAATTGGGAAGGATTCACCGAAGAGGAGGTCAAGGAACTGACGGATCTGCTGAAGAAGAGGAAAGCTGAACTGGCGGGGTGATATGGAAAAAGAGAACCATATTGATCTGCTGAAGCGTTTGCAGAAAGAGCACTGGGATGGCCCTGTCACTCTTCCGTCGAATGGCACAGAGGGGCTGGACTGGGAATCCCAATGGTGCTCCTATTGCGCCCATGAGTTTGAGGATCCTATATCCAATGTTGGACATACGGATTGTGACCTGGGTCTCTTCTTTTTCATATATGACGAAGCGACACATCAGAAATGGAGGGGGGCTGGACCTCTTGGCGGGATGATCTGCCGGTCGTGGGCTCCTGCTGAGAGATTCGATGTTCCGGCGAATCAACTGAAACTGGAGATGGATGTATGAAAACAACTCAAAAAGCGCCATCGCTGCCAAAGAGTTTCAATGCTGTCCTGAAGCATAATTCCTCGCATTTCAAAAAGAATCTAAATCCCCTTCCGGCGCCCGAAAGACCCTGTACATGTCCCACAGATTTGCCTCCGGGATATGTCGGGGTGGGCGCTGGGTGCCCTCATCATGGGGTTGGAACGCGGATTGGCGAGGGAGGTTCTTCGCTCCCTTCCGAGCAAAAGGGGTGGTGAAATGAAAAAGCGCATGATCAGCCCTGACTTCTGGACTGATGGAGCGATTGTTGCCATGTCCGCCATGGCCAGGTTGTTTTTTATCGGCCTTTGGCAGTGCGCCGATGACTGGGGGAGGGTGAAGTACGACCCAAAGCGGCTGAAGCTGAAAATCTTCCCGGCTGACCGCGTGAACATCGAAAAATTGGTCGATGAACTGGAGCAAGCGGATCCGGATGATCCCTTGATTACTCTTTATGAGGTGAATGGCGTTAAATATCTCTATGTTACGAAATTCTCGAAGCACCAGAGAATCGACAAAAGAAGAGAATCCAAATACCCTGCGCCAGATTGCGCCGATTCGCGCCAATTTGCCGGGAAATTCCCGGTTAAACCAGAACCAGAACCAGAACCTAACCAGAACCAGAACCAGAAAGAGAGAGAGGCGGGCAAGCCCGCCAAAATCGCGTGCGGTGAGTTTGAAAACGTAAAGCTGACGGAGGATGAGATCGGGAAGCTTGTCCAGAAATTCGGGAAGACCGGGGCATGGGACCGGATAAACCGGCTGTCTGGATATATGCGGTCCCTCGGCAAGGAGGATAAGTACCGGGACCATTACGCCACGATCCTGAGTTGGGCCAGGAGGGAGGATCCGAAAGAGACTTCACCGCCGGGCAAGCGTAAATCCGGGCTGGAAGAATTTGCGAATGAAAAACCGACTATCGACATAACACCATGACCAAAATTGAATTTACAAACGAAGCGAAGACACTGACGGATCACTTCCCGATATTGCGGGAGGTGGCCACCGCCGAGAACTGGGCAGTGTGGTATGAGGATTTTCAGAACTGGCCAACGCGCCTGTTCCAGATTGCAACTCGGATGGTATGCAAGACTGTGCCTCAGTGGAACAAGGGAATGAACCTGACCGGCGTGATTGCCCAGGTGGCGCCGGAAGCTCGGAAAATATACCACGAGGAACGGGAGCGTCATCGGATCCGTGATGATCGAAATCTGTTGCCCGAGGAAGCCACATCGCCGGAAGAAGCCAAAGAGAACCTGGCGAAAATGCGGGAGCTGGTATCCGGTGTTAGATCGCGGATGGGATGCGATGGACTATGAAGACAGAGACCTTGCCGAGTTCCTGCGACTCCAGGAAGGAACACGAGACTGGGCGGGAGCAAGGCCGGACGAACCGCACCACGGGCCCTGGTGCTGCAAATGCGGCGAGTTCCATTGCCGGAAGCTGTTGCTGCCAGCCGGATCAGCTGCCGGGATGGATAGCCAGAAACGCAGGATGCCACCACCACGGCACATATAGCTGGCTTTGGATGGATTACACGAAAGAGGGAGGGCAGCTCGGGAGCGCCCTCAGAAACAGGTGATTTGCAGGGTAAATGGAGGATGGGAGGAGTATGAAAGTAAAAGCATGGACCGAAGGTCCGATTGAGGTGGAAGCGGATATTGATATCGCGGACATGTACAGGGCGATGATCGTGGCGGCAGACCCGGATTTTAATATTATGCGAGCAATTCACGCTCTTGCAAACGTGATAGAACATGCGAAAGTTGAGGATTTCAGCCCTAGCCATCGTGAAAACATCTTCAGATTTTTTGAAGAACAGGCCCATCGTTTTCGCCCAGAGAAGGAGGAGAAATGAGAGACGAATTTGAACCAAGTGAATATATGCCATGTTCTAAATGTGGAAAAGATACAGCAATATCTCGTGGGCAATACGATCCTCGCCAAGAACAGCATTATGGATACAGGATGTGCGACAAATGCAGAGAAGAAATAAATAACATGTGGAGGCGGATACCTGAAGAAGACAGGGAGAAGTTGCTAAGGGAATTGTTTCTATGACTAAACCCACACCTCATAGCCAAAGCTAAAGGGGAGGCTCAGTGACATGACCGCCACCACCCTCGCCAACCTCTATCAGACCGAAAGATGACAAGTATGTTATCTTCCCAAGATCCTATCATTTTTGGTATTCTTTCCAAGTGTAGATCTTTTAAGGGTGCGGGCTTGTCTGTTTCAATTCTGAGTCATGAAAAGTGTAAGTTTTGCCGAACAACTTACACCCAAGTTAACGACTGGGAGTGTCAAATTCACGGCACCCGTCCCAAAACTGTCTATATCCGCATTTATTCAAGGAGTCATATTCCCCTCCCTGGCCATGCTTTGACTATCTCACGATTGCCATCAACGGGGAATTTATTGCAGATAGTCGAAGCGTCTGAAATGAAAGCCAAGATTGAAAAAGAAATAACAGATGGGATATTCAATTATCTTTACTATATGCCAGCCAACGCCAATATGTTCCTTTTTGAAAATGTGGTTTCTGCATATTTGGAAGATATGAAAAAGCGCAGTGAACTCGACCCGAATGATGACCGGTATCGCACAAAAGCAAGATATGGGGAGGTTGAGAAGTATCATCGGCTGTACCTGACATATTTTAATGGTATTGAGATTAAAGATATCCACTCACGGCGGGTGTCAGTTTTCCTTGATGAAATGGAAAACCAGAAAGGGAAATCTGCCAGCGCCACTTTGAAAAGAAAGGCGCGTGAAGTCTTGGCGGCGACTGTTCGCTGGGCCTTCAGAAAGGGATATTTCAACACCACTCCCGATACTGATCGATGGCCAATCATTAAGTCAGCCCCAACAAGAATAGTTACACTCACGCCAGATCAACAGCAGGAAATATTAAACAAACTTCGTGGCGAGCATCCGATTATTCAATGGATGATAGCAACAGGGGAGCGTGGAAATGCCGCACGAGCAAAGAAAATCTGTGATATTGACTTGCTTCGAGGTTGTTACTTTCATGGGGGTTCATTCGACTATTATCCGGGTGTGAACGAGGAAACATACAAGCCATACCCTAAAAACAGGAACCGCGCTTCGGATGCGAATCCTTTAACAAAAGAGCTTCGACAAATTGTGGAGTCGGCTGTTGGCGGTCGCAACAACCTTGCAGCGGAAGACTGGCTGTTTATAAATCCAAGATCAGGAAAGCCATACACACACAATGTCGTCCGCAACTTATGGTACAGAGCTAGGAAAAAGGCCGGGTTATCTGCCGGTATAAACATGGGAACTCGCCACAGTTGGGCGACCCAACGCATTGCCGAGGGGTTCCAACCTCATGAGGTAGCAATGTTCCAGGGCAATTCAGGCAAGATCGTGGAGCGCCGATACGTGGACACGAACCCGGATGTTAAACGCCAAGTGATGGAATTTCGTCAAGCCTCGTCAAAAAGCGTGAAAAACGCTAAAAAATAACACTTCAAGCGCTTATATATCAATAAGATGAAAAACAAGGACAGGGGTTCGACTCCCCTCGCCTCCACCATAACTGCATGATAATATAGCCCTTACGGTTGCATCTCTGATTTCATAAAATCCCTTATTTTTTGGGTGGTGGCTTGCATAACCACTTGATAAATTATCTCGTCAAGGCTCGTCAAATTATTCATTTTAGACCTTTATATATTTCTTCTTGCATATATATATGTTAACCCGTATAATTCTATTAATTGGCAGGACGGCAGATTTGATATGGATTTGCTATGCCAAGGAAAAAAGTTACCAGTCCTGCTAAGTCACCCAAGGCCAAGGCCATACCTGCTCTTGCCTCACCCAAAACCAAATCGTCAATCCGGGATGAAAAGGGGCGAATCAAACCCGGTCATTCTCTTTGCCCTGGCGGACGCCCTGCCGGAAGCAAAACAGTACTCACCGAAATCCGTGAACAGATATTCCAGGCGCTGGAGCAGTGCAAGAAGGAAGGCAGGCCACTAAGCTCCCTCCTCGCCACATGGCTGAAAAGCGCAGACGCGAAAGATGGCGGCAACCTGATGCGGGCCATCGCAGCGTTCATGCCCAAGGAGATGAATCTGGATATCGAAGCCAGGTTCTCCGACCTGTCCGATGAGGCCCTGGAAGCGAAGATATCAGCGTTCGTCAAGGATCCCAATGTCGGCAAGTTTCTCAGGAGTGTGAAATGAGCGCCGTGGCTGCCCTGGACAGGGAGAGGATGGCGGAGTTTGTCGATCTGCTGGCGGAGAAGGAACGCAGGGTTCGCCAGAACATGATCGCCCGGTTTGTTCCGTATGATTGGCAGAGGGAGCATTTCAGCAAAGGAAGCGAGTTCGCGCAACGGCTCCTGATGGCGGGGAACCGCACCGGAAAGACCTTCACCGGGGCCGTGGAAAATTCATATCATCTCACTGGCCGATACCCGGATAACTGGAACGGGCGCCGGTTTGATCACCCCATCCTGGGCTGGGCTGGGTCCGATACGGCGGAGACAACCCGCGATGGCGTACAGAAGGCGCTGTTCGGGGAGCCGGGCAACCCGGCGGAACTGGGAACCGGAACGATCCCCAGGAAATATATCGGTTACATTTCCAAACGCCATGGAGTCGATGGCGCCATTTCTTTCGCGCTAATCCGGCATGTCTCCGGGCAGTACTCCAAGGTCCAGTTCAAGAGCTATGACCAGGGGAGGGCCAGGTGGCAGGTGGCTGGAGTTGATTTTCTGTGGCTGGATGAGGAGCCGGACGAGGATATCTACGGCGAGGCGGTCACCAGAACCATGGACAAGGGAGGGTCGCTGGTCCTGACGTTCACGCCGTTGCGCGGCATGTCTGCCGTGGTAAAGCGGTTTATCGATCCGGACAAGGACGCCATTGGCCAGGCCGTGACGCAGGCTACATGGGATGATGCGCCTCACCTGACCGACGTCATGAAGAAAACCTTGTGGGGAGCGATTCCCCCGCACCAGAGGGACGCGAGGAAAAAGGGAATTCCCTCCCTCGGTTCCGGGCAGATATATCCGGTTTCCGAAGAGCTTTTCGTGATCGATCCGATAAAGATTCCCGCCCACTGGCCGCGCATCTATGGCATGGACGTGGGCTGGAACCGGACGGCAGTGCCCTGGGGGGCGTGGGATCGGGAAGCGGACATTCTATACATCTACTCCGAACACTACATGGGCGAGGCCCAGCCTCCAATTCACGCCAGCGCAATAAAGTACCGTGGCGCGTGGATCCCAGGAATGATCGATCCGGCGGCCAGGGGACGGAACCAGGCCGATGGCAATCAACTGCTGAAAATGTATCGGGAGGAGGGATTGAACCTTATACCGGCGGACAATGCCGTGGAGGCCGGGATTTATGAAGTTTGGACCAGGCTTTCCACAGGCCGGATGAAAGTGTTCAGTTCCTGCCTGAACTGGTTGAAGGAGTTCCGGCTGTATCACAGGGACGAAAAGGGGAAAGTCGTTAAGGTCGATGACCACCTGATGGACGGGACACGGTATCTGGTGGCGGGGTTGAGGAATGCGATAACTGAACCGGATCCTGACATTATTCCACTCGGTCGCAGTGGCGGAAACTGGATGGCCCGATGAACAAAACCAAACATGAAAAAATCCTGGCTCTGGCTCTCAAGAGGATGGAAACCGCCCATGACGCGGATAAACATAATCGGGACCTGGCCATACGAGATATGCAGTTTCTTAATGGAGAACAGTGGGATGAGCAGGTTCGCCTGGACAGGGAAAAGGATGGCAGGCCCATTTTGACTTTCAACCGACTCCCCGGCTTTCTTGATCAACTTGTCGGCGATTTGAGGCAAAACAAGATCAGCATAAAAGTACTCCCAGTGGATAACCAAGCCGATCCCAACACAGCCAACATTCTGGGAGGGATGATCAAGAACATTGAAACCCAGTCGAACGCCAGCCAGACCTATATCACCGCCGGAGAGGCGGCCCTGGCCTGCGGATTCGGCGCTTTGCGGATCATTACAGATTACGTTGACCACAACTCGTTTGATCAGGAGCTTTTCATTGAGCCGATCAAGAATCCGCTGTCGGTTTATATCGATCCGCGTTCAACCCGCGTGGATGGTTCCGACGCGAAATGGGCGGCCATAACAATCGTTATGGACAAGGAGGAATTTGAAAAGGAGTTCCCAGACGCGAACATGGCGGCCTGCCTGGATTCTCCCAAGGGGGACGAGCAGTCCTTCTGGTATTCAGATGAAAAGATCCGGGTCGCTGAATATTTCTGGATAGAGGATATCCCAAAGACGGTTCATCTGTTGAGCGACGGGACAACCGTGTGTTGCAAAAAATACGCGCAGCTTAAAGAGGAGCTGGAAGCTCAGGGGATCGTTTCCGTCAAGGAGCGCAAGTCATTCAAGCCGGTGGTGATGTACGCCAAGATTTCCGCCACCGAAATACTCGAAGGCCCGCAGGAATGGCCATCGGAATATATCCCCATAGTTCCTTTTTACGGGAAAGAGCTGAATGTGAACGGGAAGATTTACCGTCGAGGCGCTATCAGAAACGCCCTGGCGGCCCAGGAGGCTTACAACTATTTGCGTACAGCAAACGTGGAGCACCTGGGAAAACAGCCCCATTCCCCATGGCTGGTGACTCCGAAGCAGATCGAAGGGTGGAAAGCTTACTGGGAGAGAGCAAACGGAAGTATCCCCTATCTTCCCTACAATTCCGTGGATGGCGAAAAGCCTCCCCACAGGATAGACCCGCCCCGTGGCTCATCCGCCATGTCTCAGGAAGCCGCGCAAATGAGCGATGAAATGAAAGCCGCCACTCACCTGTTCGATTCGTCCCTTGGAAACAGGAGTAACGAAACTTCTGGAGTGGCGATTCGTCAGAGGCAGAGCCAGGGCGAGCGGGGCAACTTCGCGTTTTATGACAACTACGCCCAGTCGATCCAGCACACAGCCAGAATCCTGCTGGACATGATCCCCCGGATTTACGACACGCCAAGGATAACCCGCATAATCGGCTCCGACGAGGAAGGGGAAAACGTGCCACTGATGATGCCCATGGGGACCGGGGAATTCAACGAGGAGGGGGAGGAACTGGGCAGAGTATATGACCCCGCTGTCGGCAAGTACGACGTGGTGGGAACCGTTGGCCCTTCCACCGCCACGGCAAACCAGGAGTCCATAGAGCTGATGATGGATTTTCTTGAGAAATTCCCAGGAGCTGCGCCAGTGGTCGGCGACCTTTTGGTCAGGAATATGGCGTTCAAGGACGCTGAAAAACTCGCGGAACGGCTCGAATTCATAAACCCGTTCATACAGCAGCAGAAACAGCAGGAAGCGGCGGCGAATGGAGCGCCGCAGCCTGGAAGTAACTTACCGCAGGGGATGCCACCTGGAGCGGTCCCGCCGGGCGCATTGCCGCCTGGCATGCCGCCTCCGGGAGCAATGCCCCCAGCGACACCATAACAACAATGGAGGTTTATATGGAAGACCGGGAAACAGCGGCGCCCGAACCCACGGAAGAAGTCGTATCGACCGAGGATCAAACCGCGACTCAGGCTGAAGAGACCACCACGGCAGAGCCTACCGTGGAAGAAGGGGAGGCGACTGGCCCCGATTCCGATGAAAAAACGGAAGCGACCCAGGACGAGGAAAAGCCAAGGCAAAAATCCCGAGCGCAAAAAAGGATTGAAACCCTGGCTTCGCGGAATCGTATACAGGCCGAAGAAAACGCAAGGTTGAGGAAAAGGATAGATGAGGCGGAAAAGAGACTGAAGGAGTTGAAACCGCCCGACGAGGACGACTTCGATGATCACGATGAATACCAGGAAGCCCGGCTGAACCATAAGGTGGAAGAAAAGCTGGTTCAGCGTCAAAAAGACATCGCTCTGCAGGAGATCAGAGATCAGGAAGAGCAGAGCATGAATGTCCGTGCCCAGGTATTCGCGGAAAACCTGCAGGAGTTTAAAAACATGACTCCTGATTTTGACGAGGTTGTGAACTCAGGGAATATAGGTCTGACCACGGATATGCATGATGCGATCATCGGGAGTTCGCAAGGGCCTGGTATTCTTTATTACCTTTCCCAAAATCCTGACCTGGCGGTGGATATGGCCCGCATGACCCCCATTGAAATGGCGCGAACGATGGGAAAACTGGAAGCGCGGCTGGAAAACAACACTCCCAGACCGAGCATGATCAAAAAACCGATAACAAATGCGCCCCCGCCAATAAAACCACTTCCCACAGGTGGATCGTCTGGATCATTGGATAATCCTGAAAAAATGTCCGCAGATGAGTATGTCCGCCGGAGAAGAGAGCAATTGAGGGGAGGCGCGGGAAGATGATAAACAATGCCAAATACACTATTAACTCCGACCATTATAGCCAGAGAATGCCTAGCGCACCTGGTTAACAATATGGTTTTCGGTAACCTGGTCTACAGGGATACCGAGAAATACTTCGGCAAGACGCCGAAAGTCGGTGAGTCTATCACCATCCGCAAGCCGATAAAGTTCACCGTCGCTGACGGCGCTACTTTGTCCAACCAGGACGTGACTGAGAAGAGCACGTCCATCACGATTGACCAGCGCAAGCACGTAGCTTTTGAGTTTACCAGCCAGGAACTCACCATGAAGGTGGAGGACTTCTCCGAGCGGTATCTCAAGGGCGCCATGATCCAGCTGGCCAACGCCGTGGATTCGGCTCTTGCAGGGCTATATATCGACGTGCCGATGCTGGCGGGGACGCCGGGAACCACTCCGGCGACGTTCGCCGCGCTGACCGCCCTGGGGAAACTCCTGGACAAGAATTCTGTGCCGAAAGACGGGCGGAACCTTGTCCTTGGGCCGGACGCCCACTGGAGCCTGGCGGACGCTTTCAAGGGGTTCTACCACGAGGCGATCACCAAGGAAGTGCTGAGGGACGCCACCCTGGGCAGGTACGCCGGGTTTGATGTGTTCATGGACCAGAACATAAAAACACACACCAAAGGAACCCAGACCGGTACTCCGCTGGTCAATGGAGCCACCCAGACCGGAGCCTCTCTGGTGACGGATGGCTGGACCATCTCCCTGTCACCGATCATCAAGAAAGGTGACATTATCACGATAAATGGCGTCTACGCCGTCAATCCAGTTTCGCGGGAAACCCAGAGCCACCTGCAGCAGTTCGTTGTCACAGCAGATGCGAACTCTGATGGATCCGGGAACGCGACCATCCCCATATCTCCGGAGATCATCACTTCGGGGGCGTACCAGACTGTCAGCGGTTCCCCGGCGGATAACGCGGGAATCAACGTTCTGGCGGCCAACCATGTGGCGAATATGGCTTTCCGCAGGGACGCCTTTGCCCTGGCCATGGTTCCTCTCGATATGCCCAAATCGGCAGGATGGGGCGCGACCGAGAGCGCGAACGGGCTTTCGGTTCGTGTGGTTCGTGATTATGACATCAACAACGACAAGGAGATATTCCGTGCGGATATCTTCTATGGCGTGAAAACGCTCTACCCGGAACAGGCCATAAGGCTGGCCGGTTAACCGCTCCAAAGGCCGGGGGATTGGCTCCCGGCCTGACTTTAAAAAGGAAGGATAAATAATGGGAAGGAAAAAGAAAAACGCTGACACCAAGACAGAATCCACCACGGAAAATGCAGCTGCAGCCCCGGCCCCGGTTCCGCCCCCGGCCCAGGAAGTGAAAATTCAGGCCAGGGTATGGATGCGCAAGGGGAACATGACAGCGCATGTAAATGTGGCAGAGGTGGACGATCGTCTGGCGGATGGCTGGGAATACTCTCCTGGGCTCGTGGCCGTCTACAAAGAGGGGGCGGGCAAATCCGTGGATCCGGAGGAAGCGGTCGCTCTCTTCAAAGAGGGCTGGTCTGATACCCCGGTGAGATGACATGGCTACGGCGAAAGATATTATCGAAGCGGCCATGCGGAAAATAGGCGTGGCCCGGCGTGGAATGAAGCTTGACGCTGCGGACATGAAAGAAGGGCTTGAGGCCCTGAACCGCATGGTGGATTCCTGGGCGCTGGAAAATTTTATGATTCATGCGCTCACCCAGGCAAGCCATACCCTGACCGGCGGGAAATATGAATATACCATTGGCTCGGGAGGGGATATTGCCTCCGCACGGCCAGAGGATATCTCCGCCGCATGGATCAGGGATTCGGCGGGATTGGATCATCCTGTCGCCATTGTTTCGCGGGACAGGTATAACGCTATTGGTTCCAAATCCTCGCCGGGAAGGCCCACCGAGCTTTATTATGATCCGCAATATCCCCTGGGGGTACTGCATCTGTGGCCAGCGCCCAGCGCGGCTGAAGATATCTATCTGGATCAGGTTGTCAAAATACCATCCTTCGCCGGACAAACCACCGAAATCACCTTGCCGCCGGGATATGAAGAGTGTCTGATTTGTAACCTGGCGGTGATGCTGGCGCCGGAATACAGCATTGATCCGCCGGATGATGTCAGGTATAGCGCTGGCAGGCTGAAGGCGCAGATCATCAATCACAATTTCAAGCCGGGAGTATTCAAGCATGATCGCGGGCTGTTGGCGATAGGCTCCCGTGGAGGATCGTTCAACATTTATTCAGGATAGCAAAATGAGAAAACTATTCTTTGTCACGCTGGCGTTCATACTGTGCGCCACGTTCACAGCGGACGCCGCAAAGCTGTATCCGGCCCCGATATTCCGATGGACGAAAGATAACGGCGCTCCTGCCTCCGGCTGGAAGGTCCACACTTATGAGGCGGGGACCACCACCAACAAGGCCACATATACCGATTCGGGAGCGGGAACGCCGAATTCAAACCCTGTTATTCTGGACAGCCGAGGCGAAGCCCCCATCTATTTCCAGGGGACTTACAAGATTGTCATCAAGGACGATTCGGACGTGGTTCAGGCCACATTCGACAGTTTCGGAACAGGGGACGCGGGAACCTCCCCGGTTGTAAATCTTATAAACAACGGAAGCTTTGAGACGGATGTAAATGGCGACTTGCTGCCCGATGAATGGACCAGTGTTAAATATGACTCGGGGACTTCAACGGTAATCCTGATTTCTTCATCCCAGGCCCATGGGTCATATTCGCTGAAGTTTCAAAGCCTGGGGAATGGAGGGGGAACGTCCACCCAGGGCGGATATTCGGAAATAAACCCGTCAAGATCATACCAGTTCTCATTCTCCCTGCTGTCTTCCGTGGTGGACGTGCGAAACGTTGTGGAGGTTATATTCTATGACCAGGACAAGGCGTCCGTCTCCACCCAGACGGTTTACGATGAAAGCGCCGCCAACCCTACTACCATGACGCTGAAAAGGTATATCCTTTCCGTCCCGGCCACAGCCAGATTCGCCAGGGTAAAGCTGACAGGGTGCCATTCTTCCGATGCCACTCCTGGCTATACGCTGTTTGACAATATTGTCATCCAGGAAATCAGCAATGACGCGGGGACGGGAACCACGTCCCAGACGTTTGTTCTGGATTCGGACGGGACAACGGGGACTTTCAGCATATCCGGGTTGACTTCCGCCAGGACATACACGGTCCCGGACAAAAGTGGCACAGTGGCCCTTGTCTCGGACATAGTGTACGAGAATGCTGCCGAGTACAATCCCATCATCAACGGGAATATGGATGTGTGGCAAAGAGGCACGACCTTTGGTGCCCCGGCCTCCAATACATACACCGCAGACAGATGGAGAGTCGCCTACGTTGGAGGGGTCGTTTTCAATGTCCTGGCGTCAACGGACGTCCCCACTGTCGCCGAGGCGGGAGTCCGGTATCGATATTCTTATCTTATGTCTATCACCACGGCTGATACCTCCATAGCCGCCGGGGACTTTGTGAGCCTTTCTCACAAGATCGAAGGATACAATTTCGCGCCATTCGTCGGAAAGACCGCCACCCTTGTGTTCTGGGTCAAAGCCACCGTGACCGGGACATATTGTGCCGCGTTTCTGAGTTCCACCAGGGATATATCGTATGTGGCGGAGTTTACTGTAAACGCTTCGAATACGTGGGAGAAAAAAACCATAACCCTGGATTTCGATTACTCGTCCGGGACGTGGGATTACACATCCGGAATAGGGCTGTTTGTGGAAATAACCCTGGCGGCGGGATCAACATACCATGCTTCGGCGGCGGGGAGTTGGGAGACGGGGAATTTTCGCAGCACATCCAACCAGGTAAACGGGGTGGGCGCCGTTCCAACCTACTTTTTTATTACCGGAGTTGGTCTTTATTTTGGAGACACGGCCCCATCGTACACGAAAGCAAGAAGCCGGGGGATAGAAGAGATGCTATGCAACAGGTATTTCTGGAAAAGTTTTCCTGTAGAAACGGCTCCTGTCTCGAGTTCCACCCCCGGATCCTTGGTCTTCCCCTCTCCGGTAGGGGCGGCGGCGGTTGCACACGCTCCTTCAGTCTCTTTCCCGGTGAAAATGAGGGCCGCGCCAACTTGCGTGATCTATAATCCGGAAGCCGCTGGCAGCCAGATAAGAAACTCCAGCGGCATCAGTGACTTTACAGGATCAGTCTGCGTCGCGGACGATGAGGCGTTCCACGTCTACGGGACAACACCCGCTGGAACGGCTGTGGGGCATCTGTGTAAATACCAGATAACCGCAGACGCGGAACTGTAGGAGGAAACCATGAAAGCAAAATATATGGCCTTTGCTCTCGGGCTTCTCCTTATCACAGTATTCAGCGCCATTGGCCAGGAGTCAGGGTATCAGTTGAACGGAGAACACGGGGTTATCCGTCTTTCCGATGGAGCCTCTGTCCCCCCCGCCGCTGGTAACCGGGACTGGAAAGAGTACCAGGAATGGTTGGGCGCCGGAGGAATTCCACGCCCGGCTCCGCCCGTCAGTTTAAGAAAACCAATATGGAATGGAGCCCAGTGGACCGAGGGGGAGGATCCAGCCGAATCAGCCGCCAGAATCAACCGAAACACCATCCGGGCACGACTCCGGGCGGACAGGGCAGACCCGGGGGCGCGGGGGGGGATGCCGGAGCTGGCCGCCAAGGTGGATGACATTATTGAAATCCTTCACGCAAGGGGATTGCTGGAAGACGAGGAGGTGGCGCCATGAAAAAAACAGACATTCTTCACGCGATCATATCCGTACTGGCAATCATGGCGGGTCTTTGGCTGACCAGCTGCGCCACGCTCACCCCTGCCCTGGATGAGGCAGCCAAGTGCGCGGCAGAAGGGAAGGAATGGCACAGGCCGGGGGTGTGTCTCGACAAGCCGGAACCGGGTCCGGAGCCTGGGGCCGGGGGGACTCCTCAACCCGAGCCCCATCCGGATCCGATCATTATCACCGATCCTGCGCCGGATCCTGATCCGGGAGAAGAGAGGGTATTCGGGCCGTACACCGAGCACCAGTTCTACACCTTCGATCATGTCAATACACCGGGGGGAAAAGTCAGCTTCTGGATCAGCGGGCTGGCGGCGAGCAGCTCCCCTCACGACACGGAAGGATTCATTTTTATGGCGATGGGGCGTGGTGCGCATGGCGGGGAAATGAATCTGCAGCTGATGATCCTGTACAACACAGAGAAAAGGCATGTGGAGGCCAGGCTGGTGGCGCAGCGCTTCGGCGATCCCGCCTGCCTGCGGGTTAATCAGAAGCATTGCGAGTCGGCGGACTATATCGACAGCACCCAGGAGCCGGAGCTGGATTTCAACCCGTTTCTGCGATACCTGGTGATTATAGAGTGGAACGCGAAATCAGCGAAAATGACCATTACCCCGGAGGGGGGCAGGGCATACACCTGGGCGGGACCGCATGATAAGGGAATTTCAACATGGGAGGGATTCGCAAGTTATGACTGGATTCGGGTGGGCAATGGTGTGTACACAAAAAAGCCGGGATACCAGAGGGCGATCACTATCATTAACCCAGAGTATGAGGCGATGTAATGAACGCCGAATTCGATCCCAACCAAACCGGCGACATAACCTTGCATTCCAGGGTGTTTATTGAATACCTGGAAAAGGCCGCCGAAAGAGGGGGAACCCGAGCGCTAGAAATTCACACTTCCAAGATGAAGTGTGGAGGGTGTTTTGTCACTCCGGACGCATTCCCCGGTGATCCGCATGAAAAACTAAGTGAGAGATTGCGAGAGCATGCCGAGGACCATCGGTGGATGCGGTTCTGGCGCAAGGTCAGTGACGCGACCGTGTTCCGGCTGGCATCCATGCTGGTGATCGGGGCGATCCTGGCGGCCTTCGGGGGGCTGGCCGTGGCATTCAAATTCGGAGGGATGAAATTGTGAACCACTTCCAGTTATCAGAATTCGCTTGTCCATGTTGTGGAGAGAACAAAATGGACCAGGGTTTTATAACCAAGCTGGACGAGGTGCGCTCGCTCTACTACCGGCGGCCACTTGTGGTCTCGTCCGGATATAGATGCCAAAACCACGAAAACGAAGTGGGCGGAACTGGAGCCAACCACCCGAGAGGAATCGCCGCCGATCTTGTGGCGCCGGGAAACCGCAAAATCAATGGCCAACAGTTGCTGGACCTGATCTTGGGACTGGCGGAGCAGGGAATAACGCGGATCGTCCTTTATCCGGACAAGCCGCATATCCATGTGGATATCAACCAGAATTTGCCGCAGGGCATTTTCATTAAATAGGAGGATACATCATGTCAGTTCAAGCCATCGCCATTGATGGCGCTTACAAGCTTCTGGTGTGGGGAGCAAAACAAGCGTTGACCAAGGAAGGGATCAAGACTTGCCTGGACCTGTTGGCAAAGCACGTCCATGGAACCGAAAACAAGGTGGACGATGAGATACTGCGCGTCTTCGGCCCTGTTGTGTCCAAGGTTCTGGTGAGTGCAAAGGAGGGTCTCACGGCAGGACAATACGAAGATCTGGTGTTTGGGGCTTTGCAGGAAGCCGCCGCCCAGACTCCGGCTACGTGGGATGATGTTCTCGTAAATGCCGCATACGCTGCCGCGAAGGCCGTAAGGTAATGAAACTCCGCATTCCGTTGATCGGTGGGCACAACCAGCCAGGGGTGCGCATAATCGACGACCAGCTTTGCGAGAACTGGATGCCGGAAACGGACGCTGGTGGAAAAGCATTTCTTTCCCCAGCGCCCGGCCTGGCATTGTTTTTACCGGCGGGACCAGGGCCTCACAGGTCAAATATGGTGGTATGGAAAGGAGACGCTTATTTCGTCTCCGGCTCAAAGTTCGTGAAACTGGACAAAAAGTTTGCGGCCACGGAGATCGGCAGTCTTTCGACAAGCCAGGGGAATGTGTGTATCGCCGCCGGGTTTGGATCGATAGCCATGGTGGATGGAGTCAGCGGCTATTATTACGACGGGACAACGTTCCTGGAGATCACAGACGAGGACCTGCCGAAGGCCGGATTTGTGGAGTGGCTGGATAAATATTTCATCTATACGCAGGTAGACACTGGCAACTTTTATATTTCAGCGCTGCAGGATCCGGCCAGTATTGGAGGGCTGGATTATGAAAACGCCGAGTCAAGGCCGGATAATCTGAAACGGGCAATAGAGCACGGTGGCGACCTGCTCCTGATCGGGGAGTTCTCTACCGAGCTGTGGCACAACACGGGCGATCCTGTCTTCCCGTGGCAGCCTTACATAGGCTCGGTTTACCCATGGGGCACATCCGCGCCATATTCGGTGGCCAAGCTGGGAGGGTGGCTGTATGTGCTGGCCCGCGTTGAGGATGGTGGCCATTCCATAATAAAAACCGCAGGGGCCCAGGCCCAGAAGATATCCACACCGGCGCTGGACAAGGAAATATCCAATCTGACTTTAGAGACGGCCTACGGCTGCGCCTATGAACATGAAGGTCGCGGATTCTACAAGATCGTTTTTCCCGATGATAAAAAGATATTCATATACGAGGATGGCGAGGACGCGTGGCACCAGCGGAAAATCAAGGATGACGCCATCATGCCCTATGGCCATGTCTATTTTTCCGGGAAGCATATTTTCGGGGATTACCTGAGCCACAAGCTTTATGAACTAAAGCATGGGGTGTATATGGACGATGGGGAGGAGATCACCAGAATCCGGCGTGTTCCCCGCATCGACGCCGAAGGGCGGATGATGGTGGTGGAAAGCATTGAGCTGCAAATGGAGCCTGGGGTGGGGCTTGTCACGGGACAAGGGGAGGATCCCAGGATATGGCTCCGGTATTCCTTCGATGGTGGATACAAGTGGAGCCATGAGCTTTATGGCACACCCGGGAAAATCGGCGATTACGAGAACCGGTGTGTCTTTCGAAAACTGGGGGCGGGGCCCATGTTGAGCCTGGAGTTCGGGGCCAGCGATCCGGTCAATTGGACCATGGTGGAAGCCTGGGCCAATGTGACTTTGGGGAGGTAGGAGATGGAAAGAGCGTTATCAGCGCCGCCCAGGGAGCCGATGATTGACATGCGAAACGGCGTTCCGGTGGGAATGGCCCCCAACTGGGAAAAATTCTTTGCCGTGCTGACGGCGGAGGTGCAAAAACAGCGGGTATGCGCGGCCACGGCTGCTCCAGGCTCCATTGCCGCGAACAGCGTCAAAGCCGTAGTGGTCGCATGCAAGGGGGCCAAAACCGGACATGTGGTGACGGTTAATCGCACGGCGACCCATGCCGGGATAGGGATAGCCAACGCGTTTGTTTCCGCTGCCGACCAGGTCACGGTGGAGTTTATAAACGTAACCGGAGGAGCCATTGATCCGGGAAACCAGAGTTTGATCATTCACTTGATATAAGGAGACGCGTATGTATTGGGAAGCAGCTATGTTGGCGGCTTCGATTATTAGCAGCCTGTATAGCGGAAGCCGGGCGGCGAGTCAAGCTGATGCTGCGCGCAAAGCCCAGCAGGAGCAGAACGCCATGAATGCCCAGATGTTCCAGCAGAAAATGGCGATGGAAAAAGCGAACATGGAAAACCAGTTCGCGTTGAGCGGGGCGCAACTGGCCGCGCAATATGGCGCCCCCGGTCAACCGGTTACCGTAAAATTTACCGACCCAGGCGGCGGGGGGAATCGGCCAGGCGGCACCTGTCCAGAAGGACATCATTACGTCCGGAAGGAGAAGGGGGACAAGTCTCCTGATGGTAGGACTCTTGTTGCAGGGGAAGAATATTGCATCCCAGATTGATCATACAATATAGAGATTAAAACAAGGAGGCTGAAATATGAGTGAATGGTCTAACGACGAGAACTCCTTCACCATATATGGCGGGTTCGGCTGGGCGCAGCTGGACACCCAGTCCGAAATGGCCGCAGAGGAGTATAAGCGGTACAAGCAATTCATGGAGCCGTACCTGCAATCGGGGCAAAAGTATCTGCAGGATTTCAATGACCTGCTCGAGGGAAGGGTTGATATCACCCAGACACCGGGATATCAGGCCGCTTTCCAGACAGGCATGAAAGCGTTGAATTCCCAGCTGTCCGCCAGGAAGCAGCTTATGGGCGGGGGCGCTCTGAAATCGGCCATTCAGTTCGGGCACGAGCTGGGTGGCATGCAATATGGGGAGGAATTCAACAGGCGGATGCAGGCGGCATACGCGGCTCCACCGGTGGCTTACGGTGGGCATCCGGGACTGTCTACCCTGAAAGAACTGAACGAGAAATATAAATACCTGAATCCTAAGCCTAAGCCTGGCGGCGGAGGTGGCGGCGGGGGAGGGGATGATGGTGGCGAACACAATCCAATTAGCGGAGACGGTGTTAACCCCGGTGACGACTGGTATTTGGGCGGAAACAAAAAGAAATGCCCGCCTGGAAAATGGTGGGATGTAAGTAAACGCAGGTGTGTTTCAGCGTAGGAGGATGATATGAATTTAGGCGCAGGTCTGGAACAAGTTCTGATAGACGCACCGCAGCTGATCCAGGCTTATTTGCAGGGACAGCAGCTTAACGAGCGGTTTGCCCAAGAAGACGAGATGAATACCATAATTGGCGATATGACCAAGATGGCCAAATATGGACAGGCTGGTGAATCCATGCTCGATGAATACGAGAATGAAGTGACTCCCTGGATGTCAAGGCCAGGGGGGGAAGGTGTCGTCCAGCAGATTAACGACAGATATCAGCAGAAGTGGGCCGCCCTGCACAGCCAGACGTTCCAGGGGGAGGATCCGCCCACCAATGCGAAACCCCCTCCGGCGCATTTTATCGACGGGCCCCACGAGATACCGGCCATGAGGAAATATTTCGAGGGGCTGGGCGCTGGATTGGACAAGACAAGCCTGGCGATACTGAAACGTGATCCAAAGGCGTTGGCGCAGTATCTGACCGCAAAGAAACAGGAAGACGCCGCGCGAGAAGCCCGCGCGGGTTTGGGCCGCCAGGTGGGTGACGCGCTAAGAGGTGGAGATAAAGTGGGCCTGGCCCAGCTGGCCGTAACTTCCGGGGATCCTACCGTGACCAAGGCCATGGACTTGCTGAAGGAACAGGCTGGGGAATATGGGGGTAGCCAGAAAGGGGTGAACCCCAAGACCGGAAAAACCGAGTATTTCGTGACGGACAAGAATGGCCATATCAAATTCCTGGGCGTCAATCCGCCGGAAGATGATAGCGCCGCGAAGGACCGAAAAAAGGATATCCAATATACCCAGGACCGGCTGGACAAGCTGCATGCCGATCGGTCGAAGCTGGTCGCCAACTCTTTGGGGGGTGGCCCTGATTTTCAAAACGCCATGGACGATATCAACAAGAGAATAGCCGAGGCGGAAGCGGAACTGGAGGGGCTGAAGAATCCTCAAGGGGTGAGCAAACGAAACAAGGTGAAACCTGGAACCACCCACAGCAAGCCTGCCAACACCGCAGGTGTGAAACGGGGGGCCAGCAAATACTCCCACCTTTGGTAAAATCCTATGGCTAAGCGTTGGAATGAAGTTTTAACAAGCCCGGAATATCAGGTTTTGACTGATATTGAGAAAGCGCTGGCTCAGGACGCTTACTTCAATGAAGTGGTGGCGCCGCAAATCCCGCGCCAGGAGCAATCCCGCGCGAAATATCATTTCCTTACGGAATTCCCACCGCCCGTACCGATAGACCAGGCTTATAGTGGCGCTATTAATGAGCCCAGCGCTTCATATACGGATACTCTAAAAGCCATGCCGGGCCTGATCATGACAGGCGCGGGGCAGACGGTGGGAGGGGTAGAGAGAATGGCGGGGGAGACATCTCTTTCGGAGATTGAAAGGGCCATCGATCCTCTGGCTGGACCTAGGCAAAAACTCCGTGAAGCGATATTGGGGCCACAGGATAGTATGAATGCCCCGATATCACCTACCCTGGCTGAAGAAGGACGGGCTCTGCAAACAGGGGCCAATATCCACGCCCAGGAGATTACCCCACAAGGACAAAATGTGATCCAGGACGCCATGACTTCCATGGCTCAATCCGCTCCCATGTACGCTGGCTCCATTTTAGCAGGAGCCGCCACAAAAAACCCGGCGGTCGCCATTGGATTGATGGGGAGTGGAGTAGGCGCACAGTCCTATGGAGAGGCCAGGGATGCAGGAAAAAGCAGGGACGAGTCTTTACGCTATGGATCCATACAGGGATTGATTGAGGCTGGTGGCGAGATTTTGCCAGTAAAGGCTGTATTGAAGCCAGGCGCTCCGCTATTCAAGCGATTAGTGCAGGCTATCATGACGGAGGGAGGCTCGGAAGGGGTCACGGAAGTGGCGCAAGGACTGCACAGCTTTATCGAGGGAATGGACGATTCTGCCACTGTTGGTGATTTCCTGAGGAAATTGCCAAGGAATGTGACCGTGGCCATGTTGGCCGGGGGAGCTATGGGCGCTGGTGGAGCCGTGATTGCTCATCCTTTTGTCCGGGCGGATGGGGAAACGAACACGGCACAGCCAGAATCGTCATCTAGGCAGAATGACGTAGTTGCGAAGCTGGACGCGGCCATGGCCAGGGAGGAGGCCCGGACCAGACAGGGGGCGCAGCCGCAAAAAGAGGTCGGCGGATTCACCGACACCCTTTCCAACGTGAAGATCGCCGACCTGGAGCAGCAGGAAGCGAAAAAGGCCGAACCTGCCAATTTGGTCAAATCGCCTGAATTGGAGCGAAGGCATGATCCTCTCCGGGTGAAGCCGATCGACGAAATGAACCTGCAAGAGGCGCGGGAGGCGCTGCGAACCAGCGAGCTGACCGGACTGTTGTCCAAACGCGCTTACCTGGAGGATATGGGGATATCCCGGCTGGAGGGGGAGGAAGTGAACAAGGAACCGGGTGGCGTCGTGGTGGCGGTGGACGCGGATTCCATGAAATACCTGAACGATAACTTTGGACATTCGTTCGGTGACCAGTATTTGCGCATGATCGGCAGCGCCATGCGCGAGGGAAAAGGGAATGGCCGGGCCTACCATCTTAGTGGTGACGAGTTCGCCATGCGGTTTGACACGGAAGCTGACGCGAATGCCGCGATTGAATCTGTACAAAACAATATTAGAGGGCGTATATTAGAGGCGTCTCATGAGAATGGGCAGACAGTGAGGCTGGAAGGGGTCACACTGTCGGTCGCAACAGGAAAGAGCCATGGAGAAGCTGATGCAAGACTTAACGAAATCAAACAGCGCCGAACCGCCTCCGGAGAAAGGGCCGGGCGCGGAGAAAAGCCAGCCTGGGCCAGTGTACGTCAGAATGAAAGTGGGCGGACAGGACATGATCGACCAGCTGGAGGAACTGCGCAAAAAGGCGGAGGCCGAGGGCAACCCGATAGTGTCCCTCCGGTGGGTGAAGAAGGAGGAGTAGCCCGACAACAAGAGGGGTCCCCAAAACCCCTCCCCCCTTTTACAGAAGGGGTCCCCAAAACCCCTCCCCCCCCTGCTGTCTCAAATCCTGAGACACCGGCCCCTGCGGCTCCAGTTCCCACTCCTTCACCAAAAGCGAAACCAGCCCCCAGGCTGAACCGGTCCGCCCTTATGAAGGTGGAATCTCGCAAGTATGGCTCGGAGGCCACTGCCCGAAAAGCCGCCAAGGACATGATGTTCAATTATGGGTACACCGCCCAGGACATCCACGTGGGACAAACGAAAGCCGGAAAATGGTATGTGTACCCCACCGAAAAAGCGGTGAAAGAAGCGCCCCCTGACTGGAAGTTGCTGGACAATACCTACAATTCTGTATCTCTGGCCCATAACGCGGCCAAGCGCGGAATGGGGCTGGAGAAAGGGGACTACCAGATCACCGGCAACGCGAAAGAAAAGAATATCCGGATCGAGCTGACCGAGCAGGGGAGGCGGAAGCGAGGGATGAAAGCGCAAGAGGCCAAACTAGATCAGTCCAGCAAATGGCTATTGGAGAAGGGATTGCAGGCTGACCCGGAAATTGATGCGTCTGAAACGATATCGTTGGCCGAGCGAATGGCGAAAATAGAAGGACGCGATAAAATTGAGGCTCAGGATATGGCCTCAGCCATCGGACTTAGAGGAAATTACAATAAATATGTAGCCGCTAAAGCGAAAGATTACGTAGACAACCACGGGAACAAGGCTTTGTCCATATTGGAGCGGGATGTAAAAAACGCTGGCTATACACCAAAACCAGGAAGACTTGCCGAGGAAAGTTGGCTGGATGAAGTTTTTGGTATTGAACGCAATTACACTCAGGATGTAAGAAATGAGATTAGCAAGCTTTTAAAGGGGGAAATTAAATTATCCTCAGAAGACTCGGTGCCAGAGAACGAACCGGAGACATCCTCACCGGCCCCGTTACCCGCAACGCCAAAGAAGCATGAAGACGTGGGGGAGAAGATCGGCGGGGCAAGGAAGGATATATGGGCTGGGCGTGGATTGCAGTTGTCCGACCTGGAGGGGAATCCATACCCCACTGGAGCGGAACGGACGGCGATAAACGAGGCGTTCGACAGGTTCTTCCAGGAGCTGAAGCACAAGACAGACGAGAGCACAGGGGCCACCATGCTCTACTCCCTGGAGGATTCGCCGGGACAGGGGATCACCCGGGGGCAGGCGGAGGAGGCGGTGGACCGGTTCCTGGGGGAATACAGTGGCGCGGATTCCATAGACATCAGGATCGTGGAGACGCCGGACGAGGTTCCGGGGGGAGCGCCATGGAACGCCGGAGGATTGGTGAACCCGGAGACGGGGGAGGTCTATCTGGTCCGATCCAACCTGGAGGATGTGAATCACGCCATGGACACGCTGGTTCATGAAGTGATAGGCCATTACGGGATCCGTTCCATGCTGGGGGAGAAACGGTTCAAGGCGCTGATCACCAACGCCCAGGCGTTCAGCCGGGAAGAGCTGAAAGCGGTGGCGCGGACCTATGGGCTGGACCTGAAAAACGAGGCGGAACGGGCCATCGCCGTGGAGGAGCTGATCGCGCACATGGCGGAGGTGAACCCCAGGGCGAAGCTGATAGACAAGGCTGTGGCCGCCGTGCGGGAATTCCTGCGCAGGCTGGGGATGGATCTGCACTACACACGGGAGGATATCGTGGCGATGCTGGCCAGCGCCCGCCAGAAGATGAAGGAGGGGAAGGCTGGGAGAACGGAGGAAGGCCCATTCGGTCCGATCTTTAAACAGTTTAAAGGTAAACCCAAAGAAGCCATTGAGCACTTGATGAAGGTGAAGGATGGTGAAGCGCCAGGGGCTCTTCAACACCCGGATGTGGGCTCCATTGATCTTGTTTGGGGGGAGGAAGGGACAGCCACCAAAAAATATAAAGATGGTTATGGTTTATCAAAAATTGTAAAGAAGCATCCGGAAGTTATTCAAGACTTACCGAATATTGTCTCTAATGCGGAAGTCATGGAGAAAAAGTTTAACCATATAGTTCTACAAACTGAAGATCATAAAGCTGTAATAAAGCTCGATTGGTTTGGTGAAAAGAAGGTATGGTTGTTGACCGCATTTGAAAAAGAGGCCTTGTCTTCCCCCGGCAGGACGATTGACGTTGCCGATGATTCACTGACCGAGACGACTCCCACGGTCGAAGGCAAGGCTGACAATAATATAACTCCAGATGCGGATTCAGTCAATCAGACCGAGACGCCGGAGTTCAAGAAATGGTTCGGGGATTCGTGGGCTACTGAACCGGCAACAGAAAATGGAAAGAAGGTGTTGAAGTCATTTAATAATGGAGGTATACCCAGGATTTTGTATCATGGAACAAGGGGAGACTTTGACATATACAACCCGAAGAAAAAGGGGTCTTCTACCGGGGCGCCCGATGCAAAACTTGGTTTTTTCTTCACATCAGACCGAGACTTCGCTGCTTCTTTTGCTGGGGAATATTATATTTCAAAAGACTACGAAGGGAAAAAAATTGAAGAAGGACCCGTTCCACCGCATTATTTGAGCGGTGGAAACGTAATGCCTGCATACCTCAAGATCAGAAATCCCGAATTCTATTTCGGTGGCGCATATAAATCTCAAGAATTAAAATCAATTATTGAAGAAGCCAAGCGTGACAAGAAAGATGGGGTTATTCTTTTTGGCTACAAAGATATAACCGGGGGGACTTTTACACGCAATAAGACGCAAGATATGTATATCGTCTTTTCCCCCACCCAGATAAAATCCGCTACCGGTAACCGGGGGACGTTCGACCCGAAGAACCCGGATATCCGCTACAAGATAAAGGGCGCCACAGACCAGTTTGTAACCGACCCGACGAAGGAGGGCTGGAACCTTTCCGCCCTGGAGATCGCCGGGGGCGTCCTGGAGAGCATGAAGCCTATCCGCCGGTGGGAGGTGAATTATATCGACGTGAACGGAGAAGAGGCCCGGATGGTGGTGGACACGCAAGCCCAAGCCAAACGGGAAGCCGCCCGGCTGAAAAAGGACGGGGCGAACGAGATAGTGACCGCACAGATAGAAACCAGCTCCTGGTTGCGAAAGATCGCCGCCTCGCCGGAATATATGGTGGAAAAGCCGATGCGCGAAGCTGTCAGGGTTTCCTCCGAACGGACCGACCGGGCCGCCGAGATATTCAACGAGAACAACACCATCGACGGGGAGCGGGTCCACCAACACCTGGCGGACCTGAAAAATGGGAGTCCGGACGATTACGACACCCTGACCGGGCTGCTGAACTGGGCGGACAGGATGAAGTGGGGGAACAAGAGCGCCGCCGACCGGATGAAAACCACCGAGCGACTGGCGCGGGAAGTGGGCCTGGGGGATGATGTGATATCCATGTGGAAGAAAGTGCGCCAGGGGTATGACAAGGACCTGGACATGCTGATCAAGGAACTGACCGACCTGAAAACCCAGTCGGAGAACGCCGGGATCCCCGCCGAAGTGCTGACCGGCAGGGGACGCAACGACGCGGGGGAGGAGATAGAGATATCCCTGTCGGACGCGATCCGGGCGCTGGGAGAAGAGCGAGGGTCCTACGTGCCGCGCCTGCGGGAGGGGGATTACTACCTGCGGGGCACCGACCGGAAGGGGAGATACTGGAGGTGGCATGGAAGCAAAAGGGAGATGACGCTTGCAAAAAAGGACTTAACGCAGAGGGGATGGAAATTGGGCGAGGTGACGCAGGTGGAGAAGCTGCCGGAAGCCATTTATCAGGACACGAAGACCGCCAGCCTGGCCAAGGCGATCAGCCAGGCGGCGAAGACCGCCAAGATGCGGGGACAACTGCCGGAGGCGGAACTTCAGGCGGTGAAAAACGCCGTGACTGAGGCCATGGGCGACCTGATCAAGGCCCGTGGATACCTGCGTCACACGATCAGGCGGGGGGAGGGGGGCGTGGTACTGGGCTACGAAATGGACCCGCTTGACGCTTATCTGAGATACAAGGGGAACGTGGCGGCGGGTCTGGCCAAGACGGAAGCCAGCCGGGAATTCTACGACATTCTGAAAAAGATCGACTCCACGAAGGAGCCGGAGACTTACACCATGGTTTCCGAATATATCCGGGAGCAGTTGCGCAACCAGGAGACGGCGGACAGGCTGGTCTCCTTCGGCAAGATGATGGCTGTGTGGAAATACCTGTGGCTGAACCCGAAATCGGCGGCGGTGAACATGACGGCGCTGGTGACCACGGCGCCACCGGCGATCCATGAATACGCCGGAGGAGGAAAAGGGAGCGTGGCGGCGATAAACGGGACCATAGCCAAGGCGGTGCTGGACTATGGCCGGTCGAGGAAATCCATGGCCCACCTGACCAAGGGGGAGCAAGCCATGCTGGAAGAGATGACCAGGAAGAACTGGGACGACCCGCAGCTGGCCAGGGAAGCCCGCGCGGAGCTTTCCGGCAGGATGGGGAAGGCGTGGACCAAGGCCATGGACATGGGGATGTGGCCATTCGCGTTCACTGAGCGGATCAACCGGGGGGCCACCATGCTGGCGGCCTATCGGGTGGCGAAAAGGGCGTTTCCTGAAGCGAGCCACGAGGCGCTGGTGAAGCGGGCCAAGCATGCCACGGACAGGGCGCACGGGGTGTATGGCAAGGCCACCCAGCCGCTGTGGGCGCAGGGGACCGGGGGACTGAAGCGCGGGTTCCAGGCGGCGCTGACTTTCACGAAATTCGGCCACAACTACCTGCAGATGCTTCACGAGCTGGGATTCGAGAAAAAGAACGCGAGGGCGTTCATGTATGCCCTGCTTTCCCCCGGTGTTCTGGCCGGGGCCAAGGCCACCCCGCTGGTGACCGCCGGGCTGCTGGCGGCGGACCTGATCGCCAAGGCGCTGGGGGATGACCGGGACCAGGAGAAGAGGTTCTTTGACTGGGCCGGAGCCGCGCTGGGGGAAGAGGGGGAGAAGAACGTCCGGTATGGCCTGGCCGGGGCCGGGCTGGGGATCAACATATCAGGATCGCTGGAACCGAACTTCGGGTTCCTGTCGCCATCCAGGCCAACCGAGGTTCTGGGGGCCGTGGGGGGAGTGGTGAACGATTTCAGCTATGGATGGGACCGAATGGCCGCCGGGGACTATTTGGGCGCTGCGGTGAAGCTGGCGCCCGCCGGGCCGGGATCGCTGGTGAAAGCTCTGCGGGAGCGGGACGGCGTGAAAAGCGGAAAGGGGCGACCGGTATATGACGATCGGGGGCGACCCCTGACGCTGGCCACGGAGGACCTGCTGCGGCTGGCGGCGGGATTCCAGCCGACTGAGCGCAGCTATTACACCGAACGGAACTGGGAGGGGCGAAGGGAGTCCGGGAACTTCGCGAGCAGAAAGAGCGGGCTATATGAGCGGCTGAGGTTCGCCTACACCTCCGGGAATCGGGGCCGGATCGATGAACTGATGGAAGAGGTGCGGGACTACAACGAGCGGGCAAGGGC